>Ga0209712_10001029_pt1 | contig 24129 bp, 17 predicted proteins | sample ArcOceMetagenome_FD_187443 | JGI IMG/M metagenome (GOLD analysis project Ga0209712, IMG submission 187443) | Marine eukaryotic phytoplankton communities from Arctic Ocean - Arctic Ocean - Greenland ARC118M Metagenome (SPAdes) (version 2) | ecosystem: Environmental > Aquatic > Marine > Oceanic...
ACTTGATTCGGAGATATATTTTATGCTAGATAAATATCTCTGGTATACATTATTTCTAGCATCTTGACCATTTCCAATTTTTTCGAAAATTATGATAATTCTTTGATAATTATGATCACAAAGTGAAACGATAACGTATGTGATGTATGGATTTGTACTATTGGGAAGATTTTTTTGAAATAAGCGTTGATATTTTTTTTGTATCTTATTAAATGGTTTCAATATCTTTAAAAGGCATATTATAAGCAGAGAGTGGCAATAATACGTTTATAAATAAGCGGATATTTTTCATCTTATGTTATTGGTATTATTAATTAGAAAATGGATTCTTTGTATAATTTTAACTTTAGGGAAAAGGGAACAAAATAATATATCTGTGCTAGCTTGTTTTTTACTTCTAAAAAACTTAAAAAGTAAGTCTGTAAATAGGCTACGCATTAATTTTTATAAATTAGTACAAGCAAAAATAAGCTGTCCGTTCGCACAGCAGACGAGCTTCCTCAACGGGTAGGTTATTTATTATTTGCTCCTTTGCCACCGTTTTTGGCGGCGGTAAAGCTATATTTTGGATATTAATAACGAATGTTTTACTAAAAGTAGATTGATTAAACGATTTTTTTAGAAATTAAAAAACCAAAGGAACTATTAAAAATCTGTTATTGAATTTTTCAATTATTTGTTAATTCTAAAATCATCTTACCTTTGTGGAAAATTGGTAAAAGGAATTACTTTTACCAGTTGCAGGTTACAAAAAAAATAAAGTATGACAACAATCGACCGTTACATTATTAAGAAGTTTTTAAGTACGTTTTTATTTGCCGTGCTTATTTTTACGATGGTCGCAATAGTGATTGATTTTAGTGAGCGAATTGATGATTTTTTGGAAGAAAGTGTGCCGATAAGTGAAATTATTTGGCTGTATTATCTGAATTTTATTCCACAAATAAATGCGATGCTTTGGCCTTTATTTACATTGATTTCAGTAATTTTCTTTACGTCTCGATTGGCTCTAAATTCTGAAATCCTTTCTATTTTAAATAGTGGTGCGAGTTTTTGGCGGATTATGCGGCCGTATTTAATAGCAGCTTCGATGATTGCGTTTGTACACCTGATTGGTAATCACTTTATTATTCCGAATGCGAATAAGACGAAAGTTACTTTTGAAAATAAGTATGTTTCTAATATTGATTTGGATAGTAAAAATGACCATATTCATTTGTTTTTGGATGAATACACAAAGGTTTATATTAAGTATAATAGTAAGTCGGATTCTATTGCACACGGTTTCGGAATTGAGAAATTCAATGAAGACGGGGAATTGATTGGTGAAACGGTGGCGGATTTGGCTCGCTGGCAAACGAAAACGAAAAATTGGAGAATGGAGAATGTAAAAATTCGACATTTTGATGGTTTGAATGAAACTTTTGAGCGGCACCAACGATTAGATACGACGATTAATTTACATCCAAAAGACTTGGTCCGAAGAGATAATTATAAAACGACGATGACTACGCCGGATTTAATTCATTTTATTAATACGGAAAGACAAAAAGGCGTTGGTGCGTTTACATCGTTCCGAGTGGAAGTTCATAGGAGGAGTAGTGAGCCATTCACGATTATTATATTAACGTGTATCGGAATGGCGATTGCCTCAAGAAAAACTCGTGGCGGAATGGGTCTGCATCTTGCAATCGGTGCGGTAATTGGTGCGTTATTTATAGTTTTAGGCCGGTTTTCGAGTACTTTATCTACTAATGTTGGTTTGCATCCATTTTTAGGTGCATGGCTTCCGAATATAGTTTTTATTTTTATAGTGGTTTATTTAGTAAGAAATGCACAGCAATAAATTTTCAAGGCATTAGGTTTTGAGGAATAAGGTTTTATCATGATAAAACCCTACTTCTTAGTACTTTCAAAATCTCGTCCCTTAAAACCTTAACATCTTTAGAAAAAATGAAAATTCAGAAATTAATAAAATATATAGAACAAATTGCTCCGCCGGCTTATCAGGAAAGTTATGATAATTCGGGACTGATAGTAGGCGATGCGAATGAAAAAATTACAGGCGTGTTATTGTGTCTGGATTCAATAGAAGCGGTGATTGATGAGGCGATTGAGAAGGAATGCAATTTGGTGATTGCGCATCATCCGATTGTCTTTGGGGGGTTGAAGCGTTTTAATGGAAAGAATTACATTGAACGTGTGGTGATGAAAGCGATTAAAAATGATATTGCAATCTATGCTTGTCACACGAATTTGGATAATGTTCAAGCTGGGGTGAATGCGAAAATTGCAGAAAAAATTGGCTTGGTTAATACGAAGGTTTTAGCACCAAAAAGTAAATTGATAAAGAAATTATCCGTTTTTGTTCCAGTGGAGCAAGCGGATAAAGTTCGTAATGCCTTATTTGAAGCTGGAGCTGGGCGAATTGGAAATTATGACGAAGCGAGTTTCAATGTCGTAGGGGCAGGAACTTTTAAAGCTGGAGAAGCTGCGAATCCTCACGTTGGTGAAGTTGGTCAGCGACATTACGAAGCGGAAATTAAGATTGAAGTTGTATTTCCTTTTAATTTGCAATCAAAGGTTTTGGCTGCGATGCTCTCGACTCATCCTTATGAGGAAGTTGCTTATGATATGGTAACTTTGGATAACGCTCATGAAGGAATTGGTTCGGGAATGATCGGAGAATTACCAAAATATATGGAAGAAGTACCGTTCTTAGCACATTTAAAATCAGTGATGCAAACGGATTGTGTGCGTTATACGGATTTATTAAAAAGTCCGATTCGTCGAGTGGCCGTTTGTGGTGGTTCGGGACAGTTCTTATTGCGTCAAGCAATTGCTCAAAAAGCAGACATTTTTATCACGGGAGATTTTAAATATCATCAGTTTTTTGATGCGGAAGGAAAGATTGTAATTGCAGATATTGGACATTTTGAAAGTGAACAATTTACAATTGACCTTTTTTATGAATTAATAACCAAAAAATTTGATACCTTTGCGGTTTATCGGACTTGTGTAAATACGAATCCGGTAAATTATTTGTAAAAAAAATCAAAGTGTGATGAGATAAAGGGTCGGACGTTCCTATGAGCGTCCGACCCTTGAAATCGAAGTATCAAATAATAACAATATAGCAATAGAAATATGGCAAAAGCAAAAGACACATTAACTGTTGGTCAGAAATTGAAGGCACTAAATCAATTGCAACAGGTTGATTCTCGCTTGGATGAGTTCAGCGTTTTGAAGGGAGAGTTACCAATGGAAGTAGAGGATTTGGAAGATGAAATTGCAGGACTTCAAACTCGTATTGGTAATATTGAGTTATCTATCGCAGAACAAAAGGATGAAGTTGGCCGTCATCATGCTAATGTAGCAGAAGCACAGGATTTGATTGTGAGATATAAGAAGCAATTAGACGAAGTGAAAAATAATCGTGAGTTCGAAGCACTTTCTAAAGAGGTTGAGTTACAAAGTTTGGAAATTCAATTGTCTGAGAAAAGAATTCGTGAAGCGAATAATGTCATTAAAAACAAAGAAGCAACGCTTGAGGTTTCTCGGGAGCGTTTGTCTGTGAAAGAGAAAGATCTTGAAAATAAGAAGATTGAATTAGAAAAAATCATCGCTGATACGGAAAAAGAAGAAGCGAAGTTATTGAGAAAACAGGCAAGAGCTCGTAAGAAGATTGAGCCTCGTTTCTTGAAAGCTTATGACAAAATCCGTGGTGCTTATCGTAACGGTTTAGCTGTAGTAACAGTTGAGCGCGATGCATGTGGTGGTTGTTTCAATCGTATTCCGCCACAAGTTCAGGTGGAAATTACACACAGAAAGAAAGTTTTATTATGTGAACACTGTGGGCGTGTCTTGGTCGATGAATTAATTGACGAAGTAGAATCGTAAACAGTCGTTTTATTGAAAATATTAAAAGCCTTGGTGTAAATTTTACATCAAGGCTTTTCGTGTTTTATTATACGAAGTACTCATGTGCCTGTCCCGAAATCCCTGCAGTTGTTATTTTTGTAAATAGAGCTTTATTTAATATTAGACTATTAGGATATTAATATTTCAGAAATGAGCGTTATTAAATGTATAAAAATAGTAATACGTTATTATAAATTAAAAAAGATGAGAAAACCATTTTTTACACTTTGCCTGAGTCTTGTGGCTTTTAGCATTTTTGCAAAAGGTAATTTTGAAGTTACAACGAATATTAAAACGGCCTATAATAATATAATTGAATTACGATTAGATGCTGCTCAAGCAACTTTGGATAAGGAACAGCGGGTGAATGCTGATAATCTGATGGTCGTTTATTTGGAGAATTATATTGATTGTATTAAAATTTTTATTTCGGAAGATGAAGCGATGTTTGAACGTTTAGAACCAAACAAATATAAACGATTGAACCTTTTGGAAGCCGGTGATAAATCATCTGAATATTATTTGCACACGCAGGCGATGATTCAGATTCAATGGTTAATGACCCGATCGAAGTTTGGGGAGTCATTAATGGGAATTCGGGAATTGAAAAATGCCTCAAAGTTATTTAATAGTAATAAAAATAAGTTTCCAAAATTTATTGGAAATGACCACGGTTTGGGGTGTATTCATGTGATGGTCGGTGCGATTCCAGATGATTATAGTTGGGGAAAAAGTTTGTTGGGACTAAGTGGAAATTTGAATCAAGGATTTCAAGAACTGAGAAATGTAACGACTTATTCTAAGACGAAATATTATCTATTCGAGCAGGAGGCGATTGTGATGCGAGCTTATTTGCAATTACAATTCGGAAGTGATAAAAATTATGCTTGGACGACGATGAATTCTTCTCGAGTTTCGATAGTAAAAAGTCCGATAGCAGCTTATATGAAAGCATTAATCGGAATTTATACAGGACGTACATCCTCTGCGATTTCGATTTTGGCAGTTTCAAAGCCGAAAGGCGATCAACATGAGATTCCACAATGGGACTATTTATATGGAACAGCGAAATTATATCGTTTGGATAAAAACGCAGATTTTTATTTGAATCGTTTTGCGACAACATTTAAAGGTAGAAATCAAGTCAAACAGGCTTACGAAAAATTAGCTCAACACGCTTTGATATTTAAAGGAATATCTAGTTATAACGCTTATGCGATTAAAGGGAAGAGTAGGGGACGAGCGGACTCTGATGGTGATAAACAGGCTCAAAAAGTATTGGTTTCTGGAACGATTCCGGATAAAAGGTTATTAAAAGCAGACTTATTACACAGTGGCGGATATTATACGAAATCGTTGGAAGTACTTAATTCTATAACGAATAGTAGCTTTTCTGGTCAGGATAAGGTGCAACACTTTTATTTGAAAGCGAGAAATTATCAAGATAAAAAATCTTATACGGATGCGATTAAATTATTTAAGAAAATTATAGATATGCCGGAAAGTAGCGGTTTGTATTATGCTTGTAATTCGGCTTTGCAAATCGGGCTGATTTATGAAAAAAAGAAACTGAAAATGACCGCAAAACAGTATTTTCAAAAATGTTTGGACATGAGTTCAGATAAATATGAAAGTTCGATACATTCTCGTGCACAAGCGGGGTTATCGAGAGTTATTTGACAGTGTTTAGAAAACTAAACCAAAAAAGGGTTTTGCATTTTTGCAAAACCCTTTTTTAATAAAAATCCATATTTCATCCGTATTTCATCCGCGTCTTATTTATCGTTGTTTTTTAATTCCTAAAACTATCCAATAAATCTCTTATCAGTTCGCATAGCAGGCGGTTTTTGTAAGGGAAGGCCTGAGCTGAATTACCAATTAATAAATAAATCTATTTTCTCAATTCCATTAGTCGTTTTTCGATACGTTCCAAATACTCATCTTCTTTATCTAAGTTACGAGCATTTTGATAATCCTGAATTGCATTTTCTTTATCTCCCATCTTTTCAGCTGTCAACGCACGATAATAGAACGCTTTCGTCATCGTCGGTTCTACTTCGGCTGCGATATTAAAATTAGAATATGCTTGTTTTAAAGAATCATATACCAAAAAGATAACGCCGACATTAAAATAAGGATCAGCGTATTCTCGGTCAATTAGACTAATCTGCTTGAATATTTCAATCGCTTCATTATCCATTTTCCGATTTGTATAATACATTCCTTTTGCATATAAAGTGGGCACGTGATTTGGATTGATTTCTAACGCATTATTAAAATACTGCAGGCCTAATTTTCCATTACCGTTATTTTGCCAAAGTAAACCTAGTTCATAATAACCATCCAATAAATCTGGATCTTGTTCTACCGCTGTTTGTAAAGCATTGATTGCTTTAGATGTATCTCCAATTAATTTATAATTAACGCCCATCATATAAAATGCTTCTGGATTCATTGGCGAAACCTCCAAAATAGAGTTTGCCGTTTGAATCGCAGCACCATGTTCATTTAAGATCATCTGAAATTCTGATAATTTCAAGAGTGTCGGAACATCTGTCGCAAATCGTTCTGCTGCTGTTCGCATCGTTTCCAATGCTTTTTTTGATTGATAATAATCCAAATACGAATTTGCTAAAATACTATAGAAATTTGGATTCTCAGGGTTTAACTCAATCGCTTTCGTCAAATCATTGATAGAAGCATCATAACTTCCCAATTCATAAAAAGCCTCCCCTCGCTGTGCATACAATACGGCTTTTTCAGGTGTCCTATTTATTTCCTGAGTCAAGCTATCAATGTACGGATCCATCGGAATTTCACTACTTTGCTGCGTTGTATTTGGTTCATTATTACAACTGATGACGCTCATTGATAAAACAAATAAGGCAGCTGCAAGGAATCTGAAATGCTTAAATTGTAAGGACATATTTTAATATTATGATAAATCGTGATTTAATATTATTTAGATAATTGATTGACAACGGAGTACCAATTAATTCTTTATTGCTAATATATTACCTTTAGGAATTACTATACGAAGTCCTTAAGTTTTGAAAAATGATAATTGAAGTTTTTTATTATTAATAAAAATCTGAAGACTAAAATAGTCACTACCTGAATTTTTTCAATAATAATTATTACAAAGTCTTTTTATTCTCCTTCCTATTGTATCCTAATTTTACCAATGCTCAATCTTATAACGCACTCGTTATCGGAATCAGCGATTATAAATGAAATTGGCAAGATTTAGAATCTCCCGTTAATAATGCTGACGCACGGACATAGGTTTCATTAGAAGATTATAATTTTGAAAATGTAAAATTACTCACTAATGAAACGGCAACAAAGGAAAATATTTCCAAAAGTATTAATTTTTTCACGGAGGAATTAACAGAAAACAACCATTTTCTAATTTTTTATTCAGGACTCGCTGTTGAGAATGAGAACAAAGGTTATTCGATTCCTTCAGATGCAGACAATTAGGTGCTAAAAAAAATGATTGCTGTAAGTGAATTTTTCAAAAGACTCAATTCTATAGGATCTCAACACGTATTAATTATTACTAATACGTATTTAGGGTAGGATATTTTTAAACCATCAACACTCTTTTATAAAAATGGTGAAGGTATTGATTTTTATAATGAAATAAATGATTTTAAAGCTCGATAAATGCTCACTTCTGCGGGAATACAACCGATATTAGACGAAGCAGCTATTCATTCAGAATTTGGAATTCAATTTTTATCTTATCCTAGAAATACAGACTTATACCTTATATACATATATTCCTAAGGAAGTACAAAATATGTCGAGTCGTCCGGAAATTGGTCACTTGAAAGAATTAGGACATGAAGGTGATTAATTTATTTTCTACAAAAAAATAATTTTGTGTAATTGGTTTGCGGAGATTATATAAGGAGAAACGGTTACATTTGAAAAAGAAGGTACTTTACAAGTTACATTTAATTGTGAAGACTGTATTTCTACATGGTTTATTAATGAAGCGGAAATTGGAAAGGAAAAAGAGTTGACTATGAGGTTTAGGAATACTTTCCAATCGAAAATTACGGATGAGAATGGCTGTGAAATGGAAACGGAAATAAGTGTTATTATTACTCAAGAATAATTAATTCAAAAGGATAAATAGGATAATGATTAATTATATTAAAAAGCAATTAAATATTCCCGAATAGCAAATGATTAATTTTTTTCAAAAAAAATATTTTTCTTTTACTATTGATTATCAATCATATACACATGTCTAATGAAAAAAAGCACATTTATTTTATCTTATTTTCAATTAACCATTGATTAATACTAACCTTTTTTCTAAATTGGTGCTATTATACTTATAAAAGGGTAATTCAGGGAATTTAATTTCTAATGAATTTTCAACGACTCCTTACTAAGTAGAAAAGTGAATACTAAAATGTATGACAATAGAACGATTCATAAATTATCTTACGTACGAAAAACGTTATTCAGTACATACAATAACGGCTTATAAAAATGATTTGAATGAATTTCAAACATTTATTAAAGAAACGTATGCTTTGAATAATTTAATGGAGGTGGAGTTAACTTATATTCGTTCATGGATTGTAGCCTTATTAAGAGATGAAAAAACAAATTCAACGATTAATAGAAAAGTTGCCAGTGTAAAATCTTTTTACAAATTTATTCAAACGGTATCTCCGGAAGCCTTTGTAAATCCAACAAAAGGATTGATTACACCAAAAAAGCAAGGGCGAATTCCATCTTTTGTCAAAGAGTCAGAAATTGAAGAATTATTAAATAGTTTTGGAGAGACCGAAAATTTCATCATATTACGGGATAGAACAATTATTGAATTATTCTATGCTACCGGAATGCGTCGCTCAGAGTTAATGTCATTAACGATTTCAAGTTTTTATTTCGAACAGCGATATATTAGAGTAACGGGAAAAAGGAATAAAGAACGAATTATTCCTATCGAAAAACAGTTAATAGAACATCTGAAGAGGTATTGGGAAATAAGAGTGGCAGATTATGGTACAGAGGATGACCATTTCTTTTTAACAAAAAAAGGGAAACCACTTTACGCAAAGGCGATTTACAATATCGTAAAAGGATTTTTGGAAAATTTCACGACGGTTCAGCAAAAAAGTCCTCATATATTAAGACATTCTTTTGCAACACACTTATTAAATAATGGTGTAGCGTTAAATGCGATAAAAGAACTATTAGGACATGAAAGTTTAGCTGCGACACAAATTTATACACATACGACTTTAAATAAGCTAAAAAAAGCATATTTAAAGGCACATCCTAAAGCAAGTAATCAAATTGAAGATATTATTCGTTAATAATTAATTAGTTCATTACATAATGAAAATAGCAAAAGTCTATTTGTTTCAAACTTGAATGTATACTTCTCTGTGGAATTATTGAATTGTCTATTAGTACAATTTAATTTTTAATAGAAAAAACAGGGTATTTTCAATAATAGATAGAAATGACACATAATAACCTTTTGCCAAAATAGACACTTTATAGTAGTTCACTTATTAATGAATTAGCGACTAACTAATAACTACAAATTAAAATACATGATTCATTATATGAATTATGTAATTGTAAATTTTAAATAATTAAACTATGAAAGTACAAACGCAATCAATCCATTTCGATGCGGATGTCAAGTTGACGGACTTCATTGAGCAAAGATTAGAAAAGTTAGAGCGGTTTTATGACCAGATTATTATGGCGGATGTAATGTTAAAATTAGAAAATAGTGGACAGGTAAGAGATAAAGTTGCAGAAATCAAATTAAAAGTACCAGGTTCGGTTTTAATTGCAAAAGAAACGGATAAGAGCTTTGAAGCAGCTATAGACTCATCCGTGGAAGCTTTACGCCGCCAATTGATTAAACATAAAGAGAGATTACGCAGTTAATTTCAAGAATTATTGAAAAATTATTGAAAAATATTTGAAAAAAAGGTTTGTGCGCCTATCTTTGCGGCTCACAAACCTTTACTTATAGAAGTAGAGGAACAACTCAAAAAAAAATAATTAAAAATTTTGCATAAAAATTTTGAATTCCGAAAAAGAGTTGTAAATTTGCGGACGATTTCGGGAAACCGATAAGATTGATTCTAGAAAGATAGAGTCGGACAACAAACAAAATAGGTCATGCCAATGTAGCTCAGTTGGCCAGAGCAGCTGATTTGTAATCAGCGGGTCGGGGGTTCGAATCCCTCCATTGGCTCTATTATAGGTCGAATTTAATTCGGCCTTTTTTTGGGGGTGCGCCGGAGTTGGAGAGCCGGGCCAGACTGTAAATCTGGTGACTTAGTCTGAATAGGTTCGATTCCTATCACCCCCACAATTTATAAAGAAAAAGCAACGATATCATTCACATGATATAATATGCGGGCGTAGCTCAGTTGGTAGAGCATCAGCCTTCCAAGCTGAGGGTCGAGGGTTCGAGTCTCTTCGCCCGCTCCAAAATTAAAGCAAATAGGAAAAAGGGGGCAACCTCTTTTTTTTTGTATGTTTTTCTAAGAATGCATCAATTAATTTTGATGCCGATGTAGCTCAGGGGTAGAGCGTTTCCTTGGTAAGGAAGAGGTCATGGGTTCAATTCCCATCATTGGCTCACGAATAATTGGAAATATTTAACAATCTTAACATTACTTTTCAAAAACTAATAAACCGATGGCTAAGGAAACATTCCAAAGAGGTAAACCTCACGTGAATATCGGAACAATTGGTCACGTTGACCACGGTAAAACGACATTGACTGCAGCAATTACTCATGTATTGGCTAAGAAAGGACTTGCAAAGAAGTCTGATTATGCTTCAATCGATGCTGCTCCTGAAGAAAAGGAAAGAGGTATAACAATTAACACGGCACACGTTGAGTATGAGACAGAGAATCGTCACTACGCACACGTTGATTGTCCGGGTCACGCCGATTATGTAAAGAACATGGTTACGGGTGCTGCTCAGATGGATGGTGCTATTCTTGTATGTGCTGCAACTGATGGTCCTATGCCACAGACTCGCGAGCACATTTTATTAGCTCGTCAGGTAGGTGTTCCTAGCCTTGTTGTTTTCTTAAACAAAGCTGACCTTGTTGATGATGAAGAGATGTTAGAGTTGGTTGACATGGAAATCCGTGAGTTGTTAGATGCTTATGATTACAATGGTGATGATACACCAGTAATTGCAGGTTCTGCTTTATTAGCATTAGGTGATGATGCTGGTGCGGAAGCTCAGATTTTAGAATTAATGGCAGCTGTCGATTCTTATATTCCTGAACCAATTCGTGAAGTTGATAAAGATTTCTTAATGCCTGTTGAGGATGTATTTACGATTACAGGTCGTGGTACTGTTGCAACTGGTCGTATAGAAAGAGGAGTTACCAATGTAGGTGATAAAGTAGAGATTTTAGGCTTCGGCGAGAAAATTGAATCTACTATCACAGGTGTTGAGATGTTCCGTAAGATATTGGATCGTGGAGAAGCAGGTGATAATGCAGGTTTATTGTTACGTGGTATTGACAAAACCCAAATCCGTCGTGGTATGGTAGTTTGTAAGCCAGGTTCTGTAAAACCTCATACTCACTTCAAATGTGAAGTATATGTTTTAGGTAAAGAAGAGGGAGGTCGTCATACACCATTCTTCAACGGTTACCGTCCTCAGTTCTACTTCCGTACAACGGATGTAACTGGTGATATTAGCTTACCAGAAAATGTAGAAATGGTAATGCCGGGTGACAATGTCACTTTAGAAGTAAAATTAATTAATGCTATTGCAATGGAAAAAGGATTACGTTTCGCTATTCGTGAAGGTGGTCGTACAGTAGGTGCAGGTCAGGTCACTGAAATTATTGCTTAGTATTATTGAAAGTTATATAAGGAGGTTGGGCTTAGGTTTAGCCTCCTTTACATATGTTTAATACGGGCATAGCTCAACTGGCAGAGTGGCGGTCTCCAAAACCGTAGGTTGTAGGTTCGAGTCCTACTGCCCGTGCAAATAAAAAAGGTTAATAGCCGCAGAAATCAATTTGCAGGCTATTAGCCTTTTTATTACTAAAGTAAATACGATGGAAAAAGTAAAGGACTATATACTTGAAAGCTATAATGAGTTAGTGAATAAAGTAACTTGGCCTACATTAGCAGAATTACAGAGTAGTTCTATACTTGTGTTAGTAGCCTCATTACTTATAGCATTAGTAGTATTTGCTATGGATTCTGCTTCAAACTTCATATTGCAGACATTAATTTACGGTAGCTAAACAAAATTAAAAACTTCTCATGGCAAAACGCTGGTATTGTTTAAGAGTAATTAGTGGAAAAGAAAGAAAGCTAAGAGAACGTATTGAACTTGAGGTAAAACGCTCAAAATGGGATGATTTTCTTACATCTGTCCTTGTACCTACAGAAAAGGTATATAAGATCAGAAATGGTAAAAAAGTTATTTTAGAGAAAAACATTTTACCAGGCTATATATTAATTGAAGCAGAAGAAGGAAAGTTAAACGGTGAAATTGCACAGTCTATCGCAACGATGACTAATGTAATTCATTTCCTTGGAAAACAAGTACCGACGCCAATGCGAGAATCTGAGATTAATCGGATACTCGGTAAGGTTGATGAAGCAAAAGATACGGGAGTTTCTTTAGAAGAACCTTTCATTATCGGAGAAACAATTAAGATTATTGATGGACCTTTCAATGAATTTGTGGGTGTTATTCAAGAAATTAATGACGAAAAGAAAAAAATAAAAGTGATTGTTAAAATTTTTGGTAGAGGAACTGAAGTTGAGTTAAACTTTGTCCAAGTTGAAAAACAATCATAACATAAATAAATCAATTATTCTGTAACGCGATATATTCAAAAATCATTAGCAATGGCTAAAGAAATTCAAACGTTTATTAAGTTGCAAGTTACAGGTGGTAGGGCTAATCCTGCACCTCCGATTGGACCTGCATTAGGTGCAAAAGGGGTTAATATCATGGAATTCTGTAAGCGTTTTAACGCTAAGACACAGGAGGATATGGGGAAAACTTTGCCGGTAGTAATTACAGTCTATAAGGACAAATCTTTTGATTTTGTTATTAAGACTCCTCCGGCAGCAGTACAATTATTAGAAGCAGCTAAGAAAAAGAAAGGATCAGGTGTTCCTAACCGTGATAAGATCGGTTCGGTTACTTGGGATGATCTTAGAGCAATCGCTGAAAATAAAATGGCTGATTTAAATTGTTTCTCTGTAGAATCTGGAATGAAGATGGTAGCAGGTACAGCACGCAGTATGGGACTTACTGTGGATGGTACACCACCTTGGGAACAAGCAAACTAGTAAAGATTCCCGATGACGTTCGGGAGTCTTGAAGGAAGTTTAGGGAAATACTAAACGCTATTACCTCAATACAGGCAAATAATGTCTGTACAAAAAAATTAACATGGCAAAAATTCCAAAAAGAAGAAAAGCCGTCGAAGGTAAATATGATGCAGCTAAATTATATTCTTTAGATGAAGGATGTAAAGTAGTAAAAGATGTAAATATTGCACGATTCGATGCATCGGTGGACGTTCACGTTCGCCTTGGGGTTGATCCTCGAAAAGCTGATCAAGCTTTACGTGGTACTGTAACCCTTCCTCACGGTACTGGTAAGTCAAAAAGCGTCCTTGTTTTTTGTACACCGGATAAAGAAGCAGAAGCAATAGCGGCAGGTGCTGACTATGTTGGACTAGACGATATGATCGAGAAAGTGCAAGGTGGTTGGACAGATATAGATGTTATCGTAGCGATGCCAACGGTAATGGCTAAGGTTGGTCGTTTAGGTCGTGTTTTAGGCCCTCGTGGTTTAATGCCAAATCCAAAATCTGGAACGGTTACTATGGATATTGCGAAAGCTGTAAATGATGTAAAAGGCGGTAAAATCGCTTTCCGTGTTGATAAATTCGGAATTATTCATGCAGCAGTTGGTCGTGTATCTTTCACTTCTGAAAAGTTAGCAGAAAATGCAAATGAACTGCTTTCAACTTTAGTGAAAATGAAGCCATCTTCAGCAAAAGGAATTTATATGAGGTCTATTACTATAGCTTCATCAATGAGTCCGGGGATTAAAATCGATCCAAAATCTGTTCGTTAATCAAAGTTAGATAAAATCAATACTAATATTGGTAGTATCCAACTAAATGCTTCTGAAAATGACAAAAGCAGAAAAAACACAATTGATCGAAGAACTTGTAGTAAAGTTCTCCGATGCAAAATATTTTTACTTAACAGACTTTTCAACATTGAATGCTGAGCAGACGAGCGATTTACGTCGTATGTGTAGTGAGAAAGATGTTGAAATGGTTGTAATTAAGAACAAGCTGATTAAAAAAGCTTTACAACGTATCTCTGAAGAGCAGTATGAAGGTGTTTTCGAACACTTAGCAGGACCTACTGCTGTACTATTCTCTGAGAGCGGAAAGCTACCAGCTCAAATTCTTAAAGAATACCGCAAAACAAACAAAATGCCGACTTTAAAAGCGGCTTATGTTGAGAGTTCAGTAGTTGCAGGTGATGACCAAATTGATTATTTATCAACATTGAAATCGAAAGAAGATATGATTGGTGATTTGATTGGTTTATTACAAGCTCCTATGACAAACTTAATGGGTGCGTTGAACTCAGGAAGTGGAACTATTCACGGTATATTGAAAGCATTAGAGGAAAGAGGTGAGCAGAACCTTTAATAAGGCTTCCATTAATTCTTACATTGGTTACGCATTGTAAGAGCTATCAAAAAATATAAAGAGCGACGAGTAAAATTGTTGTGAACTAAATTATTCAAGAACATATTTAAAAAATTATCAAAATGGCTGATTTAAAAGCTCTTGCAGAGCAATTAGTAAACTTGACTGTAAAGGAAGTAAGTGATTTAGGAAATATCTTAGAGGAAGAATATGGTATCAAGCCTGCTGCTGCTGCTGTAGCTGTAGCTGGACCAGCTGCTGCTGGAGAAGCTGCTGTTGAGCAAACTGAATTTGATGTTATCTTAACTTCATTCGGTTCTGCAAAATTAGCAGTTGTTAAAGCTGTTAAATCTGAGTTAGGTGTTGGTTTGAAAGATGCTAAAGCATTAGTTGATTCTGCTCCAGGTACTTTGAAAGAAAAAATGTCTAAGGACGATGCAGATAAATTAAAAGAAGCTTTAGAAGCTGCAGGTGCATCTGTAGAAGTAAAATAAACTTTTATTCACTTGTAAATACACTGTAAAAGTCTGATTTATACAACTTTACATAGTATTAAAATAAAGGGTAGGCTTAGTCGATAGTAAAATTTGGCTAAGCCTATACCTATGTATATGCCAGACAAATTAATAAGAAGATTTGTTGTTTAAATGGTACTTAATTTCTTATCTTCGAAATTCCGGTCTAAAAAAAATATAGATACATGGCATCAAACGGCAATGTTGTTGCTGACGGCAGCAAAAAGCGCATCAGCTTTGGTAAAAATAAGCACCTCTCGGCTTATCCGGATTTTTTAGAGATCCAAATCAAATCATTTAAAGAGTTTTTTCAATTAGAAACGACGCCTGAAAACCGAGGTAATGAAGGATTATTCAAGGTTTTTACGGAAAACTTTCCTATAACGGATGCTCGTAATATTTTCGTCTTAGAATTCTTGGATTACTTTGTTGATCCACCGAGATATTCTATTGAAGAATGTATGCAACGAGGGTTGACTTATAGTGTGCCTTTAAAAGCTAAATTGAGACTATCTTGTAATGATGAGGAACACGTAGATTTTAAAACAATTGTTCAGGATGTATTTTTGGGAAATATCCCATACATGACTCCTAAAGGAACATTTGTAGTAAACGGTGCAGAACGTGTTATTGTATCTCAACTACACCGTTCACCAGGTGTATTTTTCGGACAAAGTTTTCACCCCAATGGTACTAAGATTTATTCTGCAAGAATAATTCCTTTTAAAGGTGCTTGGATGGAATTCGCTACGGATATTAATACCGTAATGTATGCTTACATCGATCGTAAGAAAAAATTCCCTGTGACGACTTTGCTTCGTGCAATTGGTTATGATTCTGATCACCAAATTTTAAATCTTTTCAATCTTGCAGATGATCTTCAGGTAACTGAGGCAAATCTTGAAGGTGCAATTGGTCGTAAATTAGCGGCTCGTGTATTGAGAAGTTGGACAGAGGATTTTGTGGATGAGGATACTGGTGAGGTTGTAACTATCGAGCGTAATGAAATTATCTTAGAGCGTGATACGGTCATTGATGAGGAACATATCGACTTGATTTTGGATACTGGAGCAGAAACAATTATTCTACAACGTGAAGATGTAGATGAAGATTACTCCATTATTTACAATACTTTACAAAAAGACCCTTCAAGTTCTGAAATTGAAGCGGTTCAATATATATATCGTCAGTTAAGAGGAACTGATCCACCTGATGAAGAAACAGCTCGTGGTATCATTGATAAGTTGTTCTTCTCTGATAAGCGTTATAATTTAGGAGATGTTGGGCGTTATAAAATCAATCGTAAATTAGGATTGGATACGCCAAGAGAAACGCTTGTATTGACGAAGGAAGATATTATCGAAATCGTTAGCTATTTGGTTCGTTTAATGAATCAAAGAGCAGAAATTGATGATATTGACCATTTAAGTAATCGTCGTGTAAGAACGGTAGGAGAACAGTTATATGCTCAGTTCGGTGTTGGTTTGGCTCGTATGGCAAGAACTATCCGTGAACGTATGAATGTTCGTGATAATGAAGTATTTACTCCGATTGATTTGATTAATGCAAGAACACTTTCTTCTGTTATTAATTCATTCTTTGGTACTTCTCAGTTGTCACAATTCGCCGATCAAACGAATCCTTTATCTGAGATTACACACAAACGTCGTATTTCAGCTTTAGGTCCTGGTGGTTTATCTCGAGAACGTGCAGGTTTTGAGGTTCGTGATGTTCACTATTCTCACTACGGTCGTTTATGTACGATTGAAACACCAGAGGGACCGAATATTGGATTGATTTCTACACTTTGTGTGCACGCAAAGGTAAATAAAATGGGATTCTTAGAAACACCTTACCGTCGTGTAGATGAAGGTAGAGTAGTGGTAGAAGAAGAACCAATGTATTTATCAGCGGAAGGCGAGGATATGAAGATCATCGCTCAAGCGAATGCACCGATTACGGAACAAGGTGTTTTTGAAATAGATAGAATCAAGTGTCGTGAGCATGGTGAATTCCCTGTATTACCACCTGAGGATATTGAATATATGGATGTTGCACCGAATCAGATTGTGGGTGTTTCTGCATCAATGATTCCTTTCTTAGAGAATGATGATGCGAATCGTGCCTTAATGGGATCGAATATGCAACGTCAGGCCGTGCCTTTATTACGTCCTGATTCACCGATTGTAGGAACTGGTTTGGAAGGACAAGTTGCTCGAGATTCTCGTATGTTAATCAATGCGGAAGGTTCAGGAAGTGTAGAGTATGTAGATTCTACTCAAATCGTCATTCGTTACGATAGAACTTCTGAAGATCAATTGGTCTCATTCGAGGATAATCGTAAAACATATAATTTAATCAAATTCCGTAGAACGAATCAAGGTACTTGTATTAACTTGAAACCTATCGTAAGAAAAGGTGATACAGTTGAAGAAGGTCAGATTCTTTGTGAAGGTTATGCGACTGAAAAAGGAGAATTGGCTTTAGGTCAAAATCTATTGGTTTCATTTATGCCTTGGAAAGGTTATAATTATGAGGATGCGATTGTACTTTCTGAGCGTGTTGTTAGGGAGGATGTATTTACATCTTTACATATTCAACACTTTGAGTTAGACGTTCGTGATACGAAATTAGGTGAAGAGGAATTGACGAATGATATTCCAAACGTAAGTGAGGAAGCGACGAAGGATTTGGATGAGAATGGTATTATCAGAATTGGTGCAAGAGTCAAAGAGGGTGATATTATTATCGGTAAGATTACACCTAAAGGGGAATCTGATCCTACTCCGGAAGAAAAATTATTACGTGCAATCTTCGGCGATAAAGCAGGTGATGTAAAAGATGCTTCATTGAAAGCGTCACCTTCTACAAGAGGAATTATTATTAATAAACAACTTTTCGCAAGAGCGAAGAAGGATAAAACTCGTAAGGTTGAAGAGAAACGACTAATTGTAGGATTAGATAAAGAACACAAAGGTGCTGTCAATGAGTTGAGATTGATTCTTATTGATAAATTAATGATTATGTTGAAAGATAAAATGTCGGAAGGCGTTAGAAGTATCTACAACGAAATGTTGATTCCTAAAGGTGTTCGTTTTGGTCAAGAAGTCTTGAAAGAGTTAGACTATTCTACAGTTGATTATTCAGTTTGGACAAGCGACGAGCATACGAATGATTTGATTAAACGCTTATTACATAATTTCAGCATTAAGGTCAATGAGGAAATTGGACGATACAAACGTGAGAAATTCAATATCAGTATTGGTGATGAATTACCAGCAGGTGTATTGAAATTGGCTAAAGTTTACATGGCTAAGAAACGTAAACTTAAAGTTGGTGATAAGTTAGCAGGTCGTCACGGTAACAAAGGTATCGTTGCGAAAATCGTAAGATATGAGGATATGCCTCACTTAGAAGATGGAACACCTGTTGATATTGTTTTAAATCCGCTTGGTGTACCTTCTCGTATGAACTTAGGACAGATTTTCGAAACTGTTTTGGGTTGGGCAGGTAAGAAATTAGGTGAAAAGTATGGAACACCAATTTTTGATGGTGCGAAGTATCATGAGATTGAAGCTAAAGTCGAAGAAGCAGGTTTACCTAATTTTGGTCAGACATATTTGTATGACGGTGAAACAGGTGATAGATTCCATCAAACGGCAACGGTTGGTGTAATTTATATGTTGAAATTATCACACATGGTAGATGATAAGATGCATGCTCGTTCTATCGGACCTTACTCTTTAATCACGCAACAGCCGCTTGGTGGTAAAGCACAATTTGGTGGTCAGCGTTTAGGAGAGATGGAGGTTTGGGCATTAGAAGCATTTGGTGCGTCTAATATCCTTCGTGAGATGTTGACAATTAAATCTGATGATATTAATGGACGTGCGAAAGCTTACGAAGCTATTGTCAAAGGTGATAATCTACCAACTCCAGGTATTCCTGAGTCGTTTAATGTATTGGTTCACGAGTTACGTGGTTTGGCATTAGAATTAAAATTTGAATAAAAATTTTTTTGATAAATAATATGAAGGCTTACATGAATAATGTAAGCCTTTCATGTCGTTAATCATGTTAAATAGTCCTTATATGGCATTCAAAAAAGATCATAGATTAAATAGTGATTTCTCTACAATTTCAGTTTCTTTATCATCTCCTGATGATATCTTGGAACGTTCTTATGGAGAAGTTTTAAAGCCGGAAACGATTAACTATCGTTCATACAAACCTGAACGGGATGGTTTGTTCTGTGAACGAATCTTCGGACCGGTGAAGGACTACGAATGTTACTGTGGAAAGTACAAACGTATTCGTTATAAAGGAATTGTTTGTGATAGATGTGGGGTTGAGGTAACAGAGAAGAAAGTACGTCGTGAGCGTATGGGACACATCAAGTTGGTAGTTCCTGTAGTTCACATTTGGTTTTTTAAATCTTTGCCTAATAAAATTGGTTATTTGTTAGGATTGTCTTCTAAGAAATTAGAAACTATCATTTATTACGAGCGCTATGTCGTAATTCAACCTGGTATTAAGGAAAAGGATGGTATCGAGAAGATGGACTTATTAACGGAGGAAGAATACCTTGAAATGTTGGATGAATTGCCTAAAGAGCAGCATTTGATGGAGGATTCTCACCCAGATAAGTTTATTGCTAAAATGGGAGCTGAAGCAGTTCATGATTTATTACAACGTTTGGAATTAGACAAAATGTCTTACGCTTTACGTAATCAAGCTGCAACTGAAACTTCTCAACAACGTAAAAACGAAGCGTTAAAGCGTTTGCGTGTTGTGGAAGCTTTCCGTGATGGACAACTTCGTATGGATAATAGACCTGAATGGACAATCATTCAGTATTTGCCTGTTGTTCCACCAGAGTTACGCCCATTAGTGCCGTTGGATGGTGGTCGTTTCGCAAGTTCAGATTTAAATGATTTATATCGCCGTGTTATTATTCGTAATAACCGTTTGAAGCGTCTATTGGAAATCAAAGCACCTGAGGTGATTTTGAGAAACGAAAAACGTATGCTTCAAGAGGCGGTTGATTCACTTTTTGATAATTCTCGTAAATCAAATGCTGTAAAAGCGGAAGGTGGACGTGCGTTAAAATCTTTGAGTGATATATTGAAAGGTAAGCAAGGTCGTTTCCGTCAAAATTTATTGGGTAAACGTGTGGATTATTCTGGTCGTTCTGTAATCGTTGTAGGTCCTACATTGAAATTACATGAATGTGGTTTACCAAAAGGTATGGCTGCAGAATTATTCAAACCGTTCGTTATCCGTAAATTGATTGAACGAGGTATTGTAAAAACGGTTAAATCTGCTAAGAAATTAGTGGATAGAAAAGATCCTGTGATTTGGGAAATCCTTGAGAATGTATTGAAAGGACATCCAATCATGCTTAACCGTGCACCTACATTACACCGTTTATCAATGCAGGCTTTCCAACCTAAATTGATTGAAGGAAAAGCGATTCAGTTACATCCGTTAGTTTGTACTGCTTTTAATGCCGATTTTGATGGTGATCAGATGGCGGTCCATGTACCGTTAAGTCATGCTGCGATTTTGGAAGCACAAGTATTAATGCTTGCTGCTCATAATATGTTGAATCCTCAGAATGGTACTCCAATTACACTTCCTACACAGGATATGGTTTTGGGACTTTATTATATTACGAAGGGTAGATTTTCTACACCCGAACGTACTGTAAAAGGTCAAGGTAAAATTTTCTACTCTGATGAAGAAGCAGTTATTGCATTAAACGAAGGTAAGGCTGAGTTACATGCTTGGGTGAAGGTTAGAACGAAAGTTCGTAATCCGGAAACAGGTGAGTTAGAAAAGAAATTGGTAGAAACTACAGTTGGTCGTATTTTATTCAATCAAGTTGTACCAGAGGCAGTTGGATATGTCAATGAATTATTGACAAAGAAAAAATTACGTAGTGTAATTGGTAATATCCTTGAGATTGCAAATGTCGAGTTAACGGCTAAATTACTGGATGATATCAAGGACATGGGTTTCATGTGGGCATTTAAAGGTGGGTTATCATTTAACTTACCGGATTTAATTGAGCCTTCTATTAAGAAAGCTACCCTTGCAGAAGCACAAGCATTGGTTGATGAAGTCGTTGAAAATTACGATATGGGTTTAATTACCAATAACGAACGTTATAATCAGGTAATTGATCAATGGACTTATGCGGATAATAAGATTACCGAGCAGTTGATGAAAGAAATGGCTGAACACAAGCAAGGATTTAACTCTGTATATATGATGTTAGATTCAGGAGCTCGTGGTTCTAAGCAGCAGATTAAGCAGCTTTGTGGTCTTCGTGGATTGATGGCAAAACCGAGAAAATCGGGTGATACAAGTGGGGCGATTATCGAGAATCCTATTTTGTCGAACTTCGTAAATGGTTTGTCAGTTCAAGATTACTTTATCTCTACTCACGGTGCTCGTAAAGGTCTTGCCGATACAGCTTTAAAAACTGCCGATGCGGGTTATTTGACACGTCGTTTGGTGGATGTTTCTCAGGATGTTGTTATTATCGAAGAAGATTGTAGCACATTGAGAGGAATTGAAGTGATTGCATTGAAAGAAAACGAAAAAGTAATTCAGCCGCTAGCGGACAGAATTTACGGTCGTTATACTTTGGAGGATGTAATCGATCCGGTAACGGATGAGGTAATTGTAGAAGCAGATACTTATGTTAGTCGTTTGGTTGCTGTGAAAATCGAAGAAGCAGGTATTGAAATGGTTGCGATTCGTTCTGTATTGACTTGTGATACTCAGCGTGGTGTTTGTGTGAAATGTTATGGTAAAAACTTAGCTAGTGGTCGTCTTTCTGAATACGGTGACTCTGTTGGTATTATTGCAGCACAATCAATCGGTGAGCCGGGTACACAGTTGACATTACGTACTTTTCACGTAGGTGGTACGGCATCTCGTACAGCGGAGGAATCTCAAATCAAATCAAAATTTGATGCTAAGGTAGAGTTCGAGGAAATTCGTACTACAGAGCGTTTGAATGACGATGGTACAATAACTAAAATTATTTTAGCTCGTTCTGCTGAGGTGCGTTTAGTCGATCCTGCAAATCCACAAAAGGTTTATACAACACAACATATTCCTTACGGTGCGACATTATTCGTAGCGCAAGATCAGTTGATTAAGAAAGAGACCGTTATCTGTGAATGGGATCCGTATAATGCGGTTATCGTTACAGAATTCGAAGGTATCGCTCGTTTCGATTCTATCGAAGAAGGGGTGACTTATCGTGAAGAGGTCGATGACGCGACTGGTTTCCGTGAGAAAGTAATTATCGAATCTAAGAAGAAGAAGAAGATTCCAATTATTATCATTGAGGACGCGAACGAAGAGGTATTACGTAAGTATAACTTACCAGTGGGTTCTCACATCGTTGTGAAAGACGGTGCGGCAGTTAAGCCAGGAGAACAATTGGTTAAGATTCCTCGTAGTTTGGGTGCGATTTCGGATATTACGGGTGGTTTACCCCGTGTAACGGAGTTGTTCGAAGCTCGTAACCCATCAAATCCTTCAGTAGTTTCTGAGATTGATGGTGTGATTAGCTTTGGTAAAATCAAACGTGGTAACAGAGAGGTTATCGTAACGGCTAAAGATGGACTTCGTCGTAAGTACTTGGTTGGTTTATCTAAACATATCTTGGTACAAGAAGGTGATTTCGTTCGTGCAGGTACACAATTATCAGATGGTGCGACAGCTCCTCGGGACATTTTAAATATCAAAGGGCCATTTGCGGTTCAAGCATATTTAGTAAATGGTGTTCAGGAAGTATATCGTACACAGGGTGTTGTTATTAATGACAAGCACATCGAAGTAATTGTACGTCAAATGATGCGTCGTGTACAAATCTTGGATTCAGGTGATACCGTATTCTTAGAAAAAGAAGCTGTTGAAAAGTATGACTTCTTGGCAGAAAATGATAGAATTTTCGATAAGAAAATTATCACGGATACCGGAGAATCTAAAGATTTACATGAAGGTCAGATGGCATCAGTTCGTCAAATTAGAGAGGAAAATTCACAATTACGTCGTAAAGACAAAAAGTTAGTGAAATTCCGTGATGCGATTCCGTCGACTTCTATGCCTGTATTACAAGGTATTACGAAAGCTTCATTAGGAACACAGTCTTGGATTTCAGCGGCTTCGTTCCAGGAAACTACGAAGGTGATTAGTTCAGCAGCAATTGGTGCGAAACAAGATCATTTGTATGGTTTGAAAGAGAACGTAATCGTTGGTAAGCCGATTCCAGCAGGAACAGGTGTTCGCAAATACGATGATTTAATCGTTGGTGATAAATCTGAAATGGGTTACTATGAAGCAACAGATGATGACAGAAGAAGAGCAACTGAGTTTTAATAATTATGAATATTAATTATTAGGCAGTTTGTGGAATATAAAAAACGGGCATCTCCTTCGGGATTTGCCCGTTTTTATTTTATAAGCACTTCACTTGATTATAGACAAAAAACAAAAAAGACTCGCTAAATGCTTTCGCATTTGACGAGTCTTTTTATTTTTGGATAAATATAGAAATCATCACAAATCTAATTATTTGTCATTTTTCCAAACTTCGTTTACATTTGCCTAAGCAGTACCTACCGTTTTCAAGTTAAACATTGCAAAATCAAAAGCCTTGCCTTCACTTAATTTATATAAAGTTCTTTTATGAAAGCAATTCTGGCACCGTCACCTATCGGAGCATTATTTCCAATGATATATAGGCCAAATTTCGAAATCGACTTTGTCTGTTCCGCAGAGTAGTAACTATTTAAAAGTACCAATTCCGCAGTATTTTTTATTCTTTTAAGTAATCGTTTTAATGCGTTTGTCGGAATAACGACCGCAGTGTTTGAAAATAGGTAACCACAATTTCTTTAGTTAAATCATGACCCGAAAAATGAACAATGTGTGGGTTTT
>Ga0209712_10001030_pt1 | contig 24120 bp, 22 predicted proteins | sample ArcOceMetagenome_FD_187443 | JGI IMG/M metagenome (GOLD analysis project Ga0209712, IMG submission 187443) | Marine eukaryotic phytoplankton communities from Arctic Ocean - Arctic Ocean - Greenland ARC118M Metagenome (SPAdes) (version 2) | ecosystem: Environmental > Aquatic > Marine > Oceanic...
CTCATCAAGACACCGAAGATGACGCCTTGATCGGTGTGAAATCCACAGCCCGCCTATTTGGCTACCACAGCCCACGCTGGCTGTGGCTGTTTTTGGGTCTTGCCGTGGGCTTAATGGGCTTGGCCGTCTGGGCCGCAAATACGAGCCATCAGCTGGCACTCTGGGCCGCATTGATGGGACCTTTGAGCTTTGGGCTGCATATGATTTGGCAGTTGCGCCGCCTCAACATCAACCACAGCGGCACTTTGCTAATCTTATTTCGCTCAAATCGCGAAACAGGCCTGCTGCCTGTGCTGTTTTTCGCCATAGCAGTAATGCTGTGATTGATCCCGCGCCAGTCCCGCTTTAGAATAGCTGGGGGACTTAAGGAAAATAAATGAAAATAATCTCGGTCACTTTGTCTGCAGCCGCCTTTGCACTTGCAGGGCTGGGAGCGTATTTTGCAGCGGGCATGACCGTGACTTGGATCGAGAACAGTTCTGCCACAGCCGTTGAACAACAGCTTGCGATGGAAGGTTATCCTTGGGCCAGCGTACAAACCGATGGTTTACAAGTGGTTTTGGAGGGCGAAGCGCCCTCAGAGGCCACACGTTTCAAAGCCCTTGCCGCAACTGGCGCGGTGGTTGAGGCCGTACGCGTGATTGATAACTTCACCATTCAAGGTCGGCGCGCGCCGGTTGCACCGAAGTTTTCCGTCAAAATTCTTCGCAACGACACCAGTATTTCTTTGATAGGACTGATTCCTGCATCTGCGGACAATGCCAATTTCCGCAACCGTGTATCTCGGATAGCAAAGGGTCTTCCGGTGGCTGATTTCTTGGAAATGGCCGAATATCCCGAACCAGAGACGTGGTCATCCGCCATTTCCTATGCGCTTTTGGCTTTGGAACGGCTAGAGAGATCTAAGATATCAGTCGGCGAAGATCAGGTTAATATCGAGGCCATTAGCGATTCCGCGGAACAGAAATCCAAACTCCTAGATGAGCTGAAGCGCCGCACCCCGGCAGACATCACATCAAAAATCGCAATCAGCGCGCCACGCCCGGTGATTGCCCCATTCACACTGCGGTTTCGCATCTCTGAGACCGGCGCATTGTTTGACGCGTGCTCTGCCGACTCAAAGCAGGCGGCCACCCTCATTTTGAATGCTGCAAAAGCTGCGGGGCTTCAAGATGGTGCTTCTTGTCGGCAAGGGCTAGGTGTTCCGTCGCCCATGTGGGGGCAAGCCGCGGCACTCTCCATCGCAGCCTTAGCAAACCTTGGCCGAGGCTCTGTGACATTGAGTGATGCGGATGTGAGCCTTACCGCCGCCGAAGGCACGGATTCGGCACTGTTTGACCAGGTGACCAGCCGCCTGGACGCAGATCTTCCTGAAGTCTTTGTACTGGACAAGAAGCTTTTGCAGGCCGTGACCGAAGTCGAGGGCCAAGAAGCCGCGCCCGAGATGGTCGCCACATTATCGCCCGAAGGTCAGGTCCAAGTCCGCGGCCCCGTACAGGATGCGCGGTCCCAACGGACCTTGGAAACCTTCGCATATGCTGTATTTGGCACCGAGGGGGTGTTTGTGTCGACCAAACTGCGGGATGATTTGCCCAACGGCTGGTTGGTACGCAGTATGGCGAGTTTGGCCTCACTGGGTGAGCTCAATTCAGGCCTGGTCGAAGTCACACCCACCTCAATTACAATCTCCGGCCTCACTGGCAGCACTGCGTCGAAAACAGATATCTCCCAAATCCTACTGGACCGAGTTGGCAATGATGCAGGATTTCAATTGGATATCACCTATCTTGAGAAACTCGATCCTTTGGCGCGGATGATCTCAGGCCCCGAATGCGTTGCTGAAATCAGCACTTTATTGACTGATAATAAAATCACCTTTGAACCCGGTTCAACCACCCTAGACAGCAATAGCAGCAACATGATTGATGCCATTGCCGAGGTTTTTGATCGTTGCCTTGAAGCGCCCATTGAGATTGGTGGCCACACCGACAGCCAAGGCCGCGAAGAGATGAACCTCAATCTCAGCCAAAGCCGGGCAGATGCGGTTTTGAATGCGCTCCGGGCCGCCCGCGTCAAACTTAAAGCCCTGACATCAAAAGGATATGGCGAAGCGCAGCCGATTGCTGACAATAAAACCGAAGATGGACGTGAAGCAAATCGCCGCATTGAATTCCAACTGGTGCTCCCCAAACCCACGCAAGAACAAGACGCCGCAGCCACAAACATGCCTTCCACCGCTGAGGAGACCAGCAATGAATAGAACTGAGTTTATATTTATTACCGCGATCATTCTCTTCGTTGCTTTTTGCCTCGGATGGTTTGCCAATTGGCTGGTACATCGCTTCACCCGAGTCAGCCAGTCTGATGTTTCGGAACTGGACAAATTAGCTCAGTCTTTGCACGAGGCAGAAGATATGCGTGATCAAGCCATTGCCTATGTGGAAAAGCGTGAGGCTGAGATGAACAATCAGCTCTCACAAACCGAAGCAGAATTGCGCGCAGCTATGGAGGGTTTGCGGGTCGCTCGCACCGAAACCGAAGAACTGCGCAGCTATATTGAACTGCAAAATTCCGCGGGCTGATCTAGGATTTAGGAGCGTCAGACCACGCCGCCAAAGCATCCTCATCTTGGACCTTTGAGGCGACCCATTTTGTATGGTCTTTAGACACTTCTTTTTTCCAAAACGGCGCGCGGGATTTCAGATAATCCATAAGGTAATCTGCTCCGGCAAAAGCGTCTTTGCGATGCCGCGCTGCGGTGGCAACCATCATAATCGCCTCACCGGGCGCCAAAACTCCGTAGCGATGGATCACCAAAGCATCTTCCAGCCCAAATTTTTCCATCGCTTGGAGTGCAAATTTTTGGAGAGCAGCTTCGGTCATCGCCGGATAATGTTCTATGAACATATGATCCAAGCAGCCACTGTCATCGCGCACGACACCAGTGAAGGTCACCACAGCACCAGCATTTTGCACGTCCGCCTGAAATGCCACCATCTCAGCAGAGGAGTCAAAGGGTGCCTCTTGGACTCGGGCGGCCATATCAACCTCCTGTCATAGGTGGGAAAAAGGCAACTTCGCGGCAGTCTTTGAGCAGGGTTGTGAAATCGCCAAGCTCTTGATCAATGGCCACACATATCGCCGACAAATCTGAGAATGCAGCCGCATAGCCCTCGTCGCGTAGGATCAGCTCGTCCACAAGATCCCCGGCTGTCTTCGCGTTGGTGTCTACAGCCTCTTGGCTTTTCCCCACCCGTTCACGCACCCAAGCGAAATAAAGAATATCAAGTTTCATGACCATCAATCTCGCAAATGCGGCAAGGCTTTTCGGAAATAATCCACGCCTGTGATCACAGTCAAAGCCGCTGCCGCCCAAAGGAAGGCAACGCCTGAGTACCATGTGGCATACCAGCCATTATAAGAGAGCCGCAAATGCGCGGGATCCGACGCATAAGAGGCTAAGATATCTGCTACAATTTGACGATCCATTTCTTCGGTACCCATCACAAAGTAATGCTCAAAAATACCAACGGCAAAGAGCAAGGCAATGGCGACCATTTGCGCGGTAGTTTTCCACTTGGCCATTTTCGTCACTTGCAGTGTTCCAGAAACTTCGCCCAAAAACTCACGCAGCCCCGAAACAAACACTTCCCGAAAAACGATCAAGGCCGCAGGCAGGAGGATCAAGGCATCAAGTCCAAAGACACTGGCCAAAACCACTAAAGCAATCACGACCATGGCCTTATCCGCAATCGGATCCAACATAGCACCGAGTTTGCTTTCTTGTTTCCAAGCCCGGGCCAAAAAGCCATCCAGCCAATCTGTAAGGGCCGCTCCTACGAATAGGATCAGAGCCGCCCAATCCGCATAGGGCCGGATGACAGACAAAAACATCACAGCAACCATAGGTGCCGCAATCAGTCGGATCATCGTGAGAATATTAGGTAACGTCCACATGGATTTAAACCTAGCCGGGTTCATAAGAGCATGCCACCCTTATCCGCAAATTTTTGACGATTCCAATCTATAAATTGCTTCCGCTTAAATCTCGCTTAACTTCAAGGTTGAAAATGATTGTAAATAATTCCTGCCATGGCATCTGACACGCCCTCAACAGCCTTTAAGTCAACCAAATTAGCCCGGGTCACAGCCTTGGCTGAACCAAAATGCACCAATAAAGCCTTTTTGCGTTTGGGTCCGATGCCATCAATGTCATCGAGCGGATTTTTCATATTGGCCTTGGCCCGTTTGGCGCGATGCGTGCCAATGGCGAAGCGGTGCGCCTCATCGCGCAAACGTTGCACGAAATACAAGACTGGGTCATTATGCCGAAGCGCCATGACGGGCTTGCCTGTGCGGTAAAACACTTCCTTGCCCGCATCCCGATCAACACCCTTGGCCACGCCGATCATTGCAATGTCATCAACGCCCCATTCGCGCAGGATGTCGCGCACAGCACTGACCTGCCCTGCCCCACCATCGATCAACAGCAAATCTGGCCAAGCCTCCGATTTTCGCTCCGGGTCTTCCTTCAGAAGCCGTTTAAACCGGCGGCCCAGCACTTCCTTCATCATGCCAAAGTCGTCACCGGGCGAGATGTCATCGCCCTTGATGTTGAACTTCCGATATTGCGACTTGAGCATACCTTCAGGACCCGCCACAATCATGCCGCCCACAGCATTGGTGCCTTGGATGTGGCTGTTGTCATAGACTTCAATCCGCCGTGGCGGTTCGGGCAGATCAAAGGCCTCCGCCAACCCCTTCAACAACTTTATTTGTGACGCCGATTCTGACATACGCCGCGCCAAGCTTTCGCGGGCGTTGCGCTTTGCTCCGGCTACCAATTCTAACTTTTCACCACGCAGGGGCACAGCAATTTCAACCTTGCGACCCAGCTTCCCCGTGAGCGCCGCCACCATCAAATCCGGATCTTCTATCGCATCGGACAAAAGCACCATCCGCGGCGGTTCGCGGTCCGAGTAAAACTGTCCCACAAAAGCTTGCATCACCTCAGCAATCGAAACATCGCCGACTACGCGCGGATAATAATCTCTGTTGCCCCAATTTTGATTGCCCCGGATGAAAAATACCTGAACGCAGGCCTGCCCTGCCTCCATATGCAACGCGATCACATCAGCTTCAGGAATGCCTTGCGGGTTGATCCCTTGCGAGGTCTGCACTTGGGTCATCGCTTTGATGCGGTCGCGCAGGGCGCCGGCGCGCTCAAACTCCATATTATCAGACGCGGTTTGCATGTCTTGCGCCAGCTCGGCCTGAATATGAGTTGATTTTCCGCCTAAGAACCGCTCAGCGTCCCTGACCAAAGTCGCGTATTCTTCAGCTTTCACATAGCCCACGCAGGGCGCGCAGCAACGTTTGATTTGGTACTGCAAACATGGTCGGGTGCGCGCTTCGAATTGGCTGTCAGAACAGTCACGCAGCAAGAAAAATCGTTGAAGCTGATTCAGCGTCCGGTTGACCGCGCCAGCACTGGCAAATGGCCCGTAGTAATTGCCCTTTTCCTTCTTCGCGCCCCGGTGCTTTTTGATCTGCGGGAACCCATGCTCATGGCTCACTAAGATATTTGGAAATGATTTATCATCCCGCAGCAGCACGTTATATTTCGGCTTCAGCTGTTTGATCAGATTTTGTTCAAGCAATAATGCCTCAGTCTCAGTCTTGGTGGTTAGAAACATCATGCTTGAGGTTTCATTGATCATTCGGCTGATCCGGGCGGAATGGCCCTGAGGGCGCGCATAGCTGGCCACACGAATTTTTAAGTTGCGCGCTTTGCCCACATAAAGCACCCGATTTTCACTATCTAGCATGCGATACACGCCCGGCGAACCATCAAGGCGCATCAGGTAATCGGCAATAAGATCATGCCCAGTGAGTGGCGGCGGTGTTTCAATCATAACTCTTTGTACATCTAGGCGATTCTTTTGAGGGCTGCACCGAAATAACACCGGTTGCAAGAATTAACACATCCACAATTTCTGTGGATAACTCTGAGGGTAAAATCCACAATCCCACAGGTTTCTTTTGTTTCTCTGGTGTATCATTGATTTGCACAAAAATAAGGCGATATATTAAGTGATTGTTTTTTATAATAAAAAATTGTGAACAGCGCGACGTTTTGTTATTATTTAATTTTTTGTAAACCCTATTGGGCATATCTGTACCAAAGTATACAACTCTTGCCCCCAATCTTTAGTCAAGACCCAAAACATCAGGAGTTTGCCATCCCAGATGTTGCCCCCCATCTACGCAAAGCAGCTGCCCCGTAACAGCAGGGGCCGAGATAAAATAGCCCAAAGCCGCGGTGATGTCGGAGGGGTTTGCCCCCCGTTTCAGCACTGTGGCTGCTCGTTGACGCGTGAAGTGCTGCGTAGACTGACGCACCCCTTGCACAGTGGGACCGGGACCTATCGCATTCACCCGGATATCAGGTGCCAAGGCCCGTGCTGCGGTTTGTGTCAAAGCCCATAGCCCCATTTTGGCTAGGGTGTAGCTCATGAAATCGGGCGTAAGCTTGCGCACGCGTTGATCAAGCATATTCACCACAAGCCCCTGTGCCACAGGTTCGCCCTTCGCATCCGCTTGCGCTTTGGGGGCTTGTTTAGCGAATTCTTGAGTAAGTACAAATGGTGCCCGCAGGTTGCTTTCCATATGCCGATCCCAACTTGAGCGGGTGGCCGTATCAATCGTGTCATGTTCAAAGATCGAAGCATTGTTGACCAGCAGAGTAAGCGGGCCACCAAGCGCCTCACCTGCGCGCGCAATCAAGGGTTGTGATCCAGCATCACTCAGAAGATCCGCTTGCAAGGCCACAGAGTTCAGGCCCATGGCTTTGATCTCGGCCACAGTCTCATGTGCCCCCGCCTCGGAGGCCGCATAATGCACAGCAACGTCATAGCCCCGCTGAGCCAGATACAAAGCAATTTCGCGCCCCAATCGAATGGCGGCGCCGGTAACCAATGCACGCATGTGATATCTCCTTAGAGCAGTACCGCTAAGAGATATGCCATATACAGCAGGGTCAAGGCCACACCCCAAATCCGTGTGATGTTTCGTCCGAAAAACACGAATGGGATCAACAAAAACGAAGCAGCCAGCATGACCCAAAGATCAAAGCGTAAGAATTCATCAGCCACCGGGATCGGTCCAACCAGCGCCGCAATCCCTATGATCGCCAAGAGATTAAACATATTTGAGCCAATGACATTACCAAGCGCCACATCCGCCTGTCGCCTAATCGCAGCCACAGTGGTGGTTGCCAGCTCTGGCAAGGAGGTGCCCACCGCAATCAAGGTAAGCCCAATAGCAGTTTCAGGCACGCCAAATTCCCTTGCAATAATCTCGGCATTTACCACCAAAACCTTTGCCCCAAGAGGCAAACCCACCAGACCAAACAGCAAATATAGAGTAATTTTCCAACCGGGTATTGAGGTATCAACTCCGTTCAAATCCTCAGTCGCCACTGCCACACGACTGACACGGCGTGCTGTCCATGCCTGATCGAGCAATATCGCAGCCAAAACCGCAAGCATAAGCCCTCCATGCCACCAGGAAAACGGCCCCACAAAGGCTAGGGTGATGAACAAAACTGTCGCCAAAATCATAGATATAAATGCTTTTTTGGTATCGAAGCCCGTCGTATAAAGCCCCGCCGCCAAAGCAGGCAGCCCCAGAACCAGCAAAATATTCGCCGTATTGGATCCGACGATATTACCCATCGCCAAACCGGGCGCATCATCGGCCATGGCTGACAGAACGATCAACAGCTCTGGCGCTGACGTGCCAAAGGCGACCACAGTCAGGCTCACCACAAGCGCCGATATACCAAGACGCAGGGCTAAATTGACCGCAGCTCGCACAAGAAAATCACCCGCCAGTAACAATGTCACCAGCCCGAGCACCACAAAAAACCAAGCCATACTTTACCCTTTACGGTGACCTATATGGCCACAAGAGCACGGGCCCTTACCAATTCTATAGCGCCCACATTTCGGGCATTTTGCATTTTTTAATCGGGATTGACCCGGGAATTTCAATCGCCCAAACATCGCCAACACAGCAATACCAATCAGAAAAAATGTGACAACTTTGACCAACATGCGCCTACATCCCAAAGCGTGCAAAAGCTGCGCGCTCTTCGATGCTATGCGTCAAGTCACCCAGCATATTCATGCCAAAGCGAGACAGTATCGATTTCTTTTGGCCATAGACCCGAAACCTAACTTTATCACCAAATTTGTTTTTCAGAGTGGGTACCAAGTGACCGATGCCATCAGCCAAACCGTCATCGATGCCCTTTTGACCTACCCAAATTTCTCCGGTGAACAGGTCACGATCTACAAGTTTAAGCCCGCGGCGTTCGGTGATGTGGTCTTTGAACGTTTGGTGAATGCCATCCAACAGCCCCTTAAGGCGCACCACATCCTCATCCTTTTGAGGTTGAAACGGATCCAGCATGGATTTCGACGTGCCTGCGGTATGCACCCGGCGTTCGATCCCATGCTTGTTGATCAGCTGATCAAGTCCAAAGCCTGCTGATACCACACCAATCGAGCCCACAACGGAGGACGCATCCAGATAGATCTCATCCGCGCTGACCGCCAACCAGTAGCCACCAGAGGCGGCCACGTCTTCGATGAATGCATAGACGGGCGTGTTGCTTTCATCAGCCAATCGGCGGATGCGTGCGCCAATCAGCGACGACTGCACCGGGCTGCCGCCGGGGGAGTTGATAACCAACGCGACGGCAGAAGGCTTTTTCGCAAAAGCCTTTTCCAACAGTGGGGCCAGTCCGGCGTCATTAAGGCCGCGACCGGTTGCGATCATGCCATTCAAACGCACAACAGAAACGGTTTTGCGGTCGCGGCGAAAGGGATTTTTAAAATTCATACTCTGGACATAAGACACCCCCCACCCTGTAACAAGGCGGGGGGCAAATATTTTAGCTGCGAATGCGCCAACCCGTTTTGAAAATCCACCAGATAAAGGCCATGCAGCCCAAGGTAAACAGGCTGATCGCACCAAGGCTCACACCAATCGCAACATCTGCTTGTCCAAAAAACGCCCATCGAAATCCAGATATAAGATAAACCACTGGGTTAAACATAGTCACAGTTTGCCAAATTGGGGGCAACATCGAGATTGAATAAAAAGAACCGCCCAGAAACACCAAAGGCGTCACAACCAGCATTGGCACAAGGTTCAATTGCTCAAAATTTCCAGCCCAAATCCCGATGATAAAGCCCAGCAGAGAGAACGACAGGCATGTCAAAAGCAAAAAGCACATCATCGCAATGGGGTGTTGGATATCGAGGTCCACAAAAAGATAGGCAGTGCCCAGAATGACAAGGCCGATAAATAGACTTTTGGTCGCCGCCGCCCCCACATAGCCCACCACAATTTCCAAAAAATTCACAGGCGCTGACAACAGCTCATAGATCGTGCCAATAAACTTGGGAAAATAGATCCCAAAACTTGCGTTGGCGATGGATTGCGTCATGACCGACAACATGATTAGCCCGGGCACGATAAAGGCGCCGTATTCAACCCCGTCGACAGCCTCCATTCGGCTGCCAATCGCGGTGCCAAACACTACGAAATACAGGCTGGTTGAGAGAACAGGAGACAGAAAGGATTGCTTGAGCGTGCGGAAAAACCGCGCCATTTCGAATGTATAAATCGCACCTACAGCTTGAAAATTCATTTTGCATCCTCCTGCACCAGACCAACAAAAATATCTTCGAGGCTGGATTGTTGTGTTTGAACATCTCGCATTTGCAGCCCGGCGGCTTGCAGATCATTCAAAAGACCGGTGATCCCAGTGCGCTCAGAATTGACGTCATAGGTATAAGTCAAAGCCGAGCCATCTGCTGCCAGCTCCAAGAAATAAGGAGCCAGCCGCTCTGGAACGGTTTTAGCAGGCTCCATCAAATCGATGCGAATTTTCTTTTTGCCCATCCGTGCCATCAGTGCGGCTTTATCTTCAACCAGCAAGATTTCACCGCTATTGATCACCGCAATACGGTCTGCAATCGCTTCGGCTTCTTCGATATAGTGCGTGGTCAAAATGATGGTGACGCCCTGTTTTTTGAGCTTGGCCACTGTGTTCCACATGTCTTTGCGCAGCTCAACATCCACACCGGCGGTTGGCTCGTCCAAAAACAAAACCCGCGGCTCATGCGCCAAGGCTTTGGCAATCAAAACCCGACGTTTCATGCCGCCAGACAATGTCATGACTTTGGAGTTTTTTTTGTCAAACAAAGACAGCGTCTTCAGTACCTCGTCGAGATAAGCTTCATTTTTCTTCTTACCAAACAATCCACGCGAAAACCGGACGGAATTGATCACCGTTTCAAACGGCTCAAGAGCGATCTCTTGCGGCACGAGGCCGATCATAGCGCGGACCTTGCGATAGTCTGTGCCGATATCCATACCATCGACGGTGATTTTGCCAGATGTCAGGCTTGAAATTCCGCATATAGTTGAAATTAAAGTAGTTTTACCTGCTCCATTCGGGCCAAGAAGGGCGATAATTTCACCCTCTTGGATCTCGAGATTGGTGCCTTTTAGCGCTTCAAACCCACCGTCGTAGATTTTACGAACGTTCTGAACTGAGACAATTCCTGTCATAATTAATCCTCTAACGGGTTAAGTTTTCCCTGTCACATCAGCTATTTATTATTCAAAAACAACCCCGGTAATTTGATTAAATAAATTGTGATACAAAAGTATTAAACTAGACTAAAATTCATTACCTTCTAATACCCAGCATGAGAACATGACAATGCTGGGGCCCCATCCATCGACCAAATGTGCTGCGATTAACGCAACACGGCTGACAGCATCACTGCCGTTTATGAGACACTGCTAAGAAAAATACTGAACAGCAATAAAGAAAATTCTCTTCATAGTCATAAATGCAATATTAGAAGATTATCTTGCTGAAGGCATCCGTTGCTCAATGATTTCAGACCACCAGCTGCAGCCTGCAGGTATGGCACTATCGTCGAAATTATACTTAGGATGATGCACCATCGCCGTGTCACCATTACCAACCAAGATATAGGCGCCAGGCCGTTCTTCAAGAAAATAGGCAAAATCTTCCCCCCCCATCACCAAAGCAGCCTCGGCGCACGAACCAGATACCGATCGCGCCACATCAGCCGCAAAATCTGTCTGTTCCGGGTGGTTAACCATGACTGGATAGCCGCGCTGATAGGTTACCTCGGCCGAGCCCCCAAACGTGGCGGCTGTCCCCTTGCAAATTGCCATTATGCGTTCTTCGGCCAATATACGCATTTTTATAGACATCGTGCGCACAGTCCCTTTCAAATGCACCCCCTGTGGAATCACGTTGTAAGCTTTTGATGATGTCTCAAACGAGGTGACTGAAACTACAATCTGATCAATCGGATCGGCATTGCGACTTGCAATAGTCTGCAACGCTAGAACCAAGTGACTAGCCATTACGGTTGTATCGATTGTTTCGCTTGGTTTAGCAGCATGACCCCCAAGCCCCTCGAGAGCAATGTCAAAAGTATCAGTCGCAGCAAAAAAGGCACCTGAACGAATTGCAAAACTGCCCACTGGCATGCCCGGCCAATTGTGCATGCCATATACTTCTTGGATGCCCCAACGCTCCATCATTCCATCATCACACATCTCTTTACCGCCACCACCTCCTTCTTCAGCTGGTTGGAAAATTACGACCGCTGTGCCATCAAAATTACGTGTTTCAGACAAATACTTTGCCGCACCCAACAACATTGCGGTGTGACCATCATGCCCACACGCGTGCATAGCACCATCAGTTTTAGAGGCATAATCCAACCCGGTTTGTTCATGAATAGGCAGCGCATCCATGTCAGCACGCAGGCCAATCACCTTTCCAGATCCGATCGTTGTGCCCTTAATTACTCCGACAACGCCTGTTCGACCAATACCCTCGACGACTTCATCACAACCAAATTCGCGCAACTTTTCAGCAACTAATGCACTAGTGCGGTGCGTTTCAAATAAAATCTCAGGGTTTTGGTGAATATCTCGACGCCATACTGTGATGTCGTCGTGTAATTCGGCAAACCGATTTTTTACGGGCATTATATTCTCTCCTATATTAAAAAATCCTCAACCCTGAACTATCAGTTTATCCATTAAAATGTTCCAACCGAAAAAGGATCAACGTATATCAGATCAATAGTGGCATCCTACTCTCAACCATTTCTGCGTACCAACTACACCCTGCAGGTATGGCATCATCATCAAAATTATACTCGGGATGGTGAACCGTCGCACCGTCACCGTTGCCAACCATAATGTAGGCGCCAGGACATTCTTTTAACATATAGGAAAAGTCCTCGGCAGCCATAATTGGAGGCGTATCTGTATCAACAGAACCGGCCACAGCCAATGCAGCTTTAGCGGCATAACCCGTGTTCTGTTCTGCATTTACCGTCACCGGATAGCCACGTTCATAGATTATTTCCGCGACGCAATCGTGGGCTTGCGCCGTCATGCTCACCAATTCCTTCACCTTCACCTCAACCATATCCCGCACCTCTGAGTCCAGCGTGCGCACAGTCCCACGCATCCGGACAACCTGTGGAATAACGTTGTGAGACTCCGTATCGGAATGCAATCCACAGACTGACACGACCACATTACCAAGCGGGTCAACAACTCGGGAAGCGACAGATTGCAGGGCTAAAATAATATGGGCTGCAGCAATATTTGGATCTATCGCCTCATGCGGGGCAGCCGCATGACCTCCACGACCTGTAATCTTAAAAGAAAACTCATCCGCCGCTGCCATTAAAGCTCCAGACCGGATAGCAAATTCGCCAACAGGAAGGCCAGGCATGTTATGCATCCCATAAATTTCTTGAATGCCCCAACGATGCATCAAACCGTCTCTACACATCTCAAGGCCACCTCCACCGCCCTCTTCAGCAGGTTGAAAAATCAGGACCGCTGTACCGTCAAAATTGCGGGTCTCAGCCAGATATTGGGCAGCCCCCAACAGCATCGCAGTGTGACCATCATGTCCACAGGCATGCATCTTGCCCGAGACTGTGCTAGCGTATTCCAAGCCTGTCGCCTCGTGAATTGGCAAGGCGTCCATGTCAGCACGTAGACCAATCACTCGGCCCCGCGCATTAGTCCGGCCCTTGATCACCGCCACAACACCAGTCTGCCCAACACCAGTTGTGATGTCCGTAATGCCAAATTCGCGCAACCGATCCTCAACAAATTCAGCCGTATTATAAACATCGAACCCCAACTCGGGATGCATGTGCAAATGCCGCCGCCATCCGGTGATTTCAGCATGAGTTTCTGCAAATCTATTTTTAATAGGCATTTGTTTACCTCAAAGTAAAATTGGACCCAAACCTGTTTCGGGGCAATAATCATAAATGGCCCCATCCACATATCCCAAAGAAAGGCAGAGTTGTATCTGGGCAGTTAAGCCAGCTTAGCCAACAATTCGCACATAAATTGATGGCCTGCTTCAAACTGAGCCACCTCTATAAACTCATTAGGCTGGTGGGCCTGCGCTATATCACCCGGCCCACAAACAACTGCGGAATATCCCGCATCTTGAAACTGCCCCGCCTCAGTACCATAGCTCACCACATGAGCGGCATTATCTCCAGTAACGGCCCTAACTAAGACTTCGGCTTCCCCACTCTCTTCTGGCTTCAACGGCGGCACAGCAAAGCGCGGGGTGAGGACGATGTCCGCCTCTGGGTGTACAGCCTGCATAGCCGCCTTCACCTCATTCACCTTATCAAAATACATCTGGTTCAATCTCGCAGTATCATCACCAGGTACTGCTCGGTACCCCATATTGAAATGGCAATCCTTAGCGGTGATATTATCGGCAGTGCCACCAGAAATAATGCCTACATGCCATGTCGTATATGCCGGATCAAACATCGAGGCCAAAGGACCCGGCGTTGCCGCCCCGTTCAATTCGTTTTGTTCCGTAGCCCACTGAATAAGACGTGCACCCTCATGCACTGCACTTACACCCCGATAGTGGATCGAAGAATGCACCTCGAAACCCACAACATGAGTGGCAAAGGCGTTGCCACCCTTATGGCCCGTGACAGCTTTCATCATCGATGGCTCGCCCACGATGACCGCAGAACCTTTTGGCACCACACCCTGCATCGCTGCGATCATTGGCGGTGCGCCTGTACAACCAATTTCTTCATCAAAGCTCAGAGCCAACTGCAGCGGCCGGGTCACCTCTGCATAATGCGCCTCTACTAAGGCCCAAATAGCCAAAGCATCAAAGCCCTTCATATCGCATGTGCCACGACCGTAATATTTGCCCTCTTTTTCAACAACGTCCCACGGATTTGTTTCCCACGGCTGACCATCAACGGGCACAACATCTGTATGGCCCGACAACACAACCGCACCCTCGGTATCCGGACCTACATGCGCAAACAACGCTGCCTTATGTGGTTGCTTAGGATCAGGCCAACGGTGCGAAGCGATGCCATGCAATGTCAAATAGGACTCAACCCAATCAATCAAGGGCAGGTTGCTGTCACGGCTCACAGTCGGGAAACTGATCAATTTTGTCATCAATTCTAAAGGGGTTAAACGTTCTAAAGTTTCAATACTCATCTCAATACCCACTATCTGTAATCAACACTTTATGGCCCAGCGCCACTTCACGATAAACCGATGGTTCTGCAACATATGAAACGGGATGGATCGGCGAAGGTATCGGTTTAAAGTTCAGATCTCTCTCATCCTTTCGTTGACGAGGATCGGCAATCGGAACCGCCTTCATCAACGCCCGAGTGTAAGGATGCTGAGGGTTTTCAAACACGGCTGAACGCGGGCCCATTTCGACAATACGACCAAGATACATCACACCAACATAATGACTGACGCGTTCAACCACGGCCATGTCATGCGAGATAAAGAGAAACGACAGGTCTAATTCAGACTGTAATTCCATCATCAAGTTTAATACTTGGGCCTGCACCGACACGTCCAAAGCGGAAACGGCTTCATCCGCAATGATTAGCTTTGGGTTCAGAGCCAAAGCACGGGCAATTGCAACTCGCTGGCGTTGGCCCCCCGACAGCTCATGTGGATAGCGCCGCATGAAACTGCGAGGTAACTCCACACGATCAAACAACATCTCAACACGGTCCTGTATCACCTTACCTTTAAAAGTGGCAAAGTTGTGCATCGGTTCCGCAACTTGATCCGACAACTGCATCTGAGGGTTAAGCGATGCAAATGGATCCTGAAAAATCATTTGCATATCAAGACGGGAATTACGTAAACCATTAGAATCTAGCGCCATGATATCTTTGCCACCGACGCGAATGGTACCTTTCTGCGGTTCAACCAAACGCAGGATTGAACGCCCTGCCGTAGATTTTCCACAGCCAGATTCACCAACCAAACTAAGCGTCTGGCCCTTGTTAATAGTAAACGACAAGTCCTCAACTGCATGTACATTGGCCACCGCACGGCGAAAGAACCCGCCTTTGACCGAGAAACGAGTTGTAAGGTTTTCTACCTCCAACAACACTTCATCAGTCCCTTTAATCGGCTCAATCGCGCCTTGATCACGGCCCATCAAAACCATCGGTTCTGGATATTTTTTACCAGTCATCTCGCCCAATTTGGGGACAGCAGCCAACAATAGCTTGGTATAAGGGTGTTTGGGGTTTTCGAAAATCTCCTCAACCGTACCCTCCTCAACCTTCTCACCACGGAACATGACGACAACGCGGTCAGCCATCTGCGCGACTACAGCCATATCGTGAGTTATGAACATTACAGCGGTGCCAGTATCGCGTTTCAGGCGATCCATGAGTGCAAGAATTTCGGCCTGAATGGTCACATCCAATGCAGTTGTAGGCTCATCGGCTATTAATAAACGGGGTTCGCAAGCTAATGCCATCGCGATCACAACACGCTGGCGCATACCACCGGACAATTCGTGTGGATATTGCTTCATCCGGCGCTCGGGCTCCGGGATTCGAACCTCATGCATTAAATTCAACGCCTTCGCCGAAGCTTCAGCCTTAGATAGACCTTTGTGCAGGCGCAAACCTTCAGTCAATTGACGCTCTACTGTAAAAACAGGGTTCAGGGCCGTCATGGGTTCTTGAAAAATCATGCCTATCTCATTGCCTCTAATAGAACGCATGAGCTTAGGTTTTGTTTGGGCCAAGTCGACTTCATCAGCATCTTTTCGGCTAAATAATAGACGGCCATCAGTTATTTCACCGCCGCCAAACTCAACCAAACGCATCAATGACAGCGAAGAAACCGATTTTCCAGAGCCCGATTCTCCAACAACACAGACCGTTTCACCCGATTTAATATCAAAAGATACATCAGACACGCCGACCACAGGGCCATCTTTGGTTTGGAATTCCACCCGCAATCCCTGAATTTCAGCAATTACTGAACCTTTGATAGCTAAGTTGTCGTGATCGAACATACTGCCTCCGAGCGCATCCACAAACTGGATCTAAACAAATGCTAAGGGGAACTGTTGGCGTCTGTCAAATGAATGCACCGGCTAAGTTTTAATAGTTTAATTTAGACTCAAACTAACCCACCGTTAATAAACATAAGTGTCTTATCAAAGATAAATATTTATTCAGAAATAGGATTGATTATTTTTTGGAACCTGTTTCGATGAAACTTATTAGCTTGTTGGGGAAAGCTACAAGAACGCCATTAATAGTTTTTCGTTATGATTTAACTGAAATATGTGCTTTCCTTTACATCAATCATAAACACCGCAGACCCATTCTGGTGAGCTGCGGAATAAATAGGCACCTACTTGTGCCCAACAAGGAGAGTATAATGACACTAAAAACAATTTTGCTTGGAGCGATAGCTACAACTGCTTTTGCATCCACAGCGATGGCGGATGGCCACGAAGGCGCCCGCGCTCGTGATGGCGAAGTCAAAATTATTTATTGGCAAGCCCCATCGATCTTAAACCCTTATTTGTCTGGTGGTACGAAAGACATCGAGTCGTCTTCACTGGTGATAGAACCAATGGGCCGCTATGATCAAAATGGTGACCTAGTTGCCTATTTGGCTGCAGAGATTCCAACAGTTGGGAACGGCGGTGTTTCAGAAGATCTGACATCTATCACGTGGAAACTCAAAGAAGGCCTCAAATGGTCTGATGGTTCCGATGTGACGTCAGCTGACCTAGTGTTTACAGCCAAGTACTGCATGCACCCAGAAGGTGGCTGCGCACAATTATCAAAATACGATGGAGTTGAAAGTGTTGAAGCGATTGACGCTCTGACAACAAAAATAACTTTTAACCAGCCTAAACCAAATCCATACGGACCGTTCATGGGCGGCCAGTCGCCAATCATTCAAGCGACGCAGTTTGCCGATTGCTTGGGGGCACGCGCTCCTGAGTGCACCGAGGCCAACTTTGGCCCAATCGGCACAGGCCCCTTTGTTGTCACAAACTTTAAGCCAAACGATGTGATCCAAATGGTTGCCAACGAAAACTATCGCACAGCGGGCAAACCTGCGTTTGCATCGCTGACATTCAAGGGCGGTGGGTCTGCTGAAGCCTCTGGTCGTGCAGTTATGGAAACAGGCGAATTTGACTACGCTTGGAACCTACAATTAGCACCAGACGTCATATCGAAGATGGCCCAAGGCGGCAAAGGTCAGCCAATCTCCGCATTTGGTGCTTTGGTTGAGCGTCTTGAAATGAACCTCACGAACCCTTCACCTAATCTTCCACCAGAAACACGTGCAACGGTTGCAGAACCTCACCCATTTTTGTCGGATATAAACGTACGCGAAGCACTTTCCATGGCAATCAACCGCCAAGAACTTGTTGACGTAGGTTACGGCGACGCAGGGCGGCCAACATGCAACTTGGTCCCAGCTCCAGCACTTTATGCATCGGACAACACAGGGTGCCTTACACAAGACATCGCTGGCGCAAACGCCAAGCTGGAAGCAGCCGGTTGGGTTAAAGGTTCCGACGGCATCCGCGCCAAAGATGGCGTGCGCCTGTCTATCTTATATCAAACATCCACAAACGCTGTGCGTCAGGACTTCCAAGCTCTGATTAAAAACTCATGGAACCAAATTGGAGTTGAAACAGAATTGCGTAACCTAGATGCATCAGTATTCTTTGGTGGTGATCCAGGTTCTCCTGACACGTTCCAAAAATTCTATGCTGACGTAGAGATGTATGCGAACGTGTTCGACGGTACGGACCCACAAGCCTACCTCGCAGCATACCGTTGTGGCGGCGAGCCTAAACCTAGCAGCCAGTGGCAGGGTGAAAATATCAACCGTTTCTGTGATCCCGCATATGACGCGATGATCGATGAACTGGCCCGCACAGGTGATCTCGCTAAACGGGGTGAGTTGGGTAAAAAGATGAACGATATGCTGACAAAAGACAGCTTTACAATCGTTCCTTTGGTTGACCGTGGTCGTGTATCCGCACACGCAAACAGCTTGGGTGGCGTTGTTCTCAACGTGTTTGATTCCGAGCTGTGGAACGCTGCTGACTGGTACCGCATCGGGAACTAAGATTGGTCCGGGTGTATAATTTGCACATCGAACCTTAAAAAACTACGTAAGGTGCGCCTCGGTGCACCTTACTATTCTGTTCTCCAGAATTTCAAAACTGACGTACAAAGGCGCCGCATATGTTGACCTTCACAATTCGTCGATTAATTCTCTCGATTCCGACGCTTTTGTTCATCAGTATCGTTATATTTGCTCTGCTACAATTGGCGCCCGGCGATCCAATGGCCCAAGTGCCGCTGACTGTTCCTCCAGAGGTGAAGCAAAAAATGCGTGAGGCCCTCGGTCTTGGAGCACCTGTACACATCCAATATCTTAAATGGCTAAATCAATTTTTTATTGTGGAACCACAGTTTTTAATCGATTGGATGACACGAAACAGCTTCCTGTTTGGCTGGTTGCCCGACACCCAACTTGGCATGGTATACGACGTTGAACTGGAAAAACTGGTTCCTCAACAACGTAACATTAGCTGGCAGACCCGTAGCCCAATCATGGACATCGTGATCCAGCGCATCCCGCAAACCTTGTGGGTCGTCGGGCTCGCTTACCTCGTCGGAATCCTGATCGCTCTGCCAATTGGAATCTACTCAGCTTATCGCCATTACTCAGTTTTCGACCAAACCGGCACATTCATCACGATGATTGGCTTCTCGATTCCACCTTTTTTTACTGGCCCCCTACTAATCGTGATTTTCTCAGTCACCCTTGGCTGGCTACCCTCTATTTATGATACAACTCATGTGGTGAACGATTGGACCAGCTTCAAATATCAACTCTCACAAATGATCCTCCCAGTAATGGTTTTGGCCCTCCAGACAACCGCTCAAATTAGCCGCTATATGCGAGCATCTATGCTGGACAACCTAAATCAAGATTACGTCCGTACTGCGAGGGCCAAGGGGCTAAAAGAGGGCGTGGTCGTCATGGTGCACGTGTTGCGCAATTCAATGATCCCAGTGATCACCGTTATAGCCCTTGGCGTCCCCTCTATATTTGGCGGGGCTATCATTACAGAGAACGTCTTTGGAGTGAACGGGATCGGCCAACTTTTAATAACGGCACTTTTTGCAAACGATATCCCGATGGTCATGACCATTACCTTTATTTTTGCAATTATGATTGTAGCATTTAACCTGATTGCTGACGTACTCTACGGCGTACTAGACCCGAGGATTCGCTATGACTGACGCATCGTTAAAAACAGTCGAAATCGACCCATACGCAGCCCTGCAGGATAAAGAACCACCGCGGGCCCCACGCAACCAATGGCTAGACGTCTGGGACCAGTTCAAAAAACATAAAGGAGCAGTCTTTGGTGGTGGTTTTTTGTTGTTTATCACACTTGCCGTCCTGCTCGGCCCATACATATGGAATGTCGACCCACAAAAACTAGATATCCGCAACAAAGATGCGCGGCCAATTTGGACCTTGATCTGGGATAGTTCTGCAAAAACACTTTGGCACCGCCCCTTTGGTACCGACAATTTGGGCCGAGACATCCTTTCCAACATGATCGCAGGAGGTCGGGCATCAATGGCCGTAGGCTGGACAGCTATGTTACTCTCACTCAGCATAGGTACAGCAGTAGGCGTGGCTGCAGGCTATTTCAAACGGCTCGACGGGTTACTAATGCGCCTAACTGACCTATTTTTATCTCTGCCGATCCTGCCGTTACTATTGGTGGCGGTAACCTTATTCCGCCAACCATTGCGAGCCAATTTTGGACCAGAGGGCGGGATGTTCATCTTAATCGTTGTGATAGTCGGAATAACAAGTTGGATGCAAACGGCTAGAATCGTACGCGGCGAAATTCTTGCTTTAAAAGAACGTGAGTTTATCCTAGCCGCCCGTTCCATAGGCACGAGCCCGGGCGCGATCATTCGTCGCCACCTACTACCAAACGTGGTGTCCCCTATCATGGTTTCTGCAACACTCGGGCTGGCAGTAGCAATTATCACAGAAAGCGCACTGTCCTTTTTAGGTGTCGGCTTCCCATCAGATTTTCCAACATGGGGCAAAATGCTGGCAGATGCCGTACCCCGAATGGAAGAATATCCTGAACGCGTGTTGCTGCCCGGTATAGCAATTTCACTGACAGTGCTTGGGGTTAATTACCTCGGCGATGGACTCCGCGACGCGCTCGACCCACGCATTCGCGGACGATAATCTTAGGTGACTGCCCACCTAAGTATAAATCCGAATACTTACAGCTCCAGGGTTAAACACGTGCTCATAGTATATAACCCCGTCTCACCGATAAACCATTATAAGAAAAATCAGGCCAGGAATTAAAATGGATAAAATTGGGTTTCATCATTTCCGCTTCATTAATTCACCTTCCAGGAATAATCCCGCGTTAAAATTCCAAATACCAGCTAATGTGGGTCCACATTGATAGTGCTGTGGCTCTATCTTTAATAGAAGATAAATATTGGTCTGTTTTTGCAAGAAACCATTTTTTATTCTTGGGTACTGTAACAAATTCCATAACAACAGATGCAATTATTTAAGTGTCAAAATTCAAATCAAATCGGCTGGTAATATCCCTTTATCTGGCAGCATCTGAGGGCAGACTTTAATGTGAATATTGTATGGCCCTCACCGCAAACATCACTTGCTGAACTGCGCCTTCAACAAACCTACACAGGCAAAGCTTTTCGGCAAGCCAAGCCGCCATTCTAAGGTGGTCTGTAGAAGGGTTTCATCTTTTATGCAGTCACGTGAGGGTTTGGCTCTAATGGGACTACAGACCACGTTAAAGCTTAACTAGTTGATGCATTAGATGAGGCTTGCTTGCTTAATAACCGCATCACATTGAGTTTCTCAGTAGCAATATCCATGATGCTTGCATCAGAGGCATTGGCGACTGCCGCCATATCCCAATAACAATTAATGCACATCTCTTGCTCACCTTGATGGAGCTTTAACCGTGTAATGACAATTGGTTCATGCGTGTAATCAGGGTGCGGGTTTTTTGTACGATCACAAAAAGCGCATGACGCATTGGGGATATTGTGAGTAAAGATTGGCTTATTCATACGCGCAACGCTCCCCCTGCAAGGGATTCCACATTAAAGCTTTAGGCAGACGGGGGATAAGGCTACCAAACTCCTCCCCGCGGTCTAAGTGCATTTAAACATCAGCTCCCTTGAATAACAAGGGAACCAGCACGATCCTAGAATATGACCATGTCATAGCTAATGTAATCCAATCCAGAAGTCGCAACGTATTTATTATACTGTCAAATTTACTGATGGAGTTGAGGCAATGGTCAATAAGGCGATAATTAGAACACTTTTGGGCAGCTTCTTTTTTGTGATCTCATTGAGTGGTGGTGTGGTGGCTCAAAACCTTATTGGAACGGGACAGTGGTCCTATTTTGCAGACACAGTCATGGGTGGTGTTTCTGTAGGAACTGCTGAATTTCAGAGTGGCGAGTCAGGGAAAACCATACGGCTGACAGGAAAGGTATCTACGGCTAATAACGGAGGATTCATACAAGTTAGATCATCAGTCCCTTGGGAGCTCGCAAATGGAAAAACAGGTGTAAAACTAAAAATTAAGGGTAATGGAGAACAGTATTATCTACACATCAGAAATTCTAGTACTCGCCTACCTTGGCATTATTACCAACTGGGTTTTGAGACGACTAATGCTTGGAAGGAAGTAAAACTTCCATTTGACTCTTTTGTAAAATCTTCATCATTTTTGCGAACTTCGATGAACCAAGATACGATGAAATCTATTGGTATAGTTGCATATGGTAAGGACTACACAGCTGATATTTCTGTTATGAGCTTAGAGTTTTACTAAACCAACAATAAGGAAAGATGGACTGGCTCCACTCATAATAAAAACGCAGGGGTATGGCACTTTTTGTAGCTGCATTAGGCTTCGCAGTTATACGCTGTGACAACTTGTACCTTGATTAGAGGGTATTTCAGGATACTTTAACGATATAAACATAAGGAGAAAGCTATGAAAACACTTATAGCATCACTGTTTGCTCTCGTTCTTTCAGCTCCGTTTGCTTTGGCTGAAGGATGCGATAGTAACAGCAAAGAAGCGTCAATGTCTTGCGCAACAGGACAAGCATGGAACGCAGAAGCACAACAGTGCGTAGATACTAACGCATAAACTTATTTATGCGGGACTAAGGAGGCCCCTCTTTTTGATGGGGCTTTTTTTGTTGCTAACTTACTGTACATGTTCGCAAACATAGGTATCATTTTATTCTATAACTCGATCTCTTATAGTGGAAATCCCTGAACCCCGTCTGTCTCGAAAAAGAAGTAGTAGCTGCAGATACCGCTATCGAATTGTCGGAGGGGTTTTTTTGTAGTTTGCTGGATATATGAACGCGTTTCGGAGGACACTGTATATATCACTAGCTAGCTACTGGCTTCTAACGTTGGAACATCTGAAGCCAATTCAGTTTATAGCATAACGACAAATGCAATGTAAAATACAATCAACTACTTAACCGTTTTAAAGTTCCAAGAATTAGGGCAGCTTTGTATACAGTACTAGGTGATTGGGTAATAGTTGATCGCAGTGTTACGGCTCATTAGTGATCATCTTGTTTATCATAATATCAAAGTCATCTTCGTCTTGCTCTTCACTGTCATGCTCTGACATTAGCTTAGACATGTGGATAGGCTCTCCGTTATCTAAGAACCCGACAATAGACTGTGATCTAATAGTGAGAGCTATCATTACTTCCGAAGAAACGCTCTTGTCTTTCAACATACGAAAATGTGTGTAACTCCCGTACCCCTCGTCTGAGAAATACACCTGCGGGCAGAATAGCTTTTCAACATCTTCGTCTGTAAGGCTATCAACTTGGCTAACAGTCATTATCATTCGGGTAGCTTAACCAAATGTTAGGCATGAAGGGAAGATACACTCTCATGAGTAAGTTCAAGCACAGGCTGCTAATCATACTGCTTTGTACATTAGCCGTAACACTGGTCTTCGCTTATGCGACAGGTTTGCTTGGGATTGTTGTGGAAGAGGTAGTTTGGCGACTGTCTAACATCTATTGGAAACCATTGTAGTCTCCCTATCTAAAACCCAGTGCGCGTAACTGTATAATTACATATCCCCGACACCCCGTACGGCAGTCCAGCCCGCCCCCGTCTAAAGCCAAGCATCACTACTAAACCCCAGCGCTAATCTATAAGTATCCACTCGCCCTGCATCAAATGTTAGGCTTTTTGTCTGGCTTTAATGCACGGTCTTTCTTCGCGAAGCTTACGGGGCGAGGAAAGCATGTAGCTTCTGCGGCAGGGACTACAGAATGCCTATCCCCCCCTTTTGTGTATGGCTGAAGCACACCATACCAATAGACCTTGCTTTAGTGGTTACTACTCAAACAGTACCAATAGATTTGACAATGGATAGTTTTGGTACTATTTACCGCATAGTCATAAACTCTATTGGGAGTAATTGCTATGCTTATTGGTTTAGCCAGAACATCTACACTTGAACAAGTTGCTGGTCTTGAAAGTCAGATACGAGACTTAGAAG
>Ga0209712_10001032_pt1 | contig 24083 bp, 23 predicted proteins | sample ArcOceMetagenome_FD_187443 | JGI IMG/M metagenome (GOLD analysis project Ga0209712, IMG submission 187443) | Marine eukaryotic phytoplankton communities from Arctic Ocean - Arctic Ocean - Greenland ARC118M Metagenome (SPAdes) (version 2) | ecosystem: Environmental > Aquatic > Marine > Oceanic...
AACGAGCGGCATTAGCCACTCGTTATTGTTTCTAATTTATCGATATTAGTACCTATAAATTAGTTAGTTTCCATATCTTTCAATATAAAAAATAGGACTCTCTTATTCGTCTTCGTTATCTTGGGTGTCGTCATCAGTGCTGTTATCAGTGCCGTTATCAATAACGTCACCCATGCTTTGTTCAGCAACGGCTTCAATCACTTCAGCCTCTTCGCCTTCGATTAACTCAACTTCAAGCTCTTCGATTTCGTCGATTCGCTGTAAGCCAACAACGTGTTCACCTTCAATGGTACGAATTAAACGTACACCTTGAGTATTACGGCCAACAGTCGACACTTCTTCAACACGTGTTCTAACGAGTGTGCCTTGGTCACTAATAAGCATAATTTCATCGCTATCGTTGACCTGTACTGCGCCGACCACTTTACCGTTTCGCTCAGATACCTTGATAGATACCACCCCTTGAGTCGCTCGACTCTTAGCAGGGTAATCAGAAACTGGGGTACGCTTACCGAAGCCGTTTTCAGTGGCAGTCAAAATAGCACCATCACCTTTAGGGACGATCAATGAAATCACTTTTTGACCATCTTTTAGGCGAATACCACGGACACCTGTGGCGGTTCTTCCCATGGGACGTAATGCCAACAACTCTTCACCCGTATCTGGATCAAGTTTGACATTTCCGGTATCAGCTTCACGTTGTTTCTCATTAAAACGAACGACCTTACCCGCATCTGAGAACAACATAATATCGTCATCGCCATGGGTAATATCGACACCAATTAACTCATCACCGTCATTCAAGTTAACCGCAATAATGCCGTTTGCTCTGGGGCGAGAATAAGAAGTTAACGCAGTCTTCTTTACCGTACCATTAGCTGTTGCCATTAATACGTACTTACCTTCTTCAAATTCTTGAATAGGTAATATAGCGGTAATGCGTTCATTTTCTTCAAGTGGAAGAATATTGATAATTGGTCGGCCACGAGCATTTCTGCTGGCAAGTGGTAATTGATACACTTTTAACCAGTACAAACGACCTCGAGTCGAGAAGCATAAAATATGATCATGGGTGTTAGCTACAAGTAATTTTTCAATGAAATCTTCATTTTTCATTTTAGTAGCTGATTTACCACGGCCACCACGGCGTTGTGATTCATAATCATTTAATTTTTGATATTTCACATAACCTTCATGAGATAAGGTCACTACGACTTCTTCTCGCTCAATCAAGTCTTCAATATCGATATCGTGAGACGCTGCGGTAATCACGGTACGGCGAGCATCGCCATATTCATCACGAATAGCTTCTAGCTCTTCACGAATAATCTCCATCAAACGTTCGGGGCTATTTAATATGTGTAACAATTCAGCAATAAAGTTAAGTAACTCTTTGTATTCAGACAATATTTTGTCATGTTCCAAACCAGTTAGCTTGTTCAAACGCAGATCTAGAATGGCTTGAGCTTGTTGTTCAGTTAGATAATATAACCCATCACGAATACCGAACTCTGGCTCTAACCAATCAGGCCGCGCTGCATCGTTACCTGAACGCTCGAGCATTTCAGCTACATCACCTAAAGACCAACCTTGTGCGGTCAAGGAAACTTTGGCATCAGCGGGGCTTTTCGACGCTTTAATCATCGCAATTATAGGGTCGATATTAACCAGTGCTATCGCTAAACCTTCAAGGATATGAGCTCGCTCACGGGCCTTCTTCAGTTCGAAGACAGTACGCCGTGTGACGACCTCGCGACGATGTAATATAAACGCCTTGAGGATATCCATAAGATTGAAAATTTTAGGCTGAGTCTTGTCTAGTGCCACCATATTGATGCCAAACACTGTTTGCATTTGGGTTTGAGAATATAGGTGGTTTAACAGTACTTCTGCAGATTCATTGCGCTTTACTTCAACAACAATACGCATGCCGTCTTTGTCAGACTCATCACGCAGAGCAGAAATGCCTTCAATTTTTTTATCTTTAACCAAGTCGGCGATTTTTTCAATCAACCGCGCTTTGTTCACCTGATAAGGAATTTCGTGAACAATGATGGTTTCTTTGCCATTGTCTTCAGTTTCAATCTCAGCACGGGCACGCATATAGATTTTGCCGCGACCAGTACGATAGGCTTCTTCAATACCCTTTCTACCACTGATAAATGCGGCAGTAGGGAAATCAGGACCTGGAATGTGTTCAATTAATTCTTCAATAGTGATGTCAGGATTATCAACCATCGCAATACAACCATTAACCACCTCAGTGAGGTTATGTGGCGGTATATTGGTTGCCATACCTACTGCAATGCCAGAAGAACCATTGATCAACAAATTTGGTACTCTAGTTGGCAAAACGTTAGGAATAAATTCCGATTCGTCATAGTTAGGTACAAAATCAACCGTTTCTTTTTCTAAATCGGCCAATAATTCGTGAGCGATTTTTGACATGCGAATTTCGGTGTAACGCATAGCCGCCGCTGAATCACCGTCGACCGAACCAAAGTTACCTTGACCATCGACCAACATATACCTAAGCGAGAAAGGCTGAGCCATACGTACGATAGCTTCATAAACAGCTGAATCACCATGAGGGTGATATTTACCTATTACGTCACCGACCACACGGGCAGACTTTTTATAAGGTTTGTTAAAATCGTTTTTCAATTCGTTCATGGCGAATAAAATCCGGCGATGAACCGGCTTTAATCCATCTCGAACATCAGGCAGCGCCCTGCCAACAATAACGCTCATCGCATAGTCGAGATAAGAATTCTTAAGTTCTTCTTCTATATTAATTGGAAGAATTTCATGGGCGTGTTCAGTCATATACAGCCTTGTCCCTAGTCGTTATTATTAGAATACTAATTAAGTAAAACTCGTTCGGTCAATTTTAAGCTAGGACTTAAAATTAGGTTTACGTTTTCACCTAAATTTATCTTTATTTTCAACCGCCTGATTCTATCACCTACGAATTAAAATGAATAGACAGAAGTCGCGCCTATAATAATCAAACAGCGATAGAATTAACAAATCTGCGATTTTATTTGCTCAAAGAGTAGATTAAGATGATATAAATTCAGATGAAAATGATAATTAGGCCAAACGTAAAATATGCAAAACACACAAAATGTGGATCATGACGAAATACAAAAATTTTCTGAGTTAGCGTCAAGATGGTGGGATCTTGCCGGTGAATTCAAACCTTTACATCAAATCAATCCGTTAAGAACAGATTACATTCAGCAGTATTGTAACGGTTTATCAGAAAAAAGAGTATTAGATGTAGGGTGTGGTGGTGGTATTCTGGCAGAGAGCATGGCACGTCATGGAGCCCAAGTAACGGGCATTGACATGGGTGAAGCCCCTCTGGAAATAGCACGTTTACATGGTTTGGAGTCAGGTCTAACTGTAGACTATCAACAGACTACAGCTGAAGAATTTGCCGATAAAAATTCAGCTATGTTTGATGTGGTCACGTGTATGGAGATGCTAGAACATGTGCCTGATCCAAGCTCAGTGGTCAAGGCCTGCTATCGGTTAGTTAAGCCCGGTGGACATGTGTTTTTTTCTACCTTGAACAGAAATATTAAGTCTTACTTAATGGCTGTAGTGGGCGCTGAATATGTATTGGGTTTAGTACCAAAAGGCACCCACCAACACGACAAATTTATTAAACCCTCAGAATTAATATCTTGGATAGATGACACACAACTTTTGGTACAAAGAATGATCGGATTGCATATGAACCCGATTAGCCAAGAGTTTTACTTGTCGAATCAAAACGTTGATGTCAACTATATTGTCCATTGCCTAAATAGTGATGTTTAAATGTTAAAAAAACCAAACGCAATTTTATTTGACCTTGATGGCACACTACTAGATACAGCCAGAGACTTAGGAAATGCTTTAAATCAAATACTTAAGGGTCTAGAACGCCCAACTATGGATTATAACGTTTACCGTAACATAGCCTCTGATGGGGCCAAAGGTATGCTCGAATTAGGTTTTGGGGAAGATCTGAAAGATTATGATTTTGCTGCCTTGCGTCAACAATTTTTGGATTATTACGAAAACAATATATGTGTAGAGACTGATTATTTTATCGGGGTTGAAAGTTTATTATTGGCACTGAATCAAAATAAAGTTCCGTGGGGCATAGTTACTAACAAACCAGAATTTTTAACGTTGCAATTAATTACCTCATTTCCCCTTTTACAGAACTGTGGGGTGATAATAAGTGGAGATACTTTAAGTGAAAGAAAACCCCATCCATTACCTTTATTGCATGCCGAAGAAAAACTTAATCTTGTTGCACCTAATACATGGTACATAGGAGATGCAAAGCGAGACATTCAAGCGGCTAATTCTGCCAATATGTACAGCGTGATTGCTCAATATGGTTATATCTCTAATATACAACAAACTAACAGCTGGAATGCGGACCTTAGTATTGATAGCCCCAGCGAATTATTAGATTATCTTTAAACACTAAACAAGGCCGCGTTATAGAAAAACACGACATCTAGTGCTTACTGTATACTTTTACCCCTATATATCGATAAATGATAACCATCATTTTTTTACATTAAAAAAGTTTAATAAAAAAAATAACGTTATTTTCTTCTTGCATTTCAATTAACCGAAACTCAAAAGGCGCTTTTAGGTGAGTCACTACTAACCTTTTTATTGTGGTACCCAGTTTGCACACAAAAACACCACATGTTGGGTTGCATTGCATCAAAAACCTCACTATCTTGTGTTCTGTTAATTATAAGAACACAACTAAATAAAAAACATAAACAGCAAAAGACTGTAAAAATAAACGTTCGAATTAACAAACACTAAAAGGCTTAAGGGTAAGCAACCTTAACGACGCCTTTTGCGCTAAATAAAGTCATCTATGCGACTTGAGATAATAAAGTAACGGCTGAAAACATGAATAACAATTTATACGTCACCAAACGTACTGGCGAACGCGAAATTATAGACTTGGAGAAAATCCATAAAGTAATCGAATGGGCAGCCAAAGGATTAAATAACGTTTCCGTTTCACAAGTAGAAATAAAAGCGCATATTCAGTTTTATGAGGGTATTAAAACCGCTGATATCCACGAAACACTTATTCGTTCCGCTGCAGATCTTATTTCTACCGATTGCCCAGACTATCAATATTTAGCTGCGCGATTAGCCATATTTCATTTACGTAAGAAAGCCTATGGTCGTTTTGAACCACCTATATTAAAAGACCATGTGAAAAGCATGGTTGCTAAGGGTAAGTACGATAGGCATCTGCTGCAAGATTACAGCCCCGCCGAATTCGATGAAATGGATGAATATCTTGATCATTGGCGTGATATGAATTTCAGTTATGCAGCGGTTAAACAACTCGAAGGTAAGTACCTAGTTCAAAACCGTGTAACTGGCGAAATTTACGAAAGTGCGCAATTTCTTTACATATTAGTAGCGGCTTGCTTATTTGCTAACTATGAAAAAGACATCCGCATGGATTACATCAAACGTTTTTATGATGCGACGTCTAAATTTAAAATTTCGTTACCCACGCCTATCATGGCAGGTGTTAGAACCCCTACACGTCAATTTAGTTCTTGTGTATTGATTGAAGCCGGTGACAGTCTAGACTCAATTAATGCCACAGCCAGCGCCATAGTAAAATATGTTAGCCAACGTGCGGGCATTGGTGTTAATGCTGGGCGAATTCGTGCATTAGGAAGCCCGATCCGGGGCGGTGAAGCTTTTCATACGGGTTGTATTCCTTTTTATAAGCACTTCCAAACAGCAGTTAAAAGTTGTTCTCAAGGTGGTGTGCGTGGTGGTGCAGCAACCTTGTTCTACCCCTTATGGCATTTAGAAGTCGAATCACTCTTGGTTTTGAAAAATAACCGAGGGGTTGAAGAAAATCGTGTGCGACATTTGGACTATGGGGTTCAATTCAATAAGCTGATGTATACCCGCTTAATCAAAGATCAGCATATTACTTTGTTTAGCCCTTCTGACACGCCAGGTCTTTACGAGGCGTTCTTTGCTGACCAAGATGAATTCGAACGTTTATATGTACAATACGAAAAAGATGAAAGCATCCGTAAAAAACACATCAAAGCTATTGAGTTATTCAGCATTTTTATGCAAGAGCGTGCCAGTACTGGGCGCATTTATTTACAGAATGTCGATCACTGCAATACTCACAGCCCATTCAACCCTAAGTTGGCTCCGGTTCGTCAAAGCAATTTGTGTTTAGAAATAGCCTTACCAACCAAGCCTCTGGAGCATGTGAATGATGAGAACGGCGAAATTGCTTTATGTACGTTGTCAGCGTTTAACTTAGGTGCAATCGAAAGTGTAGACGAGTTTGCTGAGTTATCTGATTTAGCAGTACGTGCACTTGATAATTTACTTGATTACCAAGACTACCCTGTTCCTGCGGCACTAAATGCCACCATGGGTCGTCGTACATTAGGTATAGGTGTCATTAACTTTGCTTATTATCTCGCCAAGAATGGGGTGAAATATTCAGACGGTAGCGCTAATGGCTTAGTGCATAGAACCTTCGAAGCGATGCAATATCACTTAATGCAGGCGTCTTGTAATTTGGCCAAAGAAAAAGGTGCTTGTCCTAAATTTGACGAAACCACTTATTTCCAAGGTCTAATGCCAATAGATACCTATAAAAAGGATCTTGATAAAATTTGTGACGAGCCGCTGCATTGTGACTGGGATTCGCTCAGAGCCGACATTAAACAATATGGTTTACGTAATAGCACATTGTCAGCCTTGATGCCCTCAGAAACATCATCGCAAATATCAAATGCGACAAATGGAATTGAACCTCCTCGCGGTCATATCAGTATAAAGTCCAGTAAAGATGGTGTGTTAAAACAAGTTGTACCTGAATACGAAAGGCTCAAGGACAAATACGAGTTGTTATGGGACTTACCATCAAACGATGGTTACTTGCAGCTGGCAGGGATTATGCAAAAATTTGTTGATCAAACCATTTCTGCAAACACCAGTTACGACCCGAATAAGTACGAAGGTGGCAAAGTGCCTATGAAGTTACTACTTAAAGACTTGTTGACCACTTACAAACTTGGGATAAAAACGCTGTATTACCATAATACTCGTGATGGAGCAGACGACCCTACTCAACAAGAACTGTCTAGCAAAAAGTTTGTGCCAAAAGAAGTGGTAATAGAAGAAGATGATGATTGCGCAGGTGGCGCTTGTAAAATATAGATTTCGGTAAGCTGTTTAGGCAGCTTTTTCCGAGTGGTTTTAATTTTTAACGGCAACAATAATTAATGAAATATACAACTTTTAATCAAATAAATAATAACCCATTGACAGAGCCAATGTTTTTTGGAAATCCAGTCAATGTGGCCCGTTATGACCAACAAAAACATCCAATTTTTGAAAAGTTGATTGAAAAACAAATTAGCTTTTTTTGGCGCCCTGAAGAAGTTGATGTAAGTAAAGACAGAGTCGATTTTCAAAAGTTAAGTGACTCAGAAAAGCATATCTTTATTTCTAACCTGAAATATCAAACATTGCTAGATTCAATTCAAGGTAGAAGTCCTAATATCGCTTTTTTGCCCATTATTTCTATTCCAGAATTAGAAACTTGGGTAGAAACCTGGTCATTTTTTGAAACTATACATTCTCGCTCATATACCCACATTTTACGTAACCTATTTGGTGATCCCAGTAGCATTTTTGATGATATTGTTGAAAATGAAGAAATAAAAAAACGCGCGGCAGATATATCAAAATATTATGATGACCTCATCTTTGCAACCCAATTGTGGCAAACTTTGGGCGAAGGGACCCACACAATTAAAGGTGAGACTCATGTCATTACAATGCGTGACCTTAAGAAAAAGCTTTATTTGTGCATGAACTCGGTCAACGCCTTAGAAGCCATACGTTTTTATGTGTCTTTTGCTTGTACCTTTGCCTTTGCAGAGCGCGAATTGATGGAAGGTAATTCGAAGATTATTCGTTTGATTGCTCGTGATGAAAACTTACACCTCACCTCTACTCAACATGTGCTAAACCTATGGGCTAAGGGTAAAGATGATCCCGAAATGGCCGAAATTGCCGAGGAGTGTAAGGAAGAAGCCACACAGATATTCCTGCATGCTGTAGAGCAAGAAAAAGAATGGGCTGCATTTTTATTTCAACATGGCTCAATGATTGGGTTAAATAAAGAAATCCTATGCCAATACGTTGAGTTTATTGCTAATCATCGTATGTCTGCCATAGGCTTAGGTCAGCCGTTTAACATAAAGAATAACCCGCTACCTTGGATGAATAACTACTTAAGTTCTGACAACGTACAAGTGGCACCTCAAGAGTCTGAAATAAGCTCTTATCTGGTTGGCCAAATAGACTCAGAAGTCAGTGCTGAAGATTTTGGTGACTTTGATTTATAAACCTAAAAACCACAGTTAACCGCTAGAAGTGACGTTTAATACTGTGGACTATATAAAAGTAAACGTTATCTTGTGGTCCACCACAGGCGTGAAATCGCTACAGGCACCGAGGCTAATTAAAAATTGCTGGCTCTGTGTTATGAATTTTATAAGGGGAACAACCACTTATTGCAATTCATACTTTGACCCAAAGAGTTTTTTTTGTGCCTCAGTGGCTGTCAAACCGCGGATTCTAGGGTAAAGCAGATGAGTAAAAATAACGGCAGTTTTATGGTGACGATAAAAGATCACAAAACTGTCCAACACCCACCCAATAATAGCCTGTTAGAAACCCTCGAACAGCATGAAATTGAAATTCAATACCATTGCCGTGAGGGTTTTTGTGGCGCTTGTAGAAGTAAACTTATTTGCGGAGAAGTAAAATACACTACAGATCCACTCGCGTTTATTGATGATGATGAGATATTACCCTGTTGCTGTATTCCAATAAGTAATATTGAAGTAGAGCTAGGCTAATCGGACGCTGCACTAAAAAACCACGAAGTGTTATCAAAAAGTGATAAATTAACTAGTCAACTAATTGATAATTATCATGTAAAATCTGAATAATTTCAGCTTTGGGATTTTCGCTCATCACTAAACGTTTACCCGTTATTTTTTCTGCGATATCAATATATGTGCTAGAAACCTGCATCAATACCTCAGCAGGTAGAGTATTATTTTTGGCTAATAATTGGCGCTCAGGCATGCGTTCTTTATTTAACAAAATATCTGAGTCTGGGAAATGATTTAGTAATAACTGACGAAATCCTTCTTTGGAGTTCTCCACTACTGTGCCTTGTTCATATTGCTTTGCATCCCAAATTCTTGATGAATCTGGGGTGCCAACTTCGTCCATATAAATCAACTTGCTATTGCCATCTAAGCCTTTGACATAACCGAACTCAAATTTAGTATCAACAAACACTTGTCCCACCTCAGCCAAAGCTTGACTAATTAGTGAAAATCCCTCAGACAATAGTTTTTCATACACGGAAATATCACTACGTTTTTCAAAATTAAACGCTGGATAATTATCGAGGATATTCTGACGGGTGATATTCACATCATCAGCTTCGGGCACATTAGGGATCCCTTTTAAAATACCTTTTGTGGAGGGTGTCATGAGTAAGTTAGCTAATTTACAATCTTGGGTAAGACCTTCTTCAAGCCGGATACCACAAAATTCTCTTTCACCTTTGTCATAAGCGCGCCACATTGAACCTGTAATATATTGGCGACAAATCGCTTCAATCATCACAGGTTTCGCTTTTTGAACTATCCATACAAAAGGGTGTGGAATATCGAGTATATGACTGTCTGCTAAGCCTTGTTGCTTAAATAACGTGAACCAGTGATTAGAAATGGCATTTAAAGCAGCTCCTTTACCAGGCACACCTAACATTCCGCCCTCTCCGTGCCATATACAATCAAAGGCTGAAATACGGTCGCTAATAACCATAATGGCTAATGGTGTATCATGTGGAACAGGGTAGGCTTTAGCTTCAATTAAGCGCCGGCTGTCTTGCTCAGTTAACCAATAAACAGAGCGCACTTTACCACTATGCACCGGCAGTTCAGTACGAATAGGCAGGTCATTGTTAATCGATAAAATTGAATCCGCAATCGACATACTTTGCCAACTCCTTAATGTGAAGCATGTACAAAAATTTTAATGATGCTTATTTTTGAAAAGTTTCCTCCTGACCGCGCTAACGACAGGAGGACAATAATTTATATATCTAGATCGTCAGCGGACATGGTTTTTGAAAATGTGGGGTACAAATCTGTTAATTTATTTACTGGGAATGGGTTGCTCTCATCATCTAGTAATGTAACAGAGGTCTTTTTGCCTACACCGACTACTTTAATACGATACTCTTCAGTGTCTAAATTTATCTCATTTTTATCACTGGACCAAATGTTGCTCCACCAACCGTCTTCAGCACCATTGTATTTAACAAACAATAAGCCATTAGATTTATCATAATCTTTTACATCAAAGCCTAATTTTCTCAATACAAGTAATAATCTGGGCCAAGTAATTTCATAGTCGGCGTCAACTACAAAAGCAGGCTCACCGTCACTATCAAACCCTAAGTCCATCTGTAAACCTTCACGAATTTGACGAAAACGTTTGACGTTAGCTACTTTTGTTTCAAATTCATAATTCTTCACTACTCTATTTAGAACGTCGACTTCGTTACGTCTTTTATCTCTAGATTTAGTTATCTCTGTGCTTTGAGCGTTCAACCTCTCCTTATAATCAACTAATTCAACACTGAGACCTGCAGTTCTACCATGAGGCTTTTTATCTAAGGTAAATTCAAAACGTTGACCGACGGTACGTTCTGATTTAGACCAGCTATACCAATTATTGTCTTTGCTTTCATCCATCACCATCCAGTCTGTGATTAAACGTTGGTGATCTTTGTCAAACAACTCAACACCAATACCTTCAGTTTCTAAAAATCGGATTAGAGAATTCCAAACTGCAGTATCTAGAGGTACGTTATCGTCAACCTGATCAAACCAAACAATGGCATTTTTTGAGCCTTCTTCTATATGAGAGCCCGCCACCACAGCTAATACCAATGGGGGTGACATTACACTCAAATCTTTGCCTGTAGCGTCTAACGGTGCGTTTTCACCTAATTCAGGGAGTTTATAAGCGTCATTAAATACAGGTGAGTCCACATCATCAGGAATGTTTATTTTTTGACCAGGTTGCTCTTTGACATAATCAAATGAACCACTGGCTACCTCTCTTTCCTCTAATGAACTACAGGCACTAATCATAATAGCGGTTATCACTGAGATTGTTATCACTGTGTTTTTTATCAATATGTTTTTTATCACATTGGTTGTTATCACACCAATGTGTTGAAATTTATAGGTCATGCTATCTCCTTAAGATAATACGCCAGAACTGCGCATGACTTGTTCGATATAATTTTGGCTAGCTAGTTCCGATTCAACTAAAGGTAATCGTAAAAAAGCTGAATTAGTCAGCCCCATTTTGTGTAAAGCCCATTTAGGTAACACAGGATTCGGTTCGATAAACAAAGCGCGATGTAAGTCGACAATTTGTTTATCTATTTTTGCTGCCAGCTGAAAATCCTTTGACAAAGAAGCATTGCACATATCCGCCATTAGTTTAGGCACAATATTAGCGGTGACAGAAATCACCCCATGGCCACCGTTAGCAAGAAACTCACATCCCGTAAGGTCATCACCGCTTAATAACAAAAAATCATCTGAAACAAGTTTCTGTGTGGCCTTTAAGCGTCCTATGTCACCTGTGGCATCTTTTAAACCAACAATATTAGGATGAGCCGCTAACTCTGCAACTGTCTCTGGCAACATGTCAGCGACAGTGCGGCTTGGCACATTATATAACAATACGGGTAAGTCAGTCGCATCAGCAATGGCAGTAAAATGCGCAACCATGCCTTTTTGTTGTGGCTTGTTATAATATGGCACAACACTTAAAAACCCATTAATACCCGTACCCGACATCTGTTCACTCAAAAAGATAGCTTCTGAGGTGGAGTTCGCTCCGCTTCCAGCGATGATAGGGATTTTCCCCTGAGCATATTCAACAGTGCGTCTTACTACTTCTATATGTTCAGAAAAGGGTAAAGTCGCAGACTCCCCAGTAGTTCCAACAGACACGATACCATGAGACCCATTTTGAATGTGAAAATCAACGAGCGTCTTCAATGACGGATAATCTATTTGTCCGCTATCATACATTGGCGTAATTAGTGCCACAAAACTACCAGTAAACATGTGCTCTCCCCTAAATTCAGGGCCTTATGGTAAAGATCTGGCTTCCTAAAAACAAGCATTGAATAGCCGATTTGATGGATTAGAATTGAAACTGGATCAACCCACCTATAATCATGTATGTTATAGGCAATTTGAAAGTAACGAATTGGTTAAAAATGACGCAACAATTAATCATTACTATATTGGGTTCAGACCAATTGGGTGTGTTAAGCAAATTGGCAGACACAGTTTCTGGTGTGGGGTGCAATATTTTGGATAGTCGCCAAGCTGTTTATGGACAGGACTTTTCTCTCACTATGATTATCGAAGGCAGTCAAAGCGCTATTACCCAAGCCGAATGTTTATTGCCACAAACATGTCAGAAACACAACTTATTGTCGATGATGAAACGCACTAATAAACATTGTAAACAAAACCTTGAACATCTAGCAGATGTCATCATTCATGGCGAAAGCACACCTGGGCTAATTGACCAAATCACCGATTTTTTCAAACAACACAATATCTCTGTCAGCGCTTTTAGATTAAAGTTTTTGGATAAGGATGAAAGCGACTCTGCTAACGATAATCCCATGAAATGTAAGATGGTGATTTCTATTCCACATGAGCTTGAAGTTGAAAAAATTGAATCTGCTCTTCAAAAACTGTTAGAGCCATTGAATTTAGAGGCTTCAATAAAGCAAAATCATTGATAATCTCGTATCATATATGCTATCTCAAAAGGGCAGACTCAGCGGAAGTTTAAGAAAGTTTAGTCAAGCGCTATTTTCTAATCTAGACGCCTAAGTCAAAAATAGCTAAGGCATGCACGGCGCCTGGATTTAATAGCTTTTAAAACTAGGCTAAGAAAAGGATGGGGGCACTATATTTTTATTGCGCCAATCCAGAAGTTGACAGATATTCAGTCATTCACGTTTATTGAATTGGAACACTCAATACTTACTAAGACGCGTATCTTGAGACCCTATAGCTATAACCTTTTCATTAATAATTTAAGGAATCTAATATGCAAATGCTCAACGCGGGCGATATTGCTCCGCAATTTTCTCTACCGAATCAAGATAACCAAAGGGTGTCATTAAGCAACTACACGGGTAAAAAAGTATTGATTTATTTTTATCCAAAAGCTATGACACCAGGCTGTACAATACAAGCACAAGGTCTACGGGATAGCCAAGCATCATTGGCTAAGTTAAATGTGGAAATAATAGGTGTAAGCCCTGATCCCGTTAAAAGGCTGCCAAAATTTATAGAAAAAGAAAACCTCAATTTCACCCTGTTGTCGGATGAAGATCATGCATTAGCTGACGCATTTGGTGTCTGGGGTCTTAAAAAGTTTATGGGCAAAGAATACGACGGTATTCACCGTATTACATTTTTAATTGATGAAGACGGTAAAGTAGAACATGTATTTGATAAGTTCAAAACAAAAAATCATCATGAGGTCGTATTGGCATACATACAAAATTAAAAGTCAGAGCCGTTTCTAATAATCCGGCTCCACTCTTTACTCACCAATCAACATAATTAAATGCTCAAACACATAATGTATTAAACCTCAGTATCAGGCTCAGGCTCTTTTGGACTTGACCAGGCATTGGCAACGGCCTTAACGAGCGTAGCCAACGGAATAGCGAAGAACACGCCCCAAAATCCCCACAACCCCCCAAAGAACAACACAGCAATAATGATATATACAGGATGCAAACTTACCGCTTCTGAAAATAATATGGGAACCAATGCGTTACCGTCTAAGGCTTGAATAATGCCATAGGCAATCATCAAGTACCAAAAATCAGGTGTCAGTCCCCATTGAAATAAGGCGACAATAGCCACTGGAATGGTGACTACTGCTGCACCTATATAAGGGATAAGTACTGAAAAACCAACCAACACACCCAGTAACAAAGAATAGCGTAGGTCCATAAATGCAAAAGTCACTGCTGATACTGTACCAACAATGATGATTTCGATGACCTTACCACGAATATAATTAGCAATTTGCAGGTTCATTTCGGTGCCTACTTGCTTGATCAGTCGGCGCTCGCTGGGTAATAATGAAGAGATGTTCGATACCAACATTGCTTTATCTTTAACCATAAAAAACACCATCAGCGGTACTAAAATCATGTAAATTAATAACGCACCAAACCCACCCAATGAACTAAAAGATGCTGACAACAATTGTTCTGCCAAGACCACCACTCTTTCATTGATGCCGTCCAACACATCCTGAATTTGAGTAAGCTGCACAAGATCAGGGTAGGTCTCGGGCAATTTTAATAACCACACCTGCCCTTTTTCCCATATCTGTGGCATTTCTTTGATCAAATTAATGCTTTGCTGGGCAACAACAGGCACAAGGCCTACAAATGTTAAAATTGATACGCTGATAAAACCAAATAACACCAACATGGTGGTATATGTGCGAGATAAACCTAGCTTACAAAGTTGTACAACCGGCCAATCCAGTAAATATGCGATGACAGCAGCTACTATAACAGGCATTAAAATTCCGCCCCAAACTGCTAGTAATAATGAACTGATAAGCAATAGCAATAGCAGCATCATTGAGTCAGGATCAGAAAATTTTCGCTTATACCAACGTTCAAAAACGTTTAACATCTATTGTCCTTGTATATTATTAGGCATCACCAATTTAGAGGTTATTGGTGATAATGGAATTTCATCTATACGATTGAGACATTATTGCATAACCCTTGCTTGATAAAATAGAACTTAACTTAGATTATAGAAATAAAGAGGGGATACTTTTGAAATTAGATTGGTCATGTCGTTTTGGCAACGTAAAAAATATCTTGCAACTAAAAAGATCACTTAACTTAGGAGATGTTTCGGATCATTTTCAAATAGTAGCGAACAAACTATTAGAATTAGAAGGCACATTTACCGACGGTTTTGATAGTAATATTAAATACTTACTAAATAAAGAAAACTGGCATTTAACCAATTGTAAGCTAGGTAAGCCGGCGATAGCCCTGAAAAAAAACTGTCACCAATACGCATTTGATTTGCATTGTTTTCCTATTGTTAATCAGGCACCTCAAGCGCTGATTAAGCCTTTTGATGCTAATTCACCGTTTAAAGAATTCAATCCATCTAGTTTGGGTCCACTGCTTAGTATTCCCAAAATAAAAGACTTTATCGCCATGACAATCCATTATGGAGATGAAGCAGATATGGAATTACTAAAATATGCCCATATATTAGTAGAACAAACAATTGATTTACTGACCACATCATTGCACGTTGTTGAAAATAGCGGGCAGTCAATCCAACAGATATATTTGTCTTTTGAACAACAATTAAAACAAACAAAACTAGCTTAATATATCAGGTCGAATTGAACTTATTGGCAGCTAGTTGATCCATAACCAACACAAGTATTTAATAATGAATACTGCCTTGTAATACAGACACAACTAAATTAGACGTAATCTATGATAAAACCTATTGCTAACATCGTTGTTTCTGCCTTGAGTATATTTATATTAGGCACTATGTCTGTAGGTGCAGTTAATAAGAAAAATAACTTACCCGAAATAGGTGTGGTGGCGTCCAGCGCAATCAGCCTAGATAAAGAAGTATTGATTGGCGATGCGCTTATGCGTCAACTTCGTGGTCAGGCCCCGATTATAAGCGATCCATTGTTAGATGAATATATTCAAGACATTGGTAATCGTTTGGTAACACAAGCTGACAACGTGAAATTTCCTTACAAGTTTTTTATTCTCAATAGTCCAGATATCAATGCGTTCGCTTTTTTTGGTGGACATATAGGTATTCACACAGGACTTATTTTTAATGCCAGAAACGAATCTGAATTAGCCTCTGTGTTGGCTCATGAAATCAGTCATGTTACACAAAGACATATTGCTCGTAGTATTGAAGCGAGACAAAAATCGTCACCATTGCAAATTGCCAGTTTGCTGGGCAGCATATTACTAGCAGTCGTGAGTCCGGAAGCAGGCATGGCGGCTATCTCAGTTAGTAATGCTGCCTCTGCGCAATCTTCAATCAATTACACAAGACAAAACGAAAAAGAAGCCGACAGAGTGGGTATTGCTATATTAGCTGATGCAGGATTTGATCCCAATGGTGCAAGCAGTTTCTTTGGTATATTAGCTGAAAAAAATCGTCTTAAATCAACACCTTTTGCATTTTTACTCACTCATCCATTACCTGAATCACGGATTGCCGATGCAAGAACACGAGCAGCAAATTTTCGACCACGGAATATACCTGAAAGCATCAATTTTCACCTAGCTAAGACGAGAGTTTTAGCACGCTACTATGCCAATCCTAAGCGTAATATCGAGTATTTTTCTGGCATATTGCAAAAACAAAGTTATGTTTTTAAACAAGCAGCTGAATATGGATTAGCGTTATCTTATTTAGCCAACGAACAATTTATACCCGCGTTAAAGTTAATAGATGTACTTTTGGAGAAAAACCCAGATAATTTGTTTTATATAGATACCTATACCGATATTGCTATAGAAATGAATCAGCATAAAAAAGCTATTGACAAATTATCGGCACAAATTATTCATGCACCTTTCAACCGAGTGTTGACCTTAAACCTGGCAAATGTGTTAATTCAATCTGAAAACTTTGATCGAGCCGTATCACTTTTAAAAGATTATTTACTCGTTAATCCAGACAATATGTTGGCCTATGAACTGCTTTCAGATGCCTATCGTATCAGCGAACAAAAGCTAGAGATGCACCAAGTGAAAGCTGAGGTATATGCATTAGTGGCCGCCTATCCAAGAGCAATTGATGAATTACATACTGCTTACAATTATGCTGATGAACGTAAAATTGAGAAACAAAGAATAAGGGCAAGAATACAGCAATTCAGAACCGCGCATGAGCGATTACAAACCCTTTAACACATTAATAGTGTGTATTAGTTGTTTCGCGCTTTGTTCGCCTTTCAATTGCTTTTGTACTTCCCCATCGGCATTAAGAATATAAGTCGTAGGTAAGGCGTTGGGTGGTCGGCTCCATGGCATTGAATTAAGACTATCTATAACAGGAAACTGAATATTATATTTTTGTTGCAGAGCCAATAGTTGCTCATTGTTTAAGAGGTCAAAACTTATCGCAAAAATATTTACTTCATCATTATGTTGTTGGTAGAAATGGTTCAACTCTGGCATTTCTCGTAAACATGGCACGCACCACTCGGCAAAGTAATTAACTACGGTCCAGTTTCCTTGTGAATTATCCCAACGATGTGCCTGTCCATCAAGTGTAGTAAAATCAATCCTTAAGGCTTTTTGAGTCCACAAACCTACTAGTAAAGCTAAAGACGCAATCAATATAATAACAATTTTTTTCAAAATAATAGTGCCCAAAATATGGGTTACTCTCGTAACCAAATTAATAAAATGTAGAATACTACGTATAAATACGTTATCTCACTCGAAGTGAAAATAAATTTATGTCTGAACTTAAAATATTACATAACCCTAGTTGTTCGAAAAGCCGGCAAACTCTTAAAATACTTCATGAAAAAGGACTCAAGCCTCACATTATCGAATATTTGAAAACGCCAATCAGTGCACAAGAGTTGAAGCTTATCATCAACCAATTAGGCTTTTCTTCGCCAAGGCAATTAATTAGAAAAGGCGAAGTCGCTTACAAACAACTAAATTTAGCAGACCCAACATTAACAGAGGACTCACTCATTAGCGCAATGCTTGATTCGCCTAAACTCATCGAGCGACCTATCGTTATATTCAACGATAAAGCCGCTATTGGCCGTCCCCCTGAATCTATTTTGGATATTTTATGAGCCAAACTTTGGATATATTATGAGTAAAATAGTACTAATTTTATACTACAGTCGTCATGGCGCTACTCAAGCTATGGCTAACAGCATCGCATTAGGAGTTGAAAAATCAGGGCTTGAGGCACGCCTTCGATGTGTACCTGAAGTTAGCAACAATTTCAGCAACATTCAGAATACAGTTCCCAGTTCTGGCGATCCTTATGTGGTAAAACAAGACCTAGATGATTGTTGTGCATTGGCACTTGGCAGCCCCACTCGTTTCGGTAATATGGCGGCACCTTTAAAATACTTTTTGGATGACACCAGCGCTCAATGGTTAGCAGGCACGTTAGAAAATAAACCGGCTTGTGTTTTCACCTCATCATCCAGTATGCATGGTGGACAAGAAACAACCTTGCTTACTATGATGATCCCCTTGTTTCACCACGGTATGGTATTATGTGGATTGCCTTACTCCAACCCAGAATTACACACCACATTGTCTGGTGGTAGCCCATATGGCGTCACGCATTTGGCTCAAGGCGACAACAAAAGCAAACTCACTAATGATGAACAAACATTGTGTATCGAACAAGGCAGAAGGCTCGCTGTACTAGCGGCGAGACTGGGCAACCTAAATGCGAAATAAGCAACCTGTATACGAGATAAGCAACATGACATTTAACAGCACTTTCTTTCGACGTCTAACCTTAACCAGCTATTTACTGCTGATTGTTTGGTTAGTGGTCTGGCATTTTATTTTAACCATAGATAAAACCACCTCAACTTTGTTTACTTTGTTGTTTTGGTTATTGCCAATTTTATTACCGGCTAAAGGGTTAATAGAAGGTAAACCTTATACACATGCATGGACCAATTTTATTGTAATGTATTATTTATTACATGGTTTGACCGCTGTATATGCCGTTGAAGGGGAGAGATTGTATGCCCTAGTTGAAATAATATTGTGTACTCTACTATTCACCGGTTGTAGCTTTTATGCCCGAGTCAGAGGTCGTGAACTAGGCTTAGGTATTCGCAAACTTAAAGAAGAGCTATTAGAAGAAAAACAAGCCTTCGAAGGTCTGAAATCTAAAGAGCTAAAATAGATTTAACAAAAGGTATGGTCAGTTTTCGCTGCTGTTGCAGTGATTGCTCATCAAGAATATCTAAAGATGCAATTAAGGCTGGCATATCTCGCTGCCAGTGATTGACCAGATATTTGGCTACATCTTTCGACATATTTAACCCTCTATGCTGTGCTTTAACTATCAACGCCTTTTGTCTCTGCTCGTCAGTCAATGAATACAGTTGAAAATTAGTGCCCCAAGACAGCCTAGATATGAGGTCAGGTAGCTCTAGGGATAACAGTTGAGAAGGTTGATTTCCGGTTATGACTAAGCAACTATCATTCTGTTCTTTCACCCGATTGATCAAATCAAATACAGCTATTTGCCAAGCACTTTCACCCTGTAACTTTTCAATGTCGTCGAGGCAAATTAACCGATAATTTTCCAGTCCTAACAGAACATCTGGTGACAAGTGTTGTTTTTCATTAAAGCTTAAGTATATGCACGTATCACCAGCTACTTCGGCTTGTTGGCATGTTGCATACAACAAATGACTTTTACCCAAACCAGAATCAGAAAACAAATATGTCAGCCAATTATTCACTTTTTTATTTTGAGGTTGGCTGAATAGCTCGTTTAAATGGCTGCATGCTTGGGCATTTTGGCCGGGGATAAAGCTGGCAAATGATTCAGTATCTTTTAAGCCAATAGGCAATGAAAGCTGACTACTTACTTGAGCCAAAAGAATTCCAAACCAGGTATAGGCTGACCAAAATCATCAACAACGGGGCTAATTTTGTTGTCTAAGCTCAGGGCGTTGGTTAAATCATCAATGTCACCCAACAAATCCAATTCAAAGGTTGCACGTGAACCTTGCTGTTGAATCAAAGTGACACTATTGACAATACTCATATTTTTTAGAGAACTCAAAGCTAAGCTATAGTAAGAAAGGGTATCAATGTTGTTAACAACAATTTGAACATTAGTATCTGCTCGATTAATTTGCGCCAAATCAATCGCATATTTCAACGATAACTGATCAGCCAGTGCATTTATTAAACCCTCTGCAATCATCAATGGGTTGTCTCCTTGTACTTGACCTGTCAATACTCCGCCCCCCTCTAAAATGGTCCAGTCAGCCGACCATTCTAGAGATGGCTTTGCTTGCGCTACATCACCGTTCTTAAAAAATTCAGATGATTGATTATCACTAAGGTAAATTCTCGCAGAAAGCACAGACGGAACTGAATATCGTTCACTAGCTTGAGATATTTGAGCACTAAACCCGCCCCAGATATCATATACCCCCAAATTTTGTATATCATCTAAATCCCATACCGGAAACATTAAAGTTATGCCTCTTTGAGCAGCCCGTATACTCAATTGTTGATAAATCTCAGCATATTCTGCTGGCCTAGCAATTTTTCTAACTGAATCATCAGACGACTCGATAGCCAACCAAATTAATGAGTCAGGTCGTCTTTTATCCCAAACAGGAAAACCAGCTCTGCGGATCACACTTTTCACTCGCTGAGGATCAAAGCTTACAACTAAATATAGTTGTGATTGTTGCTTATCATAACTATAGGATCTGACAAAACGAGTTGCCCTACTGATAGCATTTTTAATTTTTTGGTCAGTTAGTAAATCGTTGTTACCTCTAACTTTAATAAGCACTTGTTTAAGAGCGAGACTAAAAGCATTAATCTGTGTTTGTTCTGACTGATTATTTACGGGGATCTTAGCGTCGTACAAATCGTCAATAACCGCTGCATTAACACTCTGCCAACTTACTATCCACATGAGCAAAAAAGCTAATATTACAGGGTGTGTTTTTATTGGCATCAGGGCCAACTCTCCTCAAAACATATTTCGATGGGTATTGTCTTTTATTTGAGAACAAAATTCATCAATTGTTTATCAAACAATATAGTCAAACCACCTTAAAATGAAAATTCAGAGTTATTTGAGTAACTCTGTCGTTGGTATTATTTGTGCAAGCTGCTAAAATCCTTCCTCTTTTTTGCGGTCATACTGAGGAAAATACGTGAGCGATAAAAATTCATCACTGAGTTATAAAGACGCTGGAGTTGATATTGATGCAGGTAATCAACTAGTTGAAAGAATTAAATCGGTCGCAAAAAAAACTCACAGGCCTGAAGTCAGAGGTGGTTTGGGTGGTTTTGGCGCTCTGTGCTCATTGCCAGAAAAGTATAAAAGACCATTACTAGTATCAGGCACCGACGGTGTAGGTACAAAACTCAGATTGGCAATGGACTTAAAACAACATAGTGGTATTGGCATAGATTTAGTCGCAATGTGTGTTAATGATTTAATAGTACAAGGCGCAGAGCCTTTATTTTTCCTAGACTACTATGCCACCGGAAAATTAAATATAGATACCGCAACAGAGGTTGTGACTGGTATTGGAAAAGGTTGCGAATTATCAGGCTGTGCACTAATAGGCGGTGAAACGGCTGAAATGCCGGGTATGTATCACGGTGAAGATTATGATGTGGCTGGTTTTTGCGTAGGTGTAGTCGAAGCAGATGATGTGATTGATGGTTCACGTGTTGCACACGGAGATGCGCTAATTGCTCTAGCCTCTTCTGGGCCTCATTCCAATGGCTACTCTTTGATACGTAAAATTTTAGAAGTATCCGGTAGTGATACAAGTGAAGCCCTAGAAGGTAAAGCCTTATCCGAACATTTACTTGAGCCTACCCGCATTTATGTCAAGAATGTGTTGTCTTTACTAGAACAAATACAAGTTAACGCTATATCCCATATTACTGGTGGTGGATTTTGGGAAAATATTCCAAGAGTTTTACCACAGGGAACCAAAGCTGTAATCGATGGAAGTAGTTGGCAATGGCCAGCAATCTTTAATTGGTTACAAAAAAAAGGCAATGTAACAACCCATGAAATGTACCGTACATTTAACTGTGGTGTGGGTTTAATGATTGCGTTACCCAATGATAAGGCTGCTCATGCAATTGATATTTTAAATAAACTTGGTGAAAACGCATGGCAGATTGGCCATATAGAAAATAGTGACGCCGAGCAACAGGTTGAGATAAATTAAGTGACTGAGCAACAGGCGCAAAAGCAGCAAAAGTCCATAGTTGTATTGGTTTCAGGAAATGGTTCGAACTTACAAGCAATCATCGATGACATAACTCAGCTAAAAATTAATGCTAAAATTTCAGCGGTTATCGCAAACCAAACAACAGCTTATGGGTTAACTCGTGCTGAAAACGCAGGTATCCCAGCGATTTACATCGATCATAAAAGTTTCGCTAGCAGAGAGGAATATGATGCTCAAATGGTTCGTTGCATAAATGAGTACACACCAGATCTCATTGTATTAGCTGGTTTTATGCGTATTCTTACTTCAGGTTTCGTAGAAAATTTTCTTGGTAAGATGTTGAACATTCATCCCTCTTTGTTGCCCAAGTACAAAGGGTTAAATACACACCAAAGAGCGATTGATGCTGGAGATGAAGAACATGGTGCATCAGTGCACTTTGTTACACCAGAACTGGATGGTGGGCCTGTAGTGTTGCAGTCTAAAGTGCCTGTATTTGAGCAACAAGATACACAAGAATTAGCGGATAGAGTTCAACAACAAGAACGTCAAATGTATCCCCTTGTCATTAAATGGTTTTGTGAAGACAGGCTTAAAATGGTCAATAATAAAGTGGTACTAGACAACCAAATTTTAGCTGAAGAGGGTTACGCAATTGGGTAAATTTATTGCGTTACTATCAATAACCTTACTTTTAGGGCTGACTTTTGGCGTAAATAAACGTGTTTATGCCGAAGCCGAGCAGTTAATAGGTTTTGAGGCGCAATACACAGTCTATCGATTTGGTAGACGTTTAGGCAAAGCCAGATTGAGCCTAAAAGCCGATGAGGAAAATCTATATAGATTAGATTACTACTCTAAAGTCTCAGCCTTCTTTCTATCAGACATTCGTTCTGAAACCAGTTTTTTTTCGTTTGAAAATAATCAATTACAACCCCATACCTACGCTTATAGCCGCAGCGGAACAGGTTCGAATAAAAGCACTAAAATTGATTTTGATGTTGAAAAATCAGAAGCCACCATCAATCAAGCTCAACCAATAGATTGGTTAGGTCAATTAGACAACCAGCTTTATCGCTTGGATGTGCAATTAAAATTGGCTTCTGGTAAGCGTGAATTTATCTATGACATCATTAATAATAGAGGACAGCTGCGTCATTATGTGTTGAAAGTAGTAGGCAAAGAACAACTCGACTTACCTTTCGGAATGATTGAAGGTATCAAGGTCAAAATTCTGCGAGAAAATTCAACAAGAGAAACAATAGCTTGGTTTTCACCGCAGTTAAATTATCAATTAGTTAAGTTACAACAATTTAAGAATGGTAATGAACAAGGTGAAATTCGTTTGAAACATTTCAAGTCACAACCCTCCCCCCTCTTTAGAAGCAAAAAACTGACTCTACAAAACAACTCATCTATAGTTATGTTACTTCGTTATAATTTTAAATTATGCAGTGTCATTTGAAACATCCATCCAAATCAAAGTAACGTTCTGATACTTAAACTTGATTTTTACATGGCTAAAATATACTGTTAAATTCTGGTATGACCACCATTAATTGGAGCATTTATGCAAACCCTAATTTGGTTTTTATATGTGATAGCAACGCTAGGTGCAGTAAGCTATTTTAGAATGAAGTTGTTTAACGCAACAGTCACCACTTTTTGTTTGTTTATACTTGGCAGTATTCTAGGTGTGATAGGTGGATTCAGTTGGATAATCTTCTTACTTGCAGCCCTACCCCTTAATATTGAATCTGTTCGTAAACAATTTATCAGCGAACCTATCCTAAAATTCTATAAAAAAATAATGCCTGAGATGTCGAGTACAGAAAAAGATGCTATCG
>Ga0209712_10001033_pt1 | contig 24036 bp, 27 predicted proteins | sample ArcOceMetagenome_FD_187443 | JGI IMG/M metagenome (GOLD analysis project Ga0209712, IMG submission 187443) | Marine eukaryotic phytoplankton communities from Arctic Ocean - Arctic Ocean - Greenland ARC118M Metagenome (SPAdes) (version 2) | ecosystem: Environmental > Aquatic > Marine > Oceanic...
ATAAAGCCAAGATCCAGCATTTGGTCGGCCTCATCGAGCACCAGAAATTGTGTTTGTGACAGATCAACGGCTTTGCGCTCAATCAAATCAATTAGGCGACCGGGCGTGGCGATCAAAAGATCTGTGCCACGGGCCAAACGGTTGATCTGTGAGCTGATGGACATGCCGCCCACAACCAAACCAACCTTTATATGGGTACCTTGTGAGTAGGCGGACAGATTGTCTTTGATCTGACCAGCAAGCTCGCGGGTGGGGGCCAAGATCAAACCACGCACTGATTTAGGCATAGGCTTGCTGCCCACTTTCAGCAAATGGTTCATGATTGGCAGGCCGAAGGCCGCAGTTTTACCGGTGCCCGTCTGTGCCAGGCCCATCACGTCGCGGCCAGCCAGGGCATGTGGAATGGCTTGGACTTGGATTGGGGTTGGATCAACGATGCCTTGTGCGGCCAGTTGTTCCACGAGGCGAGGCATTAAGCCCAGTTCTTCAAACGTCATAATTTATCCCTTGCGCCGAAAAGCGCATAGTTGGCGGATCACTTCGATCATTTGGGCGGGATTGCCCTTTGACTGTAACACGCATCCCCAAGGCAAAGCCTTGGGTTCGGTCAGGTCAAAGTGCTGCGTAAGCAGTCAGAATTGCCAACCGGACAGGGGCGCAGGTAGGCGCTGACTTGTAAGAAGTCAATCCCAACTATCACGCGATGCTTAACGTGGGCTTAACAGTGTGAGGGTTGTGCCACCAAATTTGCGGGTGTCTTGCATGATGAAACCTTCGGGGGTCATGGCGGAAGCTTCTTCAAAAACAATCAGAGCGTCTGGCGCGATCCAGCCTTGGGCCCGCGCGCTGGTCAAAGCCCGTTCGCCAAGCGACTGTCCATAGGGCGGATCCAAAAACACCAAATCACAAGGTGCACCTGGTGTCAGCTTTGTGGCGTCTTGTGTCAGCAAAGTGGTGCCGTCAGAGGCTCTCATCAGGGTGATATTTTGCTGTATTAGTTTTTGTCCCACCCGACCGTTTTCGACAAAAGTGGCATGCTGCGCACCGCGCGACAGGGCCTCCAGCCCTAAAGCCCCCGTGCCGGCAAATAGATCCAAAACTCGAAGGCCGTTAAAATTCACCCAGTTTTGCAGAATATTAAACAGGCTTTCGCGCACCCGGTCTGTGGTGGGACGCAGATGTGCTGCCATGTCACCCTTGCCCAGATCGGCTAATTTCAGTCCACGATTTTTGCCGGCAATTATTCTCATCCTTGCAGTAGTGCCTTAAGGTCACTCTGCGGATCAGCTGCAATGGTGGGATCAGCGGATTTACCAGCCTCAATAAGCCGCTTGGCCACCATATAGGCCCGGGGATCATTCATGGCGTCGACAGCCAGTAGGGCTCCGGACTTATAGTACCAATGTGAGCGCGCAGTGCCGCTGTCGCGCACGACGACATCTGTGAAACCGGTGTTCAAACCAGCAATCTGCAATTTTACGCTGTATTGATCGGACCAGAACCACGGCGTCGCGGTATAGTCTTGCCCAGCACCCATCATATTCGCGGCTACAACCTCGGCCTGATCAATTGCATTGGGCACGCTTTCCAACCGGATGCGCCCGTCTTGATAGGGGAAGCTGGCGCAATCACCCGCAGCCCAAATATTTGGCACGGATGTTTGACCTTGGCTGTTGGTTTCTATGCCGTTGTTGAGTGTGAGCCCGGCGGCTTCGGCTAACCCTGTACCGGGCAAAATCCCAACCCCGACAATTGCAAAATCAATTTCAAGTGTTTGGCCATTACTGAGAGCTGCGCCAGTGACGTGACCCTCGCCGGTCAACCGCTCTAAGCCCACGCCCTCGAGGATCGTCACCCCATGGCTTTGGTGCAAGGCGCGGAAGTAGTCTGAGGTTTCCCCACAGGCTACCCGTTGCAAAATTCTGTCAGCCATTTCCACCAATGTAACCTTTAAGCCCTTGGCCGCGGCCACTGCCGCCGCTTCGAGTCCGATATACCCGCCACCAATGATCAACACATGGCCACCACGCCCAAAGGCAGGCTGCATCGCAGTCACATCAGCCAAGCTGCGCACCGCAAACACACCATCCAGCCTGCCGCCAATAGCCGCCGGAAGTAGGCGTGGGGTGGAGCCTGTGGTGAGGGCCAGATGGTCATAGCTGAGTGTCTCATCTCCGATGGAAATGCTATTTTCAGCGGAATTGATCGTCGTGACTTGGGTGTTCAGGCGCAAGGAAATTAGCTGCTCGGTGTAAAGGTCACGGGGGCGCAAATATAATCGGTCTAGAGCCATATCGCCCAAAAGGTATTTTTTAGACAAGGGAGGGCGTTGGTAGGGTGGGACTGGTTCATCGCCAATTAGCGTCACGTCGCCGTCATAGCCCAAGGCGCGCAATTTGAGTGCCAAGGATGAACCCGCCTGACCTGCTCCAATAATAACAATTCCCGACATTGCGCGCGACCTCTGGTAACTTGATCTAAGTATCCTATATCTAAGCGCAGCAGATTTACAATGAATGAAGGATCAATGAAATGGCAATATCTCAAGGTGACAAACTACCATCAACAATACTTCGACGCATGGGAAATGATGGTCCTGAGGAAGTCACAATTGATGCTCTGACGTCTGGTCGAAAAATCGTCCTCTTTGGCCTGCCTGGGGCATTCACACCTACCTGTTCTTCGGCACATGTACCATCCTTCATTAGAACGATTGATCAATTCAGAGCTAAAGGTGTGGATGAGATAGTATGCGTTGCGGTGAACGACGTCCATGTGATGCGGGAGTGGAGCAAAGTAAGTGGTGCCGCCGCCGCGGGTCTGTCTATGTGGGCCGATCCGGTCAGCGCTTTTACAACAGCGATCGGCATGAATTTTGATGTTGAGGCAGTGGGCTTTGTTGGGCGTTCATCACGCTATGCGATGCTGGTGGATGACGGTGTTGTTAGCATCTTAAACCTGGAAACTGCGCGGGGCATTTGCGACATCTCTGGTGGAGAGAACTTGCTCGCCGACATGGGTTAACTTACCCGCTCAGATATTAGCTGGCCGCCGTGTCCATACGTTCGGCCAGTTTTACATCCAGATCCGACAAGCCATTGCAATCATGAGTGGTCAAAATCACCTGAACACGGTTGTAGGTGTTGGACCATTCCGGATGGTGATCCAGCTTTTCGGCCCAGAGAGCCATCTCGGTCATCCAAGCCCAAGCCTGACGAAAAGTTTTGAATTTAAAATCCTTTGTCAAAGCATCGCGCCCTTCAACCATGGACCAGCCGGATCCAAAAAGAGGGTCTAAGGTGCTTCGGTCTGTCAGGGCTTTGGTCATTGTTGTTCCTCAATCTCTAGTTTTTTAAAGGGGCCATAGCTGGTCAGTACGTCAATTTCGTCGTCGACCGCTTCACGCTCGGCTTGTAAGTACCGCGCAACCGCGTCGGAAAATCCGGCATCGCCGAACCAATGCAGCGAATGGGTGACAACCGGCAAATACCCACGGGCCAGCTTGTGAGCGCCTTGGGCACCAGCCTCTACACGCATCAGGCGCTGGGAAATGGCGAAGTCGATGGCTTGATAGTAGCACAATTCGAAATGCAGGCAGGGGAAATCCTGAACACAGCCCCAATATCGGCCGTAAAGCGCATCACGCCCTATAAAGTTTAGTGCTCCGGCCACATATCTGCAATTGATTTTCGCCAAAACTAATAGCATGTCATGGCGCAGATGCGCTTGGGCTTCATTGAAAAACTGGCGTGTAAGATAGGGCGTGCCCCATTTGCGCGTGCCGGTATCTTGATAGAATGTCCAAAAGGCATCCCAATGATGTGGTTGAATATCATCCCCTGTCAAAATTTCGATATCACCGCCAAAATCTTGAGCTTGGGTGCGTTCTTTGCGGATGTTCTTGCGCTTGCGGCTGCTGAGATTGGCCAGAAAATCATCGAAACTGTCGTAACCGTCATTAATCCAATGAAATTGCTGCGATTTGCGCGGATGTAGGCCCATTTGCGCCCCGGCCTCTGCTTCGGATTGGGTGCAAAAAGTAATGTGGAGGGAGGATAGCTTATGTTCTGCAGCCAGTTGTACTGCGCCCTGAACTAAAGCGGATCGAGCGATCTCGACATGCTCTGGTGCCACCAAAAGCCGCCGGCCAGTGGCAGGGGTATGGGGCACGGCCATCTGCAATTTAGGGTAATACTCGCCACCAGAGTTTTCATAGGCCTGCGCAAAATTATGATCGAAGATATATTCACCTTGGCTGTGGCTTTTGCCGTAGAGTGGGGCCACGCCGATGGTTTTACCTTCCTGTTTGGCCTGTAAATAATGCGGGGTCCAACCGGTACCGGTCCCGACGGAATGGCTGTCTTCCAGCGCCTTCAAAAAGCGATGCGTGGTAAAGGGATCTGCAGGACGGCCATCTTTGGCCTCCGGGCAGGCACAGCTGTCCCACTCTGCCTCAGAGATTTGAGACAGGTTGGTGAGTACGTTGATTTCTATTTTCGTTTCTTGACCCACGGTGCTCTCAGTATATTGCTTATATTCAAAATGCGGCATGATGGCCAAAGGTCAAGCGAGATAACCGTCGAAGGTAATATTGTCTGCAATGGTTTGGGCTTTTACTGCATCGGCTCGTGATTGCACTGTCCAACAAAGGATAGGCACACCCTGAGCTTTAAGATCGGTGACCACTTGATCATCTAATTGTGCATGATTGTGGGAAATAAAACAGGCGCCGACCATATCAAAATCAGAAACCTTACTCAGATATTCGCGGGTGTTGGAGGAAAGTGTTGGCCAATCAGTGGCCGTAAACCGATCTGTTACCAAACCGACCGGTGTTTCAGGGCTTAGCGCCGCAAAGACAGCTATTGCATTTGGGTTGAAGGACATCACGGCCACGTCGCCGTCATAGGATTTCAACGCCGCCGCCACGGCTTCTTCAAGTGGGCCCACATCGCCGCCCATATTGCCGTCTTGATCTTTGATTTCGATCAACAGTGGAACCCGACCTGCTACCAACGCCAAAGTTTGCTTTAAGCTTGGTATGGTCTCTTGCCCGCCTGTTAGGATGATTTCCGACAGAGCTTGTGCGCTGTGCAGGGCAAGGGCACCGGTTTGGGATGTGAGGCGACCAAGGTGATAGTCATGAAACACCATCGCGGTCGCATCGCTTGACAGCTGCACGTCAATTTCAATGCCATAGTCCGCCGCAATCGCTGCATTTAGAGCCGCAGACGAATTTTCAGCGCGCCCATCCGCTGCACAATGTAATCCACGATGGGCAATGGGGCGGGCTAGGAAACTGGCGGGCAGGTTTGTCATGCGATTTGGAAGATCCCTTCGATCTCCACCGCAACGCCCATGGGCAATGAGGGCGATGAAACCGCAGCACGAGCATGTTTTCCGGCATCTCCAAGGGCTTCCACCAAGAAATCCGATGCGCCGTTTATGACTTTGGGCTGTTCAGTATAATCTTGGGTGGAATTCACAAACCCTGACAGTTTCACCACGCGTACCAAACGATCCAGATCGCCGCCGCATGCGGCCTTGACTTGAGCCAATAAAGCAATGGCGCATGTGCGCGCTGCGGAAGCACCATCTTCGGTCGACATATTGTCACCAAGTTTTCCGATGATGAATCCATCGGCATTTTGACTTATCTGACCCGACACGTAAACTAAGTCACCGACCTGTACATAGGGTACATAATTTGCAGCAGGTGCGGGCGCGTCTGGCAATGTGACGCCTAATTCAGCGAGTCTTGTTTCAAATGTTCTAGCCATCTTGAGTCTCCCAATCAATTTTCTTAACCAGCGTTATGCTTAAATATCATCTGAGAAAAGCGTAAAACTGGCTTTGTTGTAAAGTGCTCGCAAAGTAATTTGCGATCAGTTATCGAAAATAAGTCAATGGGCTGCAATCTTGGTGTGCAAGAATACCTCCAGAGTGATGCCAGTACGGGAGTTTGGTGAACTCATGTTTTTCGTCGTGAAAATCAATTTCCAGGTCCTGCACCAAATGGGGTAATTTCAGAGGCCTGTAACTCGTTTGCAACAACTCATAGGTGGAAATTGCTTACTATTTGCCGAACGCGCCACAAGAAACTAAGACAAGGGTTAGCAATAGGTGGATCAATGTTTGAACACGTAAAACGCGTAACAATTCTAATCGCTACGGGCCTAATACTGTTACTGTCTGCCTGCAGCCCGCGCTCGGGGGCGGTGTTAGATGACCCGTTCGAGCGGCTCAACCGAGCCACTCATGCCTTTAACAAAGGGCTGGATCGCAACCTATTATCTCCTGTTTCTAAGGGCTATACTGCTGTTGTTCCCGACCCGGTCGAAAATGGTATTTCAAACTTTGCCAGCAATCTGAGTTTGCCAGGCAAAGTGGTGAACAATATTTTGCAATTGGATATCTCAGCGGCTTCCAGCAATACGTTCCGATTCGTCATCAACAGCACATTTGGGCTGGTGGGCCTTTTTGACCCGTCTGGTTCGATGGGCTTTGAGGAACGCGATGCCGATTTCGGCCAAACGCTACAGCTTTGGGGCGTGGGTGAGGGTGCCTATGCTGAATTGCCGGTATTCGGTCCGTCGAATATGCGCGATGGCATTGGCCTTATCGTCGATATGGTTCTCCTGGATCCCGCGAGTCATACATTAAAGTCTCCAGTGACCACCTACCGAACCGGATCACGAGTTGGTGAAGTGTTGCAAAAACGACAAATTTATGGCGCCCAAATCGATGAAATTCTATATAAAAGTGCTGATAGCTATGCCCAATCTCGGCTTGTCTATTTGCAAAGCCGCCGTTTCCAATTGAAAGATAACCCAAGCGATGCTTATATTGACCCCTATGCTGACCTTGAATAAACAGCCCATCGCGCGCCGTTCTTTTTTGCTTGGTCTGACCTCAACTATGGTTGCTGGTCCGGCTTTCGCATTGGACAAGGCCATGGCCACACAATTGGTCAATAGTTTGGTTGCTGAGATTAACCGCGCGATTAATTTTGGCGGTTCAGAAGCCAAATTGATTAAGGCGTTTGAAAATATTTTTGCGCAATATGCAGATGTAAATATTATCGCTCGGTCCGCTTTGGGCCCAGCGGCGCGTTCCGCAAGTCCTTCAGAGTTGAGCGCGTTTATCCTTGCGTTTAGAGGTTATATCGCTCGAAAATATGGCAAGCGGTTCCAAGAATTTATTGGCAGTGAGATTGTAGTCAAAGGTACCAAAAATCGTGGAAAATTCTTTGAGGTTGAGGCTTTGGTACGGCTCAAAGGGACAACTGCCTTCGAAGTGTCGTTCCGCGTGTCGGATCGGTCAGGTGAGAATTTGTTTTTTGATATTATCATTGAAGGCATCAGTTTACTGTCGTCTGAACGCGTTGAAATCGGCGCATTGTTGGACGCACGCAATGGCAACATTGCGCGGCTGACCCGAGATTTAGTAAACCAAGGCTAGTTTTTACCGGTTAATATTCCAAGTAACGTATCGAAGATCGTCGTGCCAGATTTGGTTTTCACAGCTGGCTCTATAGGCTCGAGTTGCTGTGAAATTTGAACCGGACCGCGCAGCATGGGCAGTGGACCCGGTGCGGATTGATTGGTGATTGCAATCATTGTCTCGCGCCAAATATCCGTTGGGATGCCGCCACCGGTCACACCTTTCAGCGGCGTATTGTCGTCATAGCCCATCCAAACACCCACTACGAATTCAGAGGTGAAGCCAATGAACCATGCATCACGAGCGGCTTGGGTGGTGCCCGTCTTGCCTGCGATTTCAACACCTTCAATCTTGGCTCTTTGCCCAGTGCCGCTTTGGACAACTTCATACATCATATAGGTAAGGGCTTGGGCCGCCTTTGTATCGATAACCCTTTCGCCGATGCCGCCCGCGCGCCCTGCAAGGGGTTCGGTATCGCCCAGAAGTTTGATCTGCTCCAAGCCGTAAGGCCGTACCGATGAGCCGCCGTTCAATATTCCCGCATAGGCACCCGTCATTTCGATCAATGTGCTTTCTGATGCTCCGAGCGCCAAAGCTGGCCCGGCGGCCAATTCATTGGCGATGCCGAAATCTGTTGCCACTTTGCGTACCAGATCACGGCCGACGTGCTCAGAGATCTTGATGGCAGGAATGTTCAAGGATTCGGCCAAAGCTCGGGTGAAGGTTACATCGCCGGCAAATTGATTGTTGTAATTGGTCGGACTCCAAGCACCGGAGCCTGCAATGTTATAGGTGATAGGCTCATCGCGCACGATATCAAAGGGCGTGTAGCCAAGCTCAAGAGCAGTGGCATAGACGAATGGTTTGAAGGCTGATCCGGTTTGCCGTTTGGCTTGTGTTGCGCGGTTGAAGGCGCCTGTAGTTCGGGTGTTGCGACCGCCAATCATCGCGCGCACTGCGCCATCAGCGCTCATAACTACCACGGCCACTTGGGCTTTAGAACTTTCATCAATCTTGTCGTCAAATATGGAACGTACCGCCTGTTCGGTTGCCGTTTGGATGTTTTGATCCAGCGTTGTGTTGATCAACACGTCTTCTGTGGTGTTGCGCGTGAAAAACTCAGGTCCAGAGGCCATCACCCAATCGGCAAAATATCCCCCCGCTCGATCTGTTGCGGCAGCAGTCAGGGTTGCGGGTTGAGCGATTGAGGAAGTGGCCTCAGCTTTGGACAGGTAATTCTCCTGCTGCATTAGGCCGATTACAATGGCTGCACGTGCCTGTGCACCGGCCAAATTGTCGGTGGGGGCAAGGCGTGAAGGGGCTTTCAGCAATCCCGCCATCATAGCAGCTTCAGCGGCATTCACCTGTGTTGCTGACTTGCCAAAATAGCGTTGTGCTGCGGCTTCAAAACCGCGGGCACCCGCGCCAAGAAATGTACGGTTTAGGTAAATAGTGAGGATTTCATCCTTTGAAAACTTCACCTCCATCGCTAGGGCGAAAGTGGCCTCTTTGATCTTACGCCACAGGGTGGAGCGTCGGCACTCACGCTCATAGTTACGTTCAGATTTCCAGAGGTCTGGATCATAGTTCACGCCAAGGCAGATCAATTTGGCGGTTTGTTGGGTAATGGTCGACCCACCATTGCCGGATAGTGGCCCACGACCCGCGCGCAGGTTGATGCGCACGGCAGAGGCCACACCGCGTGGGCTCAGCCCGAAGTGACGGTAAAATCTGCGATCTTCAGTGGCCACAACCGCATTCTTAAGGAAAGGTGACACGGTTTGTGCGGTGACAATGCCACCGAATTGATCGCCACGCCATGCGAAGACAGCGCCATTGCGGTCCATCAATGTTACAGAGCCTTTGGCCCGACCGTCCACTAGAGCGCTGACCTCCGGCAGATTGGCCGCGAAATAAGCGACCCCAAGACCCACCAGCAAGAATATGACCAGCCCCAAACGCCACGCCATCGCCCAAATCATCCGAAAAGGCAGCAAGAAGGCCCGCCACAAAGCTGCACGCAGTCTGGAAAACCGCTTCGGAGCAGGCTTTTGCAGCGTTGCTTTGCGCTTGCGCGGTGAAGGGGAGGGTGGCGTTCGGCGATCTGCGGTAAGACGCTTTCGTGAGCCTGATTTTTTCTCTGCCATATACCTGTTCGATTTTGCCCTTTGTGGCGCAAGGTAGCGCGCAATTTTGGGATTGTTGAGCATTGTTTCGCATGATCGGCGATTCTTTACCATCTCAAGCAGAGCTGGAGATTAAAATGGCGCCCAAAGGCGCCAGATTACATGTCACAACTGTGAAGGCCGCAGCACAACGGCCTATTTGGTGGTCTGAGCCAGTGCGTTGGCCAAAATTGGAACTGTCTGAGCATTCAAGCCAGCGATATTGATCCGACTGTCACCAATCATGTAGATGCCAAAATCAGTGCGAATTGTTTCGACGGCTTCTGCCGATACGCCCAAACGAGAGAACATCCCGCGATGGGTGGCTAGAAAATCAAACCGATCTGAATTTGTCCGTTGGCGAAGCTCATCCGACAGATGTTGGCGCAGGCCCAGCATGCCGAGGCGGGTTTGCTCAAGCTCGGTGGCCCAAGTGGAGCGCAGGCTGTCGTCGCCCAAGATCATGGTCACTAGACGCGCGCCGTGATCTGGTGGGAAAGAGAAGTTTTGCCGGTTCAAAAATGCCATATTGTCTTGGGTTACGGCTTGCAGTGAGGCACTGGGCGAGATTGCCATCAAGATGCCTGTGCGTTCGCGGTAGATGCCAAAGTTCTTTGAACAGCTGGCGGCGATTAGGCATTCAGGTAACTGGCTGGCAATTTTGCGTGTAAAGCGGGCGTCTTCGTCTAGACCATCGCCGAAGCCTTGATAGGCAATGTCGACAAATGGGATCGCGCCGGAGGTAGCGAGTGCTGCAATGATTTGATTTTCTTGCTCTGATGTCAGGTTAGCGCCTGTAGGATTGTGGCAGCAGCCATGCAAAAGCACCACGTCGCCCGCAGGGATCGCTTTGATATCTGCCAACATGCCATCGAAATCCACGGCGCCGTTTTCAGCATCAAAATAGCGGTATTCAGCCAAGGTCATGCCCAGATATTTTACAATCGAGGGGTGGTTCGGCCAAGTGGGGTTGGACAGCCAAACTGTGGTCTTTGGAGAGGCAATTTTGATCAGCTCTAAAGCTTGACGTACAGCGCCGGTGCCGCCGGGCGTGGCTACAGCTGACAGGCGGTCCGCAGATACGGCCCCGTCCAATACCAAGTCATACATGGCCGCCGAGAATGCTGGATCACCCGCAAGGCCAACGTATGACTTAGTTTCTTGCACCTGCCAAAGCAGCTGTTCGGCTGATTTGATGGCCCGCATGATTGGCGTGGCGCCGGTGGCATCTTTGTACACGCCGACACCGAGGTCAATTTTATCTAGCCGAGGGTCGGCCCGATAGGCGCCCATAAGGGCAAGAATTTTGTCTTGAGGTTGTGCGGTAAGGTTGCTGAGCATCAGCTATCTCCAGTGGCGACATTAAGGGTTGGGAATTGGCCCCATTCGGTCCAGCTTCCATCATACAGGGAATGGTCTTTCTTACCGATGCGCTCCAGCGCCAAAGACAAGACCGCAGCTGTCACACCTGAGCCGCAGGTTGTGATTGCAGGCTTTGATAGATCCACGCCAGCTTTTTGAAACTCACCGGCCATTTCGGGGATGGTTTTCATGGTGTGGTCACCATTGAGCAATTGGGTGAACGGCAGATTTTTTGAGCCTGGAATATGGCCTGCGCGCAAACCTTGGCGCGGTTCAGGGGCTTTCCCCCGAAAACGCGCAGCGGCACGGGCGTCAATGATTTCATGATCCCGCAGTTTGGCGGCATGGGCCACTTGCGTCACGTCGCGCACCATATGCGGTTGCGGTTGCGCTGTCATATGACGGTCGCGGATCACAGGGGCAGCGGTCTCAATTGTGTTGCCTTCGGCGATCCATTTGGGCAAGCCGCCGTCTAGCACCGCGATAGCCTCATGACCCATCATTCGAAACAGCCACCAAACCCGCGCAGCGGAAAACAGGCCTTTGCTGTCGTACACCACGATCTGATGGCCGTCACCCACACCCAAGGCACGCACGCGCGACATGAATTTCTCAACAGGTGGCACCATATGCGGAAGGGCTGAGCGATGATCAGAGATATCATCAATGTCAAAAAACCGCGCAGTCGGGATATGGCCAAGTGCAAACTCTGCGGCCGGATCACGGTTCTCAGTGGGCAGATGCCAACTGGCATCCAAGACCCGCAAGTCTGGATATTTCAAATTTGCTTTGAGCCAATTTGTCGAAACAAGTGTTTTTGGATCGTCTTGTACCATGCAGCCCCCTTGGGATCACCTCGGATTTAGCGGGGCTGGGGCAACAAAACAAGAGGGATTGCCCCAAGGTTTCGTGAATGATCAGGCTGGGTGGTTTGAATGCTACAAATGACGGGGTCACATGCCCTGTTTCAAAAGTCTCTGTTTTTGACGTCCCCAATCGCGCTTGGCCTCAGTGGCGCGTTTGTCGTGGTTCTTTTTGCCCTTGGCGATGCCCAATTTTATTTTGACCCGGCCAACATGGTTAAAATACATTACCAAAGGAACAAGGGTCATGCCCTCGCGTTGGGTGGAGTTCCATAGCCGTGAGAGCTCGCGTTTGGATACCAGCAATTTACGCCGACGTTTTTCCACATGTCCCCAAGTTTTGGCTTGCTCATAGGGGGCGATGTAGGAATTTATCAACCACAGTTCGCCCTCTTCTACGGCAGCATAGCTTTCAGCGATATTGCCAGAAATTTCACGCAGAGATTTGACCTCAGAGCCCATGAGCATGACGCCGCATTCAATATCGCTTTCAATTGCATAATCATACCGCGCGCGGCGATATTCAGCGATGATTCGATAATTGGGATCTGATTTTGTATTGACCATAGTGGGGTATATATATGGTGACCAAGGAGCCTTGCCAATGGGTCCGATCGAGTTATCACAATTGAGCGGCACAAATTGAGACGATATCTAAACTGTTCGGATCAAATGCTATGGTGAGAAGTTTGGGCCGGGTGTATAAGCGCCCAGCCCGATCCAAATCAGTTGATCAAGCCTGCGTGGCGTAAAGCGGAATCCATCGTGGCCTTTGCTTCATCGGTGAGACCGACCAAAGGCGAGCGTACCTCTTCAGAGCATAGGCCCAGCTTTGACAGCCCGTATTTCGCGCTGACCAAGCCTGGTTCCTGGAATGTAGCGAGGTGCAGGGGCATCAATTTGTCGGTAATTTTAAGTGCTGTGGCATAGTCACCCGCGAGGGTTGCCTCTTGCATTTGCGCGCAAAGGGCCGGGGCCATATTTGCGGTGACCGAGATGCAACCAATGCCGCCATGGGCGTTAAACCCAAGTGCTGTTGCATCTTCGCCCGACAGCTGAATGAAGTTTTTACCACAGCTAAGGCGTTGTTTTGGAACGCGAGATAAATCTCCCGTTGCATCCTTCACGCCAATAATGTGCTTGTGCTGGGCCAATTCGCCCATAGTTTCAACACCCATATCAATGGCGGACCTGCCGGGGATATTATAGATGATCACATCCATGCCACAATCGGCTGCGGCCAAGAAGTGGGCTTTCAGCCCGGCCTGAGTAGGTTTGTTGTAATAGGGCGTAACCACCAATGCGGCGGTTGCGCCGGCCTCTTTGGCCGCTTTGACCAGACGCACGGTTTCATCTGTGTTGTTAGAGCCTGCGCCTGCGATGACCGGTACACGACCCGCGGCTTGGTCCACGACAATTTCAACAACCAAGTCATGCTCTTCATGGGTGAGTGTCGGGCTTTCGCCAGTCGTCCCCACAGGCACCAGCCCATGGCTCCCTTGGTCAATATGCCAATCTACAAGTTTCTTGAGTGCAGCTATATCCACTTTGCCGTTCGTAAACGGCGTGACAAGTGCAGGCAAAGATCCTGTAATCATAGCGCTTCCTTTCAAGTGGGGCATGATCGCCCGAGGTTCAGTCGGCGGACCCTAGCTTGCTCAGTAAGATTTGCCAAGATTTGCGATTGAAAGTTTTTGCTACAAAGCGCAGGTTTGTAGCGATGAAAATTTTCCTTTCTCTTTTGATGTCATTTTTTATTGGCAGTCCAGTTGTGGCGCAAAATGCTGTGGCCTCGGATGCTTTACGCGCTGCCTATTCTGCTAAGGAAAAAGGAAATTGGGAAGAGGCGCTTCGCCTTGTGCGTCCAGCGGGGGACGTCGGAGTTGACCTGATCGAATGGGATAGGTTGCGTGCCGGCAAGGGTGAGTTTGCCGCGACCACCGCGTTTTTGACGCGCAGGCCAGATTGGCCGGGTTTGCCCTATTTGCGCAAACGCTCTGAAATCACGATTGAGGCCGACGCACCGCCGAACGATGTCGTTGCTTTTTTTGAAGGCCACCCGCCGGGTACCGCTCAGGGTTCTTTGCGATTGGCGCAGGCTTTAACCAAGCAAGGCCAATCCAAAGCAGCTCTTGCTGCGGCGCAATGGGGCTGGAGCAGTTTCAGCATGGACGAAGCATTGGAGCAAGAATTCCAAGATAGCTTTGGCGCTGATTTAACCTCCATGCACGTAGCGCGTTTGGATATGCTGCTGTGGCAGGGGGCGACGTCATCAGCCGAAAGAATGCTGCCACGCGTAAACTCAGCGCAGGCAAACTTGGCAAAGGCCCGTTTGGCGTTGCAGAACAACGAAAATGGCGTGACTCGTTTGCTAGCAAATATTCCGCAAAGCTTAAAATCAGATCCCGGTTTGGCCTTCGATCGTTTTCAATGGCGTCTTGGACGTCAGCAAACACAGGGTGCCATCGAAATGCTTGCGGCCCAATCGATCTCAGCTATCACGTTGGGCCTACCTGAGAAATGGGCGGGGCGCCGGATGTCACTGGCCCGCGATTTGCTTTGGGATGAGAATTATCAAAGAGCCTATGACTTGGCTGCCAACCATCACTTAGATTTGGGTGATGACTATGCCGCTCTGGAATGGTTGGCGGGCTTTATCGCTTTGCGCAAACTGAAAAAACCAAAGCTGGCTTTGTCACATTTCAAACGCCATCAATCGGCGGTTGGCAGTGAAATCTCTCTTGGGCGTACGTATTATTGGCAGGGCCGGGCATTGAAGGCCATGGGGCAATCTGAGCCTGCCCAAATGGCCTTTGCCACTGGGGCGAAATACCAAACGTCTTTTTATGGGCTGTTGGCTGCGGAAGAGGCAGGCCTGCCCATGCAAGCGGGCCTTGCGGGCAATGTGGTTGATCCGGATTGGCGTCAGGCAGATTTTGTGAACTCCAGCGTGTTTAAAGCAGGCTTGTTGTTGATGAGTGTCGAGCGGTCCCGGTTTGGTGTGCGGTTTTTGACCCATTTGGCTGAGAGCCAAAGTCCCAAAGGTATGGCGCAGCTTGGTGGGATGGCGGAGGAGCTTGGCATTCCCTACCTTGAATTGATGCTGGGTAAACGCGCATCGCGGTATGGCACGATGATGGAGCGGCACTTTTATCCCCTGTCGCCGCTGTTGGTGCAAACGGATGAGGTTGCCCCTGAGCTGGCTTTGGCCATTGCGCGCCGTGAAAGTGAGTTTTTTGCAGGCGCAGTATCAGGTGTTGGGGCCTTAGGCTTGATGCAGGTTATGCCGCGCACAGCCAAGGAAATGGCCGGAAAATTGGGGCTGCGGTATTCGCGTAGCAAAATGCTAAAAGATCCTAAATTCAACGCCAAGATTGGCATCCGATATCTTGAGGAACTGACCGAGGAGTTTGGCAACAGCCCGGTGCATATCGCGGCTGCTTACAACGCTGGGCCTAGCCGTGCGCGCAATTGGACCGATAAGCTGGGGGATCCACGTTTGGGCAAAGTTGATGTCATAGATTGGATTGAGCAAATCCCATTCAACGAAACACGAAATTACGTGATGCGGGTGACCGAAAGTCTGCCAAATTATCGCGCCCGTTTGGCTGGACAGGCTGTGCCATTAACCTTTTTGGCTGAGCTGAAAGGCAATTACACAACCCCACCGGCCTTTGCAGCCCCTGCGATGTCCATGCGCCCGGTCAGTCGGTCTCAGTAAGCGCCATTCTTGCGCGCCAGAGGGTGAACAGCCCGGCAGAGACCACAAGCACAGCTCCGATAGCCACATTGGGTTTGATCACTTCGCCAAAGACCAAGACGCCAATGGTGGATCCAAAGACCAATTGCAAATAGGTAAAAGGCTGCACCGCGCTGGCTTCGGCCACTTCGTAGCAGCGGATCAGCAGCCAATGGCCGGTCGCGCCCGTGCAGCATAGGCAAAGCATTAAGACCCAATCAATGGCGGTCATATTTTCAAAATGAAACGCCCCAACCATTGTCATCACAATACAGCCCATCACGCCAGTCCAGAAAAAACTTGTGGCCGTGCTGTCCAAGCGGGCAACATAGCGGGTGAGCAAGCTGTAAAGTGCGAACATAAAGGCCGCCATCACTGGAATGATTGCATAGGGTGAAAAGACTCCCATTCCGGGTTTTAGGATGATCAACACGCCACAAAACCCAACGCCAATCGCCAGCCATCGTCGCCAGCCCACAGTTTCACCCAAGATTGGCCCGGATAATGCGGCAACAATCAATGTATAGGCGGAGAATATGGCGAGGCTTTCTACAAGCCCCAAAAAGGTAAACCCAGTCACCATCACGCTTATTTCTGTAGCCAAAAGTACGCCCCTAAACCCTTGCAAGAGGGGTTGCTTGGTGCGGGCCGCATTGCGCAAGCCACCGGCTTGTTTTGCTGAAACGGTCATCACAAAAGCGGCAAAAAACCAGTAACGGACCATAACAACCATATAAACGTTATAGGCCGATGACAGATGCAGGCTCAGGCCGTCTTGAATGGCAAAGATCATCGTCGTCCCGACCATCAGCAAAACGCCAAGTTTGGTGTTGTTGCCTGCGCTCATAGTTTTATTCCTTGGGTCATATGTTTTTTGCGACCGAAGCCGGGGCCGCGGGTAATCTTAAAACCACCCTCTTGCAGGCCGCGACGCACAAAGCCCGCAGCGGTATAGGTGGCGCAGCTGCCGCCCGGGTTGGTGTGATGGGCCACTTCAGCCATAAGTGCGGGTCCCCAGAGCTCTGGATTTTTTGCAGGGGAAAACCCGTCCAAAAACCAAGCATCGGCGGCTTCGGCCCACTTGGGAAGGGTGTCACGCGCATCGCCCAAGATCAGCTGGAACTGCAAATCTGGTAGGGCGATCGTTCTGCCCCATCGTGGTGCGAGTTCTGCGGCCAGCTCTTGGAGTTGGGGAAAGGCTTCATGGGCCTTGATCATCTGCGCAGGATCGAGCGGGAAGGCCTCAAAGCTGGTGAAGTACAAAATGCCTTTTGCACCGGACTGTCGCCAAGCTACCAGTGCAACCAAAAGGTTTAACCCGGTGCCAAATCCGAGCTCAGCAATGTGAAAGCCATCAGTAAATCGTGCTGGCAAGCCATTTCCGGACAGGAAAACATGCTGGGTTTCGGCCAGACCATTGTCTACTGAGTAATATGGGTCGTCAAATTGTGTGGAGAAGGGGACGTTTGCACGCCATTCTATGTTATCAGGCTGGTGGTTGAGCATGGTCTACCCTAAGCATTTTTTAGACCATGCAGAAGGGCGAAGATTTTGGCAACTGCTGATGTAACGATTTTAGGGGCAGGGGTGTTTGGACTGTCGGTTGCGTTTTGCTGCGCGCAACGTGGTGCTCGGGTGCGGGTGATCGATCCTGCTGGAGTGGCCAGCGGCGCAAGCGGCGGCATCGTGGGGGCATTGGCGCCCCATACCCCGGACCTGTGGTTGCCTAAGAAGCAATTTCAATTGGAAAGCCTGCTCTATTCCCGCCACTTTTGGCCAGAGGTTGAAGCCATATCCGGACTGACTACAGGATTTGCCAACCATGGGCGCTTGCAGCCGATCAATGAGGAGCGCTTGATTGCTTTGGCTCTTTCTCGCATTGCAGATGCCGAGAAAAATTGGGGCGATGCCGCGGTCTGGGAGGTGATCTCAAGCAGTGAGGCCGGTGAATGGGCCCCGCCCTCGGCAACAGGCCAGTTGGTTTATGACACATTGTCAGCTCACATACACCCGCAGCAAGCCACCCAAGCGCTAGGTCGGGCAGTTGAGGAGTTGGGGGGGGTAATCACTCCTGCAGGTGCGCGTCAGGGGGCGATTGTTGATGCACGTGGGTGGCATGGACTGGTGGAGATGTCTGAAACTTTGGGCCAAGAGATTGGCAACGGGGTCAAAGGCCAAGCGGCCTTGCTAGATTTTGCCCGCCCCGGTGAGCCGCAGTTGTTTGCGGATGGCTTGCATATTGTGCCGCATTTAGATGGCACTGTTGCGATTGGCTCTACCAGCGAACGCTATTTCAAGTCGGTGACCGATACTGATGGGCAACTCAATGATCTGATTGCCAAGGCCAAGCAGTTGTTTCCCGTGTTACGAGATGCTCCGGTTCTGGCGCGCTGGGCGGGGGTCAGGCCGCGCGCTTTTACCCGCGCACCGATGCTGGGAGTCCATCCGGTGACGCCGGATTGGTTTGTGGCAAATGGTGGGTTTAAAATTGGATTTGGCATGGCGCCGAAAATCGGCCAAGTTATGGCACGCCTCATTTTGGAGGGAGAAGATCATATCCCAGATGATTTCCGTGCCAGCGCCAGTTTGAGACCGAAAGGCTAACAGACATGACCACACCTCATATTTCCGCATTGGATCATCTGGTGCTAACCGTAGCCGACATTGGGCAGAGCGTCGCATTTTATCGCGATGTTTTGGGCATGCAGGCGCTGGAGTTTCCGGTCGCCGATGGCAGCAAGCGGTGGGCCTTGGCCTTTGGTGCGCAGAAAATCAACCTGCATCAGGTTGGCGTATCCTTTGCCCCGCATGCGGCGTCGCCCTGCTCTGGCACTGCGGACCTGTGCTTTCTCTCTCCAACCCCGCTTGTGGATTGGCAGTCGCATTTGGCCACTCAGGGCGTTGATGTGATCGATGGGCCGGTGGCGCGCAGGGGCGCGCAGGGGCCGATACAATCGCTGTATATCCGCGACCTGGATGGCAACCTGCTGGAGATTTCTAACGCGGAGTGAGCCTAGGCCCGATCTCCAAGGTAGGGTAGAAATGCTTCCACTGCGGCACTGGCAATCACGATCACATTGCCATTGTCTGGGTTGACCACATTCAACCCACCGACAACCGCAGTTACCTCAGCGCGCCCACGGGGCAATGCCGAGACTAAGGCTTCGGTATCCACCAGATCTGGCTGCTGCACGCCAATCGTGACCTGCACACGCATGTCTTGTGGCGTGAGCCCAAGTGACGGTTCGAGCGCTTGAAGCATGGGGATTGCGGAATGGCGCAGCGCGTCTTCAATCGCACGGCGGGCCGCTTTGGTGTAGTCTTGACCATATTGATCGTTGCCCATGCCCATTTCAATAATGAATCTTTGATCGCTCATGAGGGCACTCCCAAATCTAAAGACACTGAGATTGCGACATTGGCCATGACTGTTGGATGGCCTTCTGAGCGCGGCACATCTAACCCGCCCTGCACGACCGCGACAGTGACCTGACCATAGGGAAAAATCTCGGCCACAGCCGCGCGATCCACCGCGCTAGGATCTTGAACGCCAACTTGGACATCGATCAACATCTCTGCTTTGTCTTTGCCAAACAGTTCTGCCAAATTGATTGAATTGTGCCAAAGCGCATCCTTAACCGCGCGCACAGCGGCTTGGGTGTAGTCGCGCCGGCGCAGAGAAGAGCCCATGCCAAATTCGGTGAGCAATCGTTTAACTGCCATTATCAAATCCTACTTCAGAGGCAGACCTTTTGGTCCACAATTAGCGCATGCTCACTTCAGCACGCAGCGCGGTCATCAATGCAGCCACGGCCTTTTGATAGCGTTCATTGATCAAAATTCCAGACGCAAATGCGTCATGTGCCGATCCGACCAAGACCTCAGGCCCATTCAAGAGCCGTGGTGCAAAGGGTTGCAGGCATAGTCTCAAAGAGTTTTGCGCTCGCTCACCGCCGGAGCGTCCGGCGGTGGCTGACATAATCGCCACAGGTTTTCTGGCCCAAGGATTGCCTGGTGTCCGGCTAACCCAATCCAGCGCGTTTTTCAAAACACCTGAAATATTTTTATTATATTCGGGCGTGGAGATGATCACGGCATCAGTACTTGCGATTTGATCTGCCAATGTTTGCACCAAGACAGGGATCCCAGCCTCTTCGATATCCGCAGAGTATAATGGTAGGTTCAGATCTGCGAGCTGGTAGTCGGTGCTGATCTCCCGTGCGGCATGGCGCACCAGCAGAGTGTTCAATGAGGCTTTGCGCAGAGCGCCAGAAATCGCGAGGAGTTTCATTGTATCCGTTCCAAATCACATGTGAACTTACACCCAAGGGACAGCAGCCGTGGCAATTACTTTATTTAGAGGTCCCACCTAAAATTCAACACCAATCTGGGCTTTGATCCCTGAGCGAAACGGATGTTTGACCAACTCCATTTCCGTGACCAAATCGGCGACTTCAATCAAGTCTGCATGTGCGTTGCGTCCGGTTAGAACCACATGCGTCATATGTGGCTTTTCTTTTTGCAAAAAGCTCACAACTTCAGCGATGTCGAGATAATCATAGCGCAGCGCGATGTTTATCTCATCCAAAAGCACCATGTGATTGCTCTCATCCAAAATCAACTCTTTGGCTTTGGCCCAAGCGGCCTGTGCCATTTCGGTATCACGGGTCTTGTCTTGAGTCTCCCAGGTGAAGCCTTCACCCATGGTGTGAAACGCGCAAAGATCTGTAAAGTGTTCGAGGATCAAATCTCGTTCACCGGTGCTCATCCCGCCTTTGATGAATTGCACCACAGCGCTTTTGCGTTTGTGGGCGATGTGGCGGAAGATCATGTTGAAAGCGGCGGAGGATTTGCCTTTGCCTTTGCCGGTGTGCACGATCACCAAGCCCTTGTCATCGGTTTTTGTCGCCATGATTTTGTCACGGGCAGCTTTCTTTTTGGCCATTTTCATGGCATGGCGTTCGACATCTTCGGTCATGGCATGCTCCTGCTGTTATCGGCACTCTATCGCCTGTCAGTGCAGACGCAAGCAACGCTTTATTAACCTTGCGAGTTCACAAAAAGATTTATGCGCTACCCGGCACTCTTTGTTATGCTTTTGGCCTGTGCCACCCTGTCGCGCGCCGCGCCAGAGCAATCCAATACTCCAAAACCGCTCGCTGGATTGTAGCTTTTTTGACAGCACGTCAGATGTTTTAATTTGTGATGAAATCATCCCCTTGGCCAAGCCGGGCGGATAGGGCGGCCCTAAACCAGATGGCAGGCGGTGCGATGGCCGTTGGTATCTGACTTCAATTCAGGCTCCATAGTTTGGCAGATCGCCTGCGCCGTGGGGCAGCGATTTGCAAATCGGCAACCGGCGGGTAAATTCACAGGGTCCGGCGTATCACCGGGAATGAGGATACGTTTTTGCTGGGCGCGTTTGGCGCGATCCACGGTGGGCACGGCTGAGAGCAAAGCTTGAGTGTAAGGATGGCGTGGCGTTTGGAAAAGGCTCAGTCGATCCGCATGTTCCACCACTTTGCCCATGTACATAACAGCGATACTGTCGCTCATATGCTGAACGACGCCAAGGTCATGGCTGATAAACAGATATGTGAGGCCAAAGTCTTTTTGCAGTTTACGCAGGAGGTTGATAATTTGCGCCTGCACCGCCACATCCAACGCAGAGACCGGCTCATCACAAATAATCAATTCTGGTTGGGTCGCTAAGGCGCGGGCGATGCCTATGCGCTGACGCTGTCCTCCAGAAAACTGATGTGGAAACAAGCGCTGTTGTTCTGGCCGTAGCCCTACGGCTTCGAACAAGTCGTCGACAATCTTGGTTTTCTCATCTTCTGATTTGCGTGACAGGCTGTCCAAAGGTTCCCTCACGATGGCCTCAGCCCGTTTGCGCGGATTGAGGCTGCTATAGGGGTCCTGAAATATGAATTGTACTTTTTGGCGGGTTTGACGGAGGGCCTCCGCCTCTTTTTGCAAGATGTCTTCTCCGGCCAAGGCCACCTTGCCGCTATAGGCTTTGACCAAGCGGGCGACAGCGAGGGCGGCGGTTGTTTTGCCAGAGCCACTTTCGCCGACAATGGCCAGAGTTTCCCCTTTCTTAACAGTAAATGACACGTCGTCCACCGCGTAGAGGTATGATTTTTTATTCCAGCCGCCGCCGCGCTTTACTTCAAATCGCACGGTCAAATTTTCAACTTTTAACAGGTCTGACATTACAGGCCCTCCGCATGCCAACAATCGGCGCTTTGCCCATTGGCGAATAGTTTTTCAGTTGGACGAGATGCGAGGCAGGCTTCTGTTAAATAGGCGCAGCGGGACGCAAATAGGCACTGATCTTTGCCAAACTCACGTAGGCTTGGCACTATACCGGGCACCTCAACCAGATCATGCCGCTCTAGGCTGGGATCGCTTTGGATATGGGGCACGCATTCGATCAAACCCTTGGTGTAGGGGTGTCGAGGATGCTCAATGATCTGATCAACCGGACCCAATTCCGCCTTGCGGCCCGCATACATGACAATCATCCGCTCAGCCATTTCCGCGACTGCGCCCATGTCATGGGTGATCAAAATAATGGCCGCACCGGTTTGCTTGCGCAAATCGGTGAGCAAATCAAAAATTTGGGCCTGCACGGTAACATCGAGGGCTGTGGTAGGTTCATCAGCAATTAGAATTTTCGGTTGACAGGCCAATGCCATGGCAATCATGGCCCGTTGTCTTTGACCGCCGGACATTTGAAACGGGTAATCACTTACGCGGCTTTTTGCATTTGGAATACGCACAGCGTTCAAAAGTTCAATCGATTGCGCCCAAGCGGCTTTGCGCGACAGCCCTTGATGCGCACGCAGCACTTCGGCAATTTGCTCGCCAATGGTGAAGACCGGATTGAGGGAGGTCATGGGTTCTTGGAAAATCATCGAGATTTCATTGCCCCGAATCGCGCGCAGACGCTCATCACTGGCTTGGGACAAATCCTCACCGTCGAAAATGATATTGCCCGCAGCTACCCGTCCCACTTTTTCTGGTAAAAGCCCCATAAGGGCCAGAGCGGTCATAGATTTTCCACAGCCGCTTTCACCGACAAAGCTCATGGTTTCGCCCGGGTTCAATGTGAAGGACAGATCGTCAATCACGGGAGCCACCCCGTCACGAGTGGTGAGTTCAATACGCAAGTTCTTGACCTCTAGGAGCGGGGACATCAGCGTTGCCTCAATTTTGGATTAAGCGCGTCGTTAAGGCCGTCGCCGACCAATGAGATGGCCAAAACCGTTACAAAAATCGCAACGCCGGGGATGGTGACTGTATATCCAGCATCAAGGATATATTGCCGATTTGAGCCGATAATTTGCCCCCAACTGACGACATTGGGATCAGTGAGTCCAAGAAACGACAGACCGGCTTCAAACAAAATGGCTGAGCCAACCATGAGGGCGGATTGCACAATGATCGGCGGTAGCGCGTTGGGCAGGATCACGCCAAACATCAGATTGAGATTGGAGGCTCCAGAAGCGCGGGAAGCCATGACATATTCCAGTTCACGTATGCGCAAAAACTCCGAACGGGTGATCCGGGCAACGGCAGTCCAGCTGACGATGCCAATCGCAAATGTGATCATGGGCAGGGACGCACCGAACAGCGCGACCAAAACCATAGAGAACAGCAAAGTTGGAAGGACCTGAAAAAACTCAGTGATCCTCATCAAAACTTCTTCGACAATACCTCGATAAAATCCCGCCAATGCCCCCACGGTCACGCCAATGAATACTGTCATCACGGCGGCTGATAGGCCAATCATTAAGGAAACTTTTGCGCCATTGATGATCATGGCCAGCAGATCGCGACCGAGATAATCTGTGCCCAGTAAAAAGCCTTCTTGGCCCGGGGGCGAGAATGGCATCCAAACCATTTCGAAGGGATCCGTTGGATAAAGATAGGGCCCAAAAATTGCTCCGAAGGTGATGAGGGCCAACAACCCCAGAGCCGCAACTGCGGATTTGTTTTTGCGAAACATGCCCCACGCTTCGGTGAAAGGGTGCTGCGCCTCTGGCGTCTCTTCTTCGTGGATCACCGGGCGGGTCATTTTTGGCCTCCCACACGTGGATCAACCAAGCGTAAAGCAAGATCAGTGAGCAGGTTGCCGATGATCACAACCAGGGCCGAGAAGAATAGTATGCCAAGGATGGTTGGGGTGTCACGGGCAATAATGGATTGAAATGCCAAAGTCCCAAGACCTGGCCAGCTGAACACAGCCTCGACCAATACTGCGCCGGAGAGAACGGACGAAAACTGCAAACCTGCGAGGGTGATCACTGGCGAAAGCGCATTTTTCAGCGCGTGTTTGTAGACAACTTGATTGGACGTTAGACCCTTGGCTTTTGCGGTGCGAACATAATCTGAGCCCAAAACCTCCATCATCGAGGCACGAGATAGGCGAGAATAGAGGGCGAGAAAGATCGATCCC
>Ga0209712_10001034_pt1 | contig 24029 bp, 15 predicted proteins | sample ArcOceMetagenome_FD_187443 | JGI IMG/M metagenome (GOLD analysis project Ga0209712, IMG submission 187443) | Marine eukaryotic phytoplankton communities from Arctic Ocean - Arctic Ocean - Greenland ARC118M Metagenome (SPAdes) (version 2) | ecosystem: Environmental > Aquatic > Marine > Oceanic...
AGCAGCATGTGTTGCTTAAAAAGCATGGCTTTGATGTGGCGTTAGCTAAAGAATAACAGCCCTAACAAAAAACAATTCACCATAAGGGTCATTTGGTCTTTTGTGGTGAATTGTTTTTTTGAGCATCACAGAGTGTAAAAGGGGGATGGTTTTTTAGAGCGAATGGTTTAAAGAATCATCTTTTGCTAAAAGCGTTGTTTTGAACTGATAAGTTTAAATTTAAGTTTAAGTTGGATAGAAAAGTGTTGGTTAGCCACCGTAAAAAATTTATTTTTCTTAAAACATCAAAAACTGCAGGCACTTCTGTAGAAGTTTTGTTCGAAAAATATTGTTTTCCAGAAGGAGCTTGGACTTTTTCGCACTATATTGAAGAATATAAAAATTCTGATACAGGAATTGTTGGTTATAGAGGGCTTAGTAGAGGTAACCAGCGTTTCTTTAATCATATGCAAGCTAACGCTCTTCGCGAAGAGTTAGGTAATGATATTTGGGATGAATATTTTAAATTTACTGTCATTAGGAACCCATTCGACAAAATGGTATCGGCTTTTTTCCACTTTGAGAAACATCGAAAATCAGATAAATATTCCTCTGACAAATTAACCGATGTTGAACGATTCAGAAACTGGGTGAGAAGTGGTGGAAAAATTATTGACAAGCATATTTATTCGATCGCAGGAAAGGTAGCGGTTGATTACGTTATTCGTTATGAAAATTTGAAAAATGACCTAGCAGCAGTTTGTCAAAAACTTAATTTAGACTGTGATTTGAATGAGCTACCCAACCTTAAAGCTGAATTTAGGGACAGAAGTTTACCTGTTAAAGCTTTTTATGACCTTGAAACAGAACAATATGTGAGACGATTGTATGAATTTGAACTTCAGCAGTTTGGGTATCAACTAGACTGATATCGCCTCTTCGTAATACTCACCATTAGTGCTTGCTACTTACTATATTATTCCAAACTACTGATACGCATCAAGCAACTTATAGTGCTTATATGCCAATAGTGCTGGTAGACATTCTCATATAAGTCGTACTGAGGCAAAACACAAGACTAGGCTTCAGTCTTGTGTTTATTGTGACTATTGTGATTACTCTGATTATGTAAGGTTGACTACGCAAACCCTCTCACTTTCACTCTCACTTTCACTCTCACTTTCACTCTCACTTTCACTTTCACTCTCACTGCCACTCTCACATGACAATGTCGCAATACTTACATTGGCCTGAGGCATCATTTTTTAAGTAAGAGACTGGACAAAAACTCATTCAAATTTAATTTATTCGGCAGTATCTACAGAAAAATGCAAATAATTAAGAATTGTTATCATTTTCTAGCGCAGCCGCGCATTGTTTATTTAGTGAACAGTTTTTGCGCTTTGAATGGTAATTAATTATAGGAGTTTGTTCTTTATGTCTTACCGACAAGGGCTGGACAAAGATTTGTATTCAGAATTTGTTAATTTGTTGTGATTTTAATGGATTAACTGATGCGTTACAAACGTCAAACTAAACGGAAATATTTAAATTATTTAGCAAACTGAGTAAATTAAATAAAAATTTTTGATTATAAATTTAATTGATACAGGGAATATGAATATGAAAAGCCATCAATAAAATGTTGTTATCCATTTTGTACTGGCTGTTGTTGATCAGGCCCGTTTAAGTGAAAACGCCAAATAATTATTGTGATATTTGTAGCATCATAAATATGGACAAGTACATATTTATGATGCTACAAATATCACAATAACGGATACTTTATTCATTGATATGATAAATATTATCTTTTAAGACCTATCTGTTTAAAAAATATTATCAATAGTCTTTATGGTTTTACTTTGCGATTTCGCAGCTATGTTATTAGGTGTTTAATATACAAATTATTAAGCATTCGGGTTAAATGTAACTGTACAGTGTATAAAATATGCTTCAGATCAATAAAAAAAAGTCTGTATTGCGTGAATATTGGTTCTGATGTGGTGGTGGCTTAATAATTAATAGGTTAGCTTTATGACAGACTCCCGTGAAATATTCTCGTTTTACAAGACAGACAATCTTGTTAATATTAATGCTGCAGACTTTGAAAAATCTCTTATGAACAGGATCGGTAAAATTGATCATATTATCGAAGGTTATACCGTATTGGAACTTGAACAACAGAGAGACTTAAGCATAAGATTTCACTGGGGTCATGATCACAATTTTGGTTGCTTTAATATTGATGGGCGCATGGGTGATAGGCACCTCACGTTATTTGATAAATTTATACAGCTATTTCCAGTGTCTATAAAAAGTTTTACTGACATGCATGTGTTAGATGTAGGCTGTTGGACTGGTGGAACGACATTACTGTTGAGTGCCATTTCTAAAAAAGTGACCGCTATTGAAGAAGTGCAAAAATACGCTGAAACTGTGGATTTTCTGATCAATTCTTTTGGACTTAATGCACAAATATTAGCGAAATCGCTGTATAAATTAAATGACGCTGAGTATTATGATATCTTTGACCGCATATACTTTCCAGGCGTAATTTACCACTTATCCGATCCTGTTTTGGCCTTAAGAATTTTATTCAATGCTTTAATAATTGGGGGAGATATTTTAATTGAAACCGCAGGCATTGAGAGTGACGAGCCAATATGCCGATTTGACGGTAATTATATTTATCATAAAAATGGCTCAAGAGAAGAGTTAAATCGAGGTGGCTGGAATTATTTTATTATGTCTGCAGCGGCTTTGGAGAAAATGATGAAAGAAGCAGGATTTGAAGAAATACAGACATGTTGGGATGAAAAATCTAAGCGCTTATTTGCTTATGGTAAGAAAAACGCGCAAGTAGGTATTTGTAAAGCTGGTTTATCTGTACCCAATATTAGGTGATGTAACACAATGAAAAAAATATTTATAGCGGGTTACCGCGGTATGGTCGGGTCGGCCATTGTTCGACAATTAGAAGCGCGTGGAGATTCAGAACTAATTTTGCGTTCGCGAGCTGAGTTGGATCTTACCAGTCAAAGTGCGGTTGCCGAATTTTTTAAAACAGAGCAAATTGACGAAGTCTATCTGGCAGCAGCCAAAGTGGGCGGTATTATTGCTAACAATACTTACCCTGCTGATTTTATTTACGAAAACCTGATGATAGAGTGCAATATTATTCATTCTGCTCATGTTGCTGGGATCCAAAAATTACTGTTTTTGGGTTCGTCGTGTATCTATCCAAAATTGGCTGCACAACCAATGGCTGAATCTGCTTTATTAACGGGCACGCTAGAGCCAACTAATGAGCCGTATGCTATTGCAAAAATTGCTGGCATCAAGTTATGTGAATCTTATAACCGCCAATATAGTCGTGACTACCGCAGCGTGATGCCAACAAACTTGTATGGGCCGCACGATAATTTTCACCCTGAAAACTCGCACGTTATTCCTGCCTTGTTACGCCGATTTCACGAAGCCAAACTCAATGGTGATAAGCAGGTTGTTGCCTGGGGCAGCGGTAAACCGATGCGCGAGTTTCTACACGTCAACGACATGGCCGCAGCATCAATTCATGTGATGGAATTAGATAAATCAATCTATGATGAAAATACTGAGCCTATGTTAAGCCACATTAATGTGGGTACGGGTGTGGATTGCACCATTCGTGAATTGGTTGAAACGGTGGCGAAGGTTACTGGTTTTGAAGGTGAGATTGAATTTGATAGCAGCAAACCCGATGGTGCACCACGCAAGCTGATGAATGTGGATAGACTGGCTTCATTGGGTTGGAAATATACTTATAGCCTTGAAGCTGGTTTACAAAACGCCTATCAATGGTTTTTAGAGAATCAGGATAGTTTTAGGCAGTCCTAAAATTCTTAATAGATAGTCAAAAGCAAACCACAGTGCTCACAGAGCGCAAAGAGAGTGCGAAGAGAGTGCACAGTGAATGCAAAGTGAGCGCAAAGTGAGATAAGCATATTATTGCTATTTTTTAAGCGCTATTTGACTTTTTTACCTCTGTGGTGACACGTTTTTAATTTTTAGAAATGAACAAGAGACAGTATGTTTTTAGATGACACCACCTTTAAAACAGTTATTGCCAGTACCCCGTTAATATCTATCGATTTGGTGGTTAAAAATACTAAAGGTGAATATCTTTTAGGTTATCGAAATAATCGGCCGGCACAGGGATGTTGGTTTGTGCCTGGTGGGCGGATTTTAAAAGGCGAAACCATGGATGAGGCGTTTATTCGCTTATGTAAGAATGAACTGGGGGTTTCTTTGACGCGCCAGCAAGCGGGTTTTCTTGGCCCATTTGAACATTTTTACGACGACAATGTATTTGGCGTAGATATTACAACCCATTATGTGGTGTTGGGATACGCACTCACAATCGATATTGACTTGGTAAGCTTACCTCATGAACAACACCAGCAGTATGCTTGGTTTACTGCTAATGACATGTTTAAGCGAGAGGACGTGCACAGGCATTCGAAGTGGTATGTGACAGAAAATGGCAATTCAAGCCAGGCAATAGCAAATTGTGAGCGGATATAAATTTAGTTTTTTGTGCGTAATCAGCTAGTTCCTGTAATAATGTAGCTGATTAAGCATCACGACCACAGCTAGATTTACAGGTTTTTTTACATTCTTCAGGCGAATAACGATACATGTCTAAAAATATAGTTGAAAAAATATCTCGGAAGTTTAAAGGTAACGGTTTTAAATATTCTTTAGACCAAGCTAACAGTAACAAAATTTTTGGTTGGGTTTTTGATTCGAAAAGCTCAACTCATCACCTGCAAGTGCAGTTACGAGAAGGCGATAAGGTTGTCGCCACCGTCACTGCTGATGAATTTAGACAAGATCTGTTGGATGCCGGTATCGGTTTGGGTCATTGTGGGTTTCATTTTGATATGCAAACTTTAGCGTTAGAGCAGCCAGAGGCAAGTATTGACTTGTATGCCAGCGGTAAAAAACTCAATCAGCTGCCCATCGTTATTAAAATTGAGATGCAAACACCTCCACAAAAAACACCTCCACAAAAATCAGCTGTATTAGAAAACTACCGAGTGCATGTAGATAAAAACATTCCCGGACAAATACTCGGATGGGCCTTGGATGACAGTCGCCAAGCACATAAGCCCCATATTGAATGCAAATTGGGGGAACTTACCCTTGGTACCGCCACTGCTGATAGGCCTCAGGACGATCAGCATAATGCTGGTATTGGTGATGTCAAGCTAGCATTTACCATTGATTACAACCTTGCGCTACTACCTGATGACGGTGCGGAGCTTGAGGTGTTTGTTGATGGTATATTATTCGATAAGCCTGACATATCTTTCTCTCTTTCATCCGCTGAAGTGCAAGAAGCAAAAAAAAAGCAACGAAGGAATATTATTATGGAACAAGAAAGTCAGCAACCTGCAGCACTTACGATGCTAAAGCAAGAACAAACAAAGCCACAGTCTGCTTTTACATTAGCCAACTACCGTGTGCGGGTAGAGAATAATCAACCGGGTAAAATAGCCGGATGGGCTATTGATGATAGTCGCCTTGCACACAAGCCCTCTATAGAGTGCAGATTGGATAAGCTTACGCTAGGTGCTTGTGTTGCCAACATTCATCGGGACGATCTTGTTAAGGCCGGTGTTGGTGATGGTAAACTAGCATTTACTATTGATTATGACCTTGCTTTATTGCCTGATAACGGTGCGGGGCTCGAGGTGTTTGTTGATGGAATACTACTTGTTAAGCCTAACATATCCTTCTCCCTCTCACCTACCGAGGTACAAGAGGCCAAAGATAAGCAAGTACAGTCTATTTTTTTGGAAGGAGACAGTCAGCAGGTAGTGGCACTTTCGATGGAAGAGCAAGAACAAAAGTCCTCCCAGCTTGTCCCTATATTAGACAACTATAAGGTGCAGGTAGATATTAATATTCCGGGTAAAATCGCAGGATGGGCTTTTGATCACAGTCGCCAAGCACATAAGCCCCATATTGAATGTAAATTAGGTGAACTTTCCCTTGGTGTCTGTATCGCCGATATTTTTCGGGAAGATCTTGCCGAGGCAGGGGTAAGTGATGGCAAACTAGCATTTACCATTGATTATGATCTTGCTTTATTGCCTGACGACGTTGCGGAGCTTGAGGTGACAGTTGATGGTGTGTTGCTTCTTAGGCCTGGCATATCCTTTTCTCTTACACCCACCGAGATACAAAAGGCCAAAGATAAGCAAGTAGAGGCTACTGTTGCGAAAGAAGATGGAAAGCAGCCAGTGTCACCTACCATGGTAAAGCAAGTACAAAAAACACTACAATCTGCCACCACATTAGCCGATTATCTTGTGCATGTAGAGAATAACATACCAGGTAAAATATCTGGATGGGCTCTTGATGACAGTTGCCAAGCACATAAGCCCCATATTGAATGCAAATTGGGGGAACTTACCCTTGGTACCGCCACTGCTGATACTTTTCGGGATGACCTTGCCAAGGCGGGTATCGGTGATGGTAAACACGCGTTTACCATTGATTATGATGTTGCTTTATTGCCAGATGGCGGTGCGGGACTTAAGGTAATGGTTGATGGTATCGTATTCGTGGACTCTGAAAAAACCTTTACTTTATCGTCTGCCGACATACAAAAAGCCAAAGAGACTAAACAACAGGCTATTTTTGTGGCGGGGGTCAAACGGGAAATTACCGACATTACCCAGCAGATCAGTCAACACAATATGAATGAGGGATTGCCTACAGATAGTATGGCGGGTGTGTGCAGTGTGTTTGTTGAGAGAATGGCTGAGTTGAGTTTTAGACTGGCGGTAATTGAAAAAAACTTGGTAGCAAAATTAGCCAGAAATTAGATGACAAGATAAAGAAAGCTTCGCCAGCGGTCTATTTTCCCTAGCTTATTCGTTTTAAATTTTAAAGGAATTTTTGTGCAGTTTCTGTCAACCCAACCATCACCTTTGCGCGCGCACATCGAAAAAATTGATGCCGGTGTCGTTTCTGGCTGGCTATATAATGATGCTGCGCCTGATCAGGCCATTGATTTCTTTCTGGTTATTAATGGCTACATTGTTAGCGCCGGAAAAGCCGAACAGTATCGTCCGGATCTGCGCAAGGCTGGTTTTGGTAATGGTGCTCATGGTTTTCAAGCTTTTTTGCTACCCGGCACGTGTGATAAAAAGATAACGAATGTCTCAATTGTTGATACTGAATATCGAATAGTTGAACACCAAAACGTTGAGCTGCCTTTGTTGGTTAGTGCATGCCAGGTAAGCTGTGTTCAGAAAAATGCCAATTCATTAGAATTTCGCTGCTTAGATAATACGCTGAGCTTTCCCCTTACAGTGACACTTTATGACTTGCTCAACGTTGTTTGGTGCGGCAGTGTAGATATCGAGCCTGAGACTGATTGTTTTCGAGTTCCGATCCCGTTTCATTTGCTAGATGGTGTAAACCACTCGTTTAGTCTGGGATTGGCGGGCGTTTGTTCTATCGTTTGGGCTGATTTGATACTCACCGAGTCACTAGCGGTCTCCTGCCATGATAAACGCGCGCCAATAAGTGAGTTTTATGAGACGGGAGGGACTCGCAGCTCACAGCGCTACCGAACTTTAGCGTTACAAATTGCTCATCAAGATAGTCTTGAACGAGTCCGTACCATTGATGATGCCCACAAAATTCTGACAGAAGGACTAAGTGAAGTCGCTTCTCAACCTTGCTTAATCATGCCTTCCATGCCAAATCCGATGGTAACTGTTATTGTAAATGGTATCAATCAGTTGGCCCATATCTATCATTTGCTCTCATCAATAGTCATGGCCAAGGAATCGCTCGAATTCGAGGTGATTGTTATCGTACCAAAGGGAGAGCGCTGGCTCACAGCAAGTAAAGTATTCAGTCAAGTTAGGTTTTTAGAGCTGGTTGCCGAAGAATATGCAACTGCCCAGATGATGCAATTGGCACAATCTTGTTCGAGCCAATATGTTGTCTTTAGTAACGGATTACATGAACTTTGCTCGGGCCTACTCACGGCTTTTTGCGACAAGTTGCAACACTCACTCCATACTGGCGTAGTGGGGGGAAAATTACTAAATGGCAACGGCACGATTTTTGAGGCCGGTTGCCAGCTTGATCAGGAACCGAGTTCTGTCGTCAGAGGGTATCAGGCAAATTGGTTAGACCCTGAATTTAACTTCGTGAAGGAAGTGGATACCTTTATTAATTCTCCTTTTTGCATAAGGACCGCTGATCTGAAGCTGGCGATAACAGAAGTTGCTCCGACTCACCATTTTGACGCTATGGTGTTAGCCATATTTGACCAGCTGCGGAAAGTAAAAAAATCGATTGTATACCTGCCTACGGCAGTCGGGTTTGCACAGCCCAATGCCGAGAATTACTATCCCAGCGTGCTGGAATGTGTCGGGCATCTTATCGAAAGTCGCAAGGCAAACTATTTCGCGGCATCAACAGCGAAAAAACAAATATTGATGATTGATATAACCACGCCAACACCGGACCGTGATGCAGGCTCTTATGCTGCAATGCAAGAGCTTAGCTTGATGTCTTCATTGGGATTTGACATCGCTTTTTTACCTCTGGATTTAGATTTTAAGGTTAGTTACACCGCGAGTCTTCAAAACGCGGGGGTTGAGGTTTTTCATAAACCATTTTACCGGCAAGCGTCCGATGTGTTTGCTAGGAAAATGGCGAATGTGGTCGGTGTGTATATTACTCGCTATACCGTCGCTGAACAAGTTGTCACCTATTTAAAAACAAATTTTCCAGATATTCCTATCTTTTTTAATAATGCTGATTTACATTTTTTAAGAGAAATAAGAACAGCCTTAAGCTTAGACGATGAGCATCAATTGAAAAATGCCCTAGCGACCCGAACAAGAGAACTAGAGGTGATTGATAAGGTAGATGTGGTGTTGTCTTACACCGACGCCGAGCATGCGGTAATTACCTCACACGCACTTCGAAATGATAATTTGTTTAAGTGCCCTTGGGTGTTACAACCTAAATTAACAGGTAAAAATTTTAAAGCGCGCAAGGGTATTGCATTTTTAGGTGGCTTTAAACATTTGCCAAATGTCGCCGCCATAGAGTTTTTTATTACTCAGGTCATGCCTTTACTCAAAGTTGTTGCACCAAATATTATTTTGAACGTTTATGGCTCACATATGCCAGATAACTTTAAATTGTACGCCAGTGATAATGTAAAAATCATCGGGTATGTGGAAAATTTGGACGATATATTCCATCATTGTCGCCTATTTGTTGCACCTTTGCTAACCGGCGCAGGGATCAAAGGTAAAGTGCTGGAATCACTTGCTTATGGCGTTCCTACTGTTTTGTCACCTATTGCTGCCGAAGGCACGGGGCTCAACGGTGGCTTAACAACGCTTATCGCCAACACGCCAGCCGAGTGGGCCGATGCAATTGTTACGTTATATCACGATGAAGTCTTATGGCAAAGAATGTCTGACAATCAAAAAATTCTTGCAGAATCGAATTATTCCTTTGATAGTGCACAAGCACAAATGCGGCGTATTTTAGAATATGCAAAGCTGTTATGACGCTTAAATAAAATTCACTTCAAAAAGTACCGGGAAAGTTCGTTTTTAGTTGAAATTCTATTACTTTTTTGTGCGCTTCGAACTCAATATTCTTGAAAACAAACTGTCTTTTCTGAGTGTTAGTGGTTTTGAAACATGCAGCGCATACTCTAATAAAAATACAATAAGACTAAATAACGAAATTATCGATGGGTGTGTCTATTACGGTCAGTTTCATTAGAGTATCAGTAAAATTAAGCCGCAACTGAGGCAGTACTTTAGTTTACGCTTTAGTTGCTGGGCTATCTTTGAGGGGCAGGGCACAGTAAGCACTATGCTGACAATATTGGTCATACAAAGAGTAATGAAAATTTCTAGTCTGGACTCAGTTGCAGTCAACGGCTATTTTGAATTTTTTTATGGGGATATATGCGATACCCACTGGTCGAAAAATGTCAGGGGCAGGTCTTGAGTTTTGTACTAATTTATAAAGAAGTTTGTGTATCCTTAAAACCAAATTACGCGACCCCTTGCTTACTTCAAAACAGCAAGTAAGCAAGGGGTCCGTCACTTCTATGCTTGATTCGCTTCACAAAGCTCTTTGATGTCCTTTCCAAAATATTGTGTTTCTCGTGTTATCTCTTCACCTTCTTTAATAAAGGACACTTCTGCAGGCACACCTTTTTTCAGCAAATCGATAGTCGCAGCCTTTGCGATAATCCCATAGCCATAACCTTCTTTGACTGCCTGAAGTATGTCATTGCTATTTTCTAAGAGATATTTTTTCTTGGCTATTGCTACTCGTTGTAACTCGGGTAATACAGTTTCAGCATGTTTTACCAAAGTATTCATAAACCCTGTGGTGTTAGTTAATTTTTTTTTGATCATTTTTCTGTCCTTATTTAAATTGATTTTCATCAAACTCACGTTTAGGAGTTCAGATAAGATAAATTAATTTGCTGAATTATTGGTTTAAAACAGTCTAGTTATGCTGTGGAGTTTATTCTCTGGAAAAATAAACTGCACAAGTTCAATTTTGTCATAAAGACCGTGACTTTTTCAGCATCACTAATCGTGTCCGCAGGGTCACTGCTGACAGGGTCACTGCTGACAGGGTCACTGCTGACAGGGTCAAGTCTCACGGGTCTGTTGTCTGGTGAGCAAAGATAGGTAATATAATTGCTCGGGAATTATATTGTGGTAGTGTGTCAAGATAAAGGTGATTTTTACAGAAATTTGTAATGAATATGTTAAAACTCAATATGAGAAAGCTAATTCGATACTTGAATATGGATCTGTTGGATCTACCTTACTAGCGGCTAAACTTGCAGAGCAAATAATGGCAGTTGGATCTTGTAATTCTTGGCTGGTAGAATTACCTTTTAGTAACATAAAAGTCACGTCCGATGTACGTATGAAGTCTTTAATGCCGTTGACGGCATTAAGCCAAGTTGTTGAGTATAGGTGCAACGTACCAAAAATGGACAATAAGCAGCCCAGTATCATTCACATAGGACCTGAAGGTGAGGCATTACTTACGGTGCCCATGACCAGATGTTCAGTATTGCAACACCATTAGGTGCGGGCACCTTTGTTTTACGTCGTGTTTTACGTCGTGTTTGTCGCTCTGCTACTGAGTACGTTGCTTTTTTTAGCCGTCAGCGCCCGGTGTTGAATTTCCTTTTAAAAACAATCGCTTTGGTTTTACTAAAACTTCTTCAGCAGTGATAGCGTTAGACAAGCAAAGATCTCAAGAATATTGGACTGCTGTTGAACAATTTATTAATGAAACTGAAATCGTACATCTGGTTAGCCAAAGTCGCCAGATGATGCTTGAGAAAGTAGAAAGTAGAAAGTAGAAAGTAGAAGGTTCACTTGAGCTTCGCTCTGATGTGGTAGTGGTACATTTTTTGGCTTATTTGAAAATTTTGAAAGGTACACCGCACTAAAAGAAAGTGTTAGCCAATTTAGAAAAATTTGGTACGAAAGTTATAAAAGACCAATAGGCAAAAGTTATTTTGACGCAGGTATGGTGTTCGAAGGTGAAGGGGACATAAGCCATACGCTTGCTTGCTACAAGGATGGAGCTCGTAAGAGTTGAAGAGAGGCGCGAGAAGTTGAAACTAATTCTGGCTGAAGTCAATGCAATAGAGCGGCCTAAGTGCACGTCATGTAAAAAGGTCGATTTTTGCAACACCGTCAACGAACGTTCTCATTAAAGCGTGTTGGATAAAAAGTACCTAGGTCAGCGAAATTAGCTGACTTTTGCTTTTGCATTGATGTAAACCCTAAGATAAATATTAGGGGAACTCGCTTAAGAGGTTTTGAATATATGTCGAATCTAGAAGATAAAAGTTAAAGAATGAAAAAGCACCATTAGTCACCGGCGTAGCCGGATTTTTTGGAGCGAATTTTGTTCAATATGAGTTGAAAAATACTATAGGTAGTCTTAGATACGCGGTCTTATACCGATTATAAGGCTAGCTCGTACTCAGTTGCTGTCAACGGCGATTTTGAATTTATGTATTGGGATGAATGCGATGCCAATTGGTCGATACGTTACTGAGCGAGCCATGAGCGACATTATGCTTGCGACTAAAGCTAATAATGAATTAGATTACTAGCCCGTTGATTTTTTCAAACGCAAATATTAACATTCGGATGGTTCATCAATCTTGAAAATTGATAGGCATTACTCCCGTTATATATGGGATGAGAAATAATAATCAGTAATACTAAGATACTAAGGGAATAGCATTATGCTGAGGAAAATAAGAAAGTTAGTAACAGAGCCTATAAATGTACGATCCTTAAACCAAGATGAAAGAATTTTGCTAATTTTGTCTGACTCTGGATTATTTGTTGAAAAGTGGTATTTGCGAGCAAATCAGGATGTAAAAGATTCTGGTTTGTCTGCCCTAGAGCATTACTATTTTAATGGTTACCAAGAAGGTCGGCAACCTTGTTACCTATTTGATCCCTTATGGTATTTGGAAAATAACCTTGATGTTAAAAACTCTGGAATCGAGCCCTTAACGCATTATGTATTATTTGGGGATGCGGAAGACAGGCAGCCGTCAATTTATTTTGATCCAAAATATTATCGAGAACAGGTCGATTTAAGTAGTGATACCTTAGCGCTGTCGCATTTCCTAGCCAACATAAGTTCAGGGGTCGGCCAGCCTTTACCAGCATTTAATGTTAAGTATTACCTTGATGAAAATAAAGATATCGCTAAAAAGAAAGTCGACCCTTATGAACACTTCCTTTTACAAGGTCAGGTAGAGGGACGAAATCCAAATGCTAATTTTGATAGCCTTTGGTATGGTAAAGAGTATTTAAAAGGAGTTACGACTGATCGCGTGTTTACCCATTATCTGCAAGAGGGTGTCAAGGCCGGACTTGCTACTAATATGATGGGTCTCTTAAAACAAGAGTTAAGAGATTCGCTACTCATTAAGCGGTGATGACAGTGTTTTAAGTGCTAAGAGCTAAGTGCAAAGCGCAAAGTGCAAGCTATGTTAGTCGTGCAGGCTAAGCCCGGTGATATGCGCGTCTTAAACTAATAATGAATTAGATTACAAGTCTATAGAGAACTTTGAAAAGGACATATGCAAGATGTTTGAATGGGATTCGAGATGTAATGGTTGGTTTGGAGAGTTATTGTAATGTTCAATCTATTCAAGAAAAGATATAAATTAATTAACGAAGATAAAGAAAGTGCTGTTGAACAAGATAATATTGACAATGAGAATATCGAGCTTATTTATCAATCTGGGCTTTTTTCTGTCGATTTCTACTGCCAGAAAAATCCAGACATTGAAAGAGAAGTAGCTTTAATTCACTATTATTTCAATGGTTATACCGAAGGTCGATACCCTTCATTACTATTTGAATCTGATTGGTATCTTCAACAAAATGAAGACGTTAAATTGGCCGAAGAAATGGCATTAATACACTATATTAACTATGGTGATGTTGAACGTCGCCAGCCATCTCCATATTTTGTCAAAGGTACTATATCTCACTTGATCCCAGAGGGTTATGACGGCACGAGCCTAAAATTTTTCTATGAAAATGAAACAGCACAAAATCTCTCTGCACATGAATATTTTGATATTAATTACTACCTAGAAAATAATCCAGATATTTTGGGTTGTAACATCTCACCTTATGAACACTTCTTGTCTACGGGAGTATTCGAAGGGAGACAGCCACGACACGATATCAATATTATTGAGTATTCTGAAAAATATAATGTAGACAAGGAGTCTATTAATCCATTTTTGCATTTCATTACTGTTAATGGCAAAGACTATCTAGAGTCGATTACTGCAACTGAGCAGGCTATCACAGCTAAAAATCCGATTAAGGTTACTAATTATCGCCAAGCGGGTGACGAATATGAAGAGCCTGAGTTTTTAGACACGACTTCTCCAGCACCAAAAGTAAAAGCCTTAGCCTATTATTTACCTCAGTTTCATCCCTTTAAAGAAAATGATGAATGGTGGGGGCAAGGTTTTACTGAGTGGTCAAACGTAACGAGAGGATTACCTCGTTTCAATGGCCATTATCAACCACACCTACCCAAACATCTTGGGTATTACGACCTGCGAGTGAAAGAAGCAATGCAGGAGCAGATAAGGTATGCCAGAGCTGCTGGTTTGCATGGTTTTTGTTTTTATCACTATTGGTTTAATGGTAAGCGGCTAATGGAAAAACCCGTTAATATGCTTTTGGAAAATAAAGATATTGATTTCCCATTTTGTATTATGTGGACCAATGAGAATTGGACGCGCACCTGGGATGGTTTCGAAAATGATATATTAATTGCACAGGATTATCTGGAAGAAGACGACATTCCTTTTGTGCAAGATATTGGCCGTCATTTTGCTGATGAAAGATATATCCGCATTGACGGGCGACCGCTGTTCTTTATTTACCGCCCTGGCATTATTCCAAATGCCAAAGCAACTATCCAGAAATGGCGAAACTTATGTCAAGAACTGCTAAATGAAGAGCCATTATTTTACATGGCTCAAGCATTTGGTGATTTAGATCCGACAGAGTTCGGCATGGATGGGGCTATTGAGTTTCCTCCACACAAGATTGCTGAGGGTTTAGGGGATTGTTCACGAGCAGAAGGGGGGTGGCAAGACGATTTTAACGGTCATTATCCATCCTACGACGAATTAGTTAGAAAGAGCCTTGCTGATAATGTAGCGCCAGATTTTCCATTAATAAAAGGCGTAACACCGACCTGGGATAATGAGGCAAGAAAACCTTCGAGAGGTATGGGGTATGTAGGCTCCACACCTAAAAAATATCAAAACTGGCTGCGCAATGTTAGTCAATATGCACAACAGAATCCAATTGCAGACAATGAAAGTTTTGTTGTCATCAATGCTTGGAATGAATGGGCTGAAGGTGCACATCTAGAGCCTGATGTTTATTACGGCGCAGCGTATATAAATGCGACGTATCGGGCTATGCATAGCGTGCATCAGGTTGAGGGGAAACAAAAATTAATACTTGTTGGACACGATGCCTACAAACACGGTGCGCAATTATTAACTCTCAATATTTTTAAAACTTTAAAGCAGCGTTTTGGTATTGATGTTGTATGCGTGCTGTTAGACGGTGGTCCACTAGTTGATGACTACAAAGAGATTGGTGAAACCTTAGTCGCGCATGGTTCGTTAGACACGTTTACGGCAATAACCAATGAGCTGGCCGAAAATGCTTACACACATGCAATTTGTAATACAACGGTAACCGGCTTATGTACTGAGGTGTTGGCTAAAGCTAATATTGAAGTGATTTCACTGATCCATGAGTTAAACACATTGATCAGTGAATACACATTGGAGAAGCATGCAGAAACTATTGCAGAAAACGCAAATAAAATAATCTTTGCTTCGCAATTTGTACTAGATTCATTTGAAAGTGTTGTCGGCAAGTTAGGTGACAAAGCTATTGTTAAGCCACAAGGTATCTATCAAACGCTTGTTGAGAACAAAGAAGCGGGCAGAGAATTAAGAAATAAACTAGGTTTGAAAGCTACAGCTAAAGTTATTGTCAATTCAGGCTATGCAGATTTAAGGAAAGGCTTTGATTTGTTTATACAAATTGCTAAAGAAGCGGTTGCCCGTGATGACAGTTTTCATTTTGTTTGGTTAGGTGATGTAGAAGCAAGCTTGGATAATTGGGTCTTAAAAGATGTTAAAGATACGCACTTAATGGCACACCTGCATATTATCCCTTTCACTCCAGAGATTAGTCTTTATCTGGAAGGGGCTAACGTATTTGCGATGACTTCACGGGAAGACCCTTTCCCTTCAGTTGTTTTAGAGTCTCTGGCTCTGGGTACACCGGTGGTTGGCTTTATAAATGGCGGGGGCTTTGTCGATGCCTTGAGCGAGCCGTATTTTGGTAGCTTGGTGCCGATGGCTAATACCAGCGCTTTTGTAGATGCAATGGAGCTGCACATTAAAAATGACGATAACGTCAGCATTGAGGGGCGTAAACGTGTAGCAATTGCAGCCTATGACTGGAATGATTATGTGTTTAGTTTGCTTGAATACCTAATACCTAGTTTAAAGCGGATCAGTGTAGCGGTTCCCAATTACAATTATGGAAAACATATTTCAGGACGTTTAGAGTCTATTTTTAATCAGGCATACCCTGTTTATGAAGTTTTAGTCCTGGATGATCAATCAGCGGACAATAGTTTAGAGGTGATAAAAGAGACCTGCGCACTTCACAATAGAGATATTGAGCTACTTATAAATAAAGAGAATTCTGGCTCTGTATTCAAGCAGTGGGCTAAAGCGGCTAAATTAGCCAAAGGTGATTATCTTTGGATCGCTGAAGCGGATGATTCAGCGGATAACAAGTTTTTATCGACAATTATGAGCGGCGATGTCAATTTTACAATGGCCTATAGCGATTCTAAGCAAATTGATGAAAACGAGCAACATCTTGCGGATAATTACCGTTATTATTACGACGAGGATATGATTGCTAAGCTTGATAAGTCTGCTGTTTATCAAGGAAAAGAAGTCATCAAAGACTGCTTGTCGATTAAGAATCAATTTATGAATGTCAGCTCAGTTGTGTTTGATACTAAAGCGTTCAATCATTGCTTTGATGAAAATATGGATGAAATCCTGAAGTTTAAAGTCGCCGGTGATTGGTTTGTTTATGTCCAGTTGCTAAACCAGAATGGTGCCAGTTGTAAGTTGACTGGTGAGGCTTTAAATGTGCATAGAAGGCACTCAGAGAGTGTAACCATGCAGAATTATGATGTGCAGTTGGAAGAGATAAAAAATATGCAAAAGTTATGTTCTGGATTTGTTCATGTTGACGAAAAAAATCAGTCACAGTACTTAGTTGAAGTCGGAAAGGTTTTAAACGATGAGTGATAATGTTAGATGAGTAAAATAATTATACATGCTGGACTACACAAAACAGGTACTTCAGCAATCCAAAAATTTTTACATTTAAACAGAGATCGTTTACTCGAATTAGGGATCAATTATCCTAATACAGCGCCATTTGAAGCTCACCATACTTTGGCAGCTAGATTGTGTGGCTATTCGAAAAGTGAACTAAATTTAGCAATAAAAGATGTCAATAGAACAATGGCGACCCTAAAAGGGTTATCACCTTTGAGTACACTTGTTATAAGCTCAGAAATGTTATGTGAAGGTCTTGATCCTAGAGTCTTTAAGTACCTACATAAGTTATTTGACAAAGTTGAATTTCATTTTTATATAAGAAAACAATCCGATCTGATTGAAAGTGCCTATAACCAGCAAGTCAAACAAAATGCTGAAAGTCGTTTGATAAATGAATATGCACCCTATTTTGAAAATATATATAAGCAAATAAAGTGGTTTGAAAAATCTGTTGAAAAATCAAAAATAATTACCCACATTTATGATAAAGCGCTATTTATTAATCTTGATATTATAGATGATTTTTGTCAAAAAGTATTAAATCTTAATCTTAATGTTGAAATTGAAATTGAAAAATTAAAATCAGTAAAAACTAATGCTTCGTTATCAATTCCAGCATGTTTATTAATGACGAAAATAAATAAAATTGAGTTAGATAAATCAACCCGCAAAGAAGTATTGAAATATCTAACTACCGTTTTGCCTGCTAGCGAATACGATAATTATAAGTTATTGAGTAATGAAGATGAGATCCAGCTTATCGAACGAACTAGTATAAATAACGTGTTACTCGATGAAGAATACGTAGGCTTTGCATATATGTCACAACAGGTCGAGCGGCCTTTAATGACAATGACGTTAGAAAAAGCTTTAAGTATTGCCAAAGAAAAAGGAATTATTAATGAAGTTAATAAAAAATTTAAATTGGTTATTAATTAGGTTTGTTAATTAGGTTTGTTAATTAGGATGTTTATGGTGATGAATAGTGTTATTGGAAAATATGAAAGTGATTTAAAGTGTATTGAAAATATAATTGATGTGCCACCTTTAGGGGTTCATGGTTTTATTCTAAATTTAGAAAGTTCATTTAAATTTCTGTCTGTTGATAATGTTAAGCAGAAATTTATAGGTATTTGTAATTCGAACATAAATAAGAATAGAAATGGGGTGAATGTGATTCCAAAAATCATTCATCGTGTGTGGCTTTGCTCTTTAGATAATGAATTATTACCAGAAGAAAAATACCTTGCCACAATAAAAGCGACAGCTTTTAATTTGAATGAAGGCTGGGAGCATTATGTTTGGGTTAATTCGATTTTGGTGGAAATTGAGCTGAAAAAATATTTTGCAGATGTCGGTAATGTCACTATCAAGAATTATTGCAATGAAAAAATTGATTTTCGACTAAAAAATAGTATAGCTCTATTAATTAAAGATAAAAAGTTCGCATTCGCCTGTGATAAATTGAGAATCGAGCTGATATATAACTTCGGTGGTATTTATTCTGATGTAGGTGTGCATTTTAAAAGTGACATTACATGCTTGTTACAAGGTGAACCATATGTTTTTCTTTTGGGGAATTCACTGTTTTTCCAAAATTCACTATTTGGCGCAAAAAAACATGACCCCCTGTTCGATATCTTAATCAGAATAAATCAAGATCCTGGTTTATTTCCTAGGAAATTGTTAGGGGAAGTTACAGCTGTTACTGAAGGGTACATTGCATCAGGATTACTAATTACGTATTTGTACCTTATTATGATTCCTGATTATATTTCCCCTGTTCTATTTTGCGGCAACCAAAGTTTAATTCAGTGGGGGTCTCAAAGAAGTTGGTATGGTAATAATGAAGCAACGGCAAGTGTTAATGTTAAAGGGACGAAATTAAGTTTTATAAATAAAAAAGCGCCAGATTCACATAGTGTTATATATTAATATGAACACTCTAATTTTGCACATAGGTAGCCATAAAACAGGCACAAGTTCAGTGCAGCGCGCATTATTTTTTTATAAAGATAAGTTAAGAGCTTGTGGGATATCACCATTTTTTGAAGAAGGAGTCGAAGGGGAAGTTCATTCAAACCTTGGAATGTACTTCCGAAATAATGTTGGTAGGGATTGTAATTTTGACAAGACAGGTGCATTAATTAAGGCGCAGTTTTATTTGGATCTAGCTACAAAAGCTAAAAAATATAAGACTGTAATCGTTTCAAGTGAAGAATTCTCATTTGTTTTATCAAATGAAGAAATTGCGAGATTAAAGGAAAAGTTAATAGAGATTTTCGACGAGATAAAAATAATTGTATATTTGCGAAGACAAGATAAACAATTAATTTCTCACCATCAACAAGCTAGCCGTGCACCAGGTGCAGTGACATATTTAACTGGTAACCAGCCAGTAGCGCTGCCTGCATATTGTGAGAGTATGGACCCTTATTTTGATTACTATCAGAGGTTAGGCCGTTGGGGAGATGTATTTGGCGATGATGCTTTGATTATTTCAAATTTCAATAGTAATAACTTAGTAAATCGAGGGATTGTAGCCGATTTTTTTAGTAAATTGGAAGTGGATTTTGAGGTTAAAGAGTTTATGGATAATGCTAGCTTTGGTAGATTAACAACTAAATTGAAACATTTATCGATGCAGGTAGGTTATAGTCGTGAAGAATCATTGGTTTTCAATAATTTTTTAGTAAATGATAAAGAAAAGCTAAAACCATCTAAACGAGAAGCTCTTAAAATATATGAGGAATATAAAAAATCTAATTTGCAATTGATAAGTCGATTCGGGCTTTGCTTAGGTTTTTTCGAAAGTGAATTTGAATATCCTGTTGAGAACAATAACAACTGGGAGGAAGAAGAAGTAAATGGTGTCATTAAATCTCTATTATCATTGTTATTAGATGAAATAAGAAAATCAGAACACTAAATTTAGCCACTTAAATCAATTAAAAGTAAATTGCATGATAGAGATTGTTATTTTTTCCATCGGAAGAAAGCAGCGGGTTCACTCATTAGCCCTCTCCGGTCAAGCAGGTATGCGTCATCCCTTATGTTTTATTTCAACCAAGTAAATCGTTGTGCTTGTCCCATCCTTTGCAGCTGATTATGTATATGCACCTAAAAATCACGTCATTGGTATGAATACGCATCAGTCATTAATCTGAATTAAAGCGGTGTATCTCGCCGCGGCATGGAAGGCTACTGCTCTTGGCTTTTGCAAGCAGAGGGTATAGTGTAAACACCACTAAAACTTGCTGAATACCAAGCTCAAACTGCTGATAAACATCAAGCAATCTATAATACGCACCGCTGTGGTAGCTATACGCTAAAACAAATCGGTGATTATTTTGGCTTAAATTAATCTCAAAATAAGTCGCATTGTTCTATAATACAAGGCAGAATTAATCTCAGTCGTGTTTTATTAGAAGTGATGTTTTATTTTTCCTATACTAAGAATATATAACAGTGGCCAATTTTACTTGACCACTTAAGTGTAATCAATCAAAACTCAACATTAAGGTTAGAAATGAATCCATACGAGAGTTTGCCTCAGAAAGCCTTTTGGAAGTTATCTGTGGCTAATAAATCTATGTTTGACATATCAGAATTATGGAACCCTGAATTCCATATAAAACCCAGTGAAAAAGTGACGACATTTGGTTCATGCTTTGCTCAACATATTGGTAATGCTCTTAAAGATAGGGGATTTAAATGGCTTATAACAGAGCAAGCACCAGAAGGATGCAATAAAGAATTAGCGAAAAAATATAATTATGGTGTTTTTACTGCGAGAACAGGAAATATCTATACTACGTCGCTTCTTAAACAATGGACCGAGTGGGCTGTTGGCAAGAAATCAATACCTGAAGAGATATGGGAAAAAGATGGGCGTTACTACGACCCTTTTAGACCTCGTATTGAGCCAAATGGTTTCGAGTCAATTAAAGAACTAAGAATGTCTCAAGCTCAAACTATCAAAGCATTTAAAGAAAGTATTGTTCAATCTGATTATTTTGTTTTTACATTAGGCCTAACTGAAAGTTGGTTTAATGAAGAATTAGGTTATGAATACCCTATGTGTCCTGGTGTTATTGCGGGGGAATTTGATGAAAAAAAACATCAATTCAAAAACCAACAATTTTGGTTTGTAATCACTAATTTATCTGATGCCATGATGTTGATGAAAGAACTTAACCCTAAGTTGAGATTTATTTTAACTGTATCACCAGTGCCTTTAACTGCAACTAAATCAGGTAGACATGTTGCTGTAGCCACAATGGCATCTAAATCTGTATTGAGAACTGTTGCCGATCAACTTTCTACAAATCGTGGGGATGTAGATTACTTTCCTTCTTATGAAATTATCAATAGCCCTGTGTTTAAAGGTGTTTTTTTCGAACCGAATCAGCGTAGCGTTAATCCTTATGGCGTTAACTTTGTAATGGATAATTTTTTCAAGTGTTTAGTGGGGAAGTTTGGTAAAGCTAAAATAGTTAAGCAATCAGTTAGGCCTGAATCAGAAAGTAAAGTGATTGCTATTGAAAGTGATGAACATTGCGAGGAAGCTCTTTTAGAGGCATTTGGTGTAAATAGATGAAAAAAATTTTACTAGTAGGGAGTTCTCACATAGCTTGTCTTAAGTCCGCTGAGAAAATGGTTACATCAGATTATGATGTTGAATTACATTTTTTATCAGCAGCTGGACCTAGCCTAAATTGTCTAATACTTGATGATTTAGGTATAGTAATTAAAGATCGTCCAGTATGGAAACAACCTACAAATAAATTTCAAAATACAGCGAATTTTGACAGCTCATACGATAGGCTTTGTTCTCAGTTTAATGCTATAGCCATAAATGGGAGAGTTAAATATTCACAATATAATGCTATAGTTTTGGTTGGTTTGCGGATTGGTGAATGGACACGCTTTACTATAAGGAAAGAAGATTATAGTCAATCATTCTTAGGAGAGTTGTTCGTAGAATATATTAAGGAGACGACACTTTATTTATGGGTGAATACATTAAGAAAGGTAGTTGTAAGTAGTAAAGTATATGTAATGTTGCCTCCGTTAATTAATGAATTAGCATATAAAACGACTCAAGATAAAGTTGCAGGCAATATACCAGAGAAGTCAGATAAGTCATTCTTTGATACTTATGGTTTTATTAATCTAGGGCTGTTCTCTATGGGAGCTACTTACATTCCTTTACCTCCGGAGTTATTTTCAGATTCTTTTAATACCATGAAATCTGATTTTAAAAGTAAAACTTGTAGCGATATGGCGCACTTAAATAATCAAGGTGGTGAAATTTGGTTGAAATCTCTTTTGGAGACATTATACAGGTGACGGGGTCAAGTCTTGTATTTTGCACTAAATTGGAATGGATCTTGTTCATCTTTAAAACCAAATTACGCTACCTCTTATTCACTTCAAAATAGCAAGTAAGCAAGGGGTCCGTCACTTCTATGCTTGAGTTGCTTCACAAAGCTCTTTGATGTCCTTTCCAAAATATTGTGTTTCTCGTGTTATCTCTTCACCCTCTTTATTAGTGAAGGAAAATTATGTTGGGGCACATTTTTTCAGCAATTCCATAGTCGCAGCCTTTGCGATGACCCATATGCATAACCTTCTTCGACAGCCCGAAGTATGTCATTGCTATTTTCTATATGATATTTTTCTTGGCTACTACTCCTCGCTGTGTGTGGACAGGATCAAGTCTTGTATTTTGTAACAATGCGACTAATTTAGAATAATAATGCTCCAGCTGCTGTAATATAGATGCGACCTGTTATGTACAAATACGATGGGAAATCGTGGGCGTATAACCTGCTCATTAGGGCATCAAACGACAGATAGTATAGAGCAGGTGGATAATATTTATGGTTATTATCCATATAAACCTTGTCTGTAAACACCAAAATAGTGTTAAAAAATAAATAAATGTGTACTTATGTAAGGGCTCTAATTGAGTTGCAAACTCAGGCTCTATGATTTAATCGAACCGATTGTCAAATATATATTGCAAGCTTTCAACTCGATGTTATCCACTGACTAACCCGCTAACTGAACAGCTAGAAGTATGCTATGGAATGGCTATGGCTTTACAACAATGAATGACTTAAAATTCAGCTGTGCGGTGTTCATCGGTTACGACTGTTAATCGCTGTTTATAGAATTTTACAAATGACTGCTGGTTAATAAAGGGCATTATGATGTTGATGGTTTATGTATCCAGTCGCTATTGGAATTGAATCAAACGCTCATAATAAATATTAAGATAAGGAGTCACTGCTTTGCTACAGAAGTTAAAAAGAAACGTACAAAAACTAATGGAAAAAGATGCCTTAGTTAATCTGGACTTTGTTGTATCTCAAGGGACCTCAGTTGTCATGTCTGGTTGGGTTGCACATAAAACGCTTTCCATCAATCAGGACAGCCTCTTCGTAACACAAGCAGATAACAAAGTTGAAACTTCAATTTTCTCCTACCAAAGAGATGATGTCGCACGAAGCCTTGAACTTATTAACGATGACAATTGTTTTGGCTTTATCTTGGTTATTGAAGATTTTTCCGGAAGCATAGACAGCCTCAGGTTTGAACACTCGAATACTGCTTTTCCAATTTCAAAACAACGCTTCAGACAAGCCAGCAATGTAGCCGAAATTTTAAGTCACGTACCGTACCGGCAAGATGAGGCTAAGAAATTTGTTGAGCAACATGGTTTGTCTTTGGCTGGCGCTTCTATCCCTAGTCAGGTGGTCATTCGGCACAGGGATAAAGACGTTGAAAAAATCAAAGGCATATTAAAAGGAATCGATATTGGCAAAACAGGCGCTTTGGAAGCGCTTTCAGCAAATGCCTTGTCAGACATTCATCGTATTTGGAAAGCCAAGCAGTCTAAAAACTATCACAGTGAACTCAAACATTTTGGCGAGACGCTTGAGGCACCAAAAGCCAGTGTGATTATTCCCTTGTACGGCAGATATGACTTTATGCAGCATCA
>Ga0209712_10001036_pt1 | contig 23997 bp, 23 predicted proteins | sample ArcOceMetagenome_FD_187443 | JGI IMG/M metagenome (GOLD analysis project Ga0209712, IMG submission 187443) | Marine eukaryotic phytoplankton communities from Arctic Ocean - Arctic Ocean - Greenland ARC118M Metagenome (SPAdes) (version 2) | ecosystem: Environmental > Aquatic > Marine > Oceanic...
CATCAGCGCCAGAAACAACCGTTGCCACAGCGGTTGCGTCTCCCCCAGCTCCAATCTGTGCAGACAAAAGGGCAGTTGTGTTTGCAGAAGTACCTGAGAATACTTGAGAATAGTCTGTGCCAGCCACAGTTATTCTTAAGGTCTCACCTGCTTCAGGTGCGCTTGCTGCGGCCATGGTAATTGCAGTTATCTCTTTGGTACCAGTGGTAGCAGCGGTAACAGCTTGAACTCCAGTATGTTCGGTGGTGACCGCTCCGCCACCGAGGTTAGTAGACACCATGCTTTGAAAAGCTATTGCTATCTTGTCGGTAGCCTCATCACCAACATGAATATTAACAGTAGAACTCGAGTTAAGAATACTCTGCCCATTGAAGTCTGTTTTTTGAGCAATACGCGTAATTTCAGTCGCAAGACCCTGATATTCATTATCCATTGTGGTTAAACTTGCGGCGGTATAAGTGCCGTTAGAAGCCTGCACTGCAAGCTCCTTCATACGACCAAGAATGTTACCAATTTCTTCCATGCCGCCTTCAGCCACTTGTATCATCGAAATACCATCATTGGCATTCCTTATGCCTTGATTAAGGCTCATCACTTTCACTTCCAACTTATTGGAAATGGCCATTCCAGCAGCATCATCCGCAGCTGAGTTAATCCGTTGACCGGACGCCAAGCGCTCCATAGCCGTTTCCATGTCACCACGTGACGCTTCCAAATGACGCTGAGCTGTTAAAGATGCCACGTTTGTTCCAATTACCATACCCATACTAAGTACTCCTAAAGTAAATAAACCGACCCTATTTCTTTGCACATTCGACCTAGAGTAGGCTCGAATAAGGCTGGGTTAGAATAGCCTTTGGAATAACTATCGGCCGGTGTAGATCAAACTTGAGCATCTTTATGAATTATTTTTTACATACTTAACGTGTTTTTACACCTAAATAATGGGGCTTTTTTAGGTTCTAATCATTAAAAGGGCCATATTTTATAGGCCAACTTAGTACCCCAGCCCGCCTTGGTGGCATCTACGTAATCGCCATCACCACTGTAACTAATTTCTGCGTTAGCAATACGCTTAGATAATACGGTATTGTCTGGTTGCACATCTTCTGAGCGAATCATGCCTGAAATTTGAATGTACTCATTGCCGTCATTTAGGGTAATCATTTTTTCTCCCCGAATAATCAAATTGCCATTGCTTAACGCTCTTACAACAGTGGCTGAAATATCACCACCTAATGTATTAGATTGTGAGGTACTGCCATTGCCTGTATTGTCTATATTGGTAGCTGCCAATGCGGAAGCCACGGCTAAATCTCCTGGCATTAAAAGGGGCAACGCATTATTATTTGACACCCGAGACGTGACGTTACTTGCACTTTTTTGAGACATGGTTTTTTCACGTAAGATAATGGTGATAATGTCACCGACGCGATAAGCCTTTCTGTCACCAAATAACCCATCATTAATACCACCAGAAAAAATAGAACCATCGGCGACCGTTTTTGCAATAAGTGCTGGTGGCAGCACGGGTGAGAAATCACTTGTTTTAACTGGCATGGGCGCACCAGCACAAGCACTAAGCAATAAACATAGAAGTATAAACAACCCCAGTTTTGGTACCTGTTTACGCTTTAACATTAACTTGGCCATGTAGTTCACCTCTGTGGAATGATGTGATTTAATTACGCGAAGGGATAACACGTCTTTAAAGGTTATTGTTGATAAAGCGCAACATGCCATCTGCTGCCGCAATGGCTTTAGAGTTCACTTCATAAGCGCGCTGAGTTTCAATCATGTTCACCATAGATTCCACAACGTTTACGTTTGACGCTTCCAAAGAACCCTGAACGAGTGAACCCGCTCCATTTTGGGTGGGCGTCATCACTTGTGCAGCGCCACTAGCAGAGGTTTCTTTATAATTGTTACCGCCCATGGCCTGCAGGCCAGCTGGATTAATGAAGCTGGCTATTTGAATATTTCCCACTATTTGAGCAGCCGGCTGCCCAGCTGTTTGCACACTCACCGTACCGTCTTTACCAATGGTGATTGAACGTGAATTATTTGGAATGGTAATTGTTGGCTGCAATAAGTTGCCATTAGCAGTCACTAGCTGGCCTATATTGTTTAGCTTAAAAGAACCATCTCGGGTATAACCAATAGAGCCATCGGCACGTAACGTCTGCAAAAAACCATCACCATTAATGGCCACATCAAGGGCGTTATCAGTTTGTATCATGTTGCCTTGGCTATGGATTTTTTCCGTAGCGACAACCCGCGTGCCCGTTCCCACAAGCAGGCCTGTTGGCGAGTTTGAGTTTTGGTCTACCTGTGCCCCAGGCTGGCTGATGGTTTGATAGAGTAGGTCTTCAAATACCGCCCGATCTCGCTTAAAACCAGTGGTATTTACGTTAGCTAGGTTGTTGGCAACAACACTCATCCGACGCTGTTGTGCATCTAAACCTGTTTTAGCAACCCATAATGAGGAATCCATAAAAATCTCCTATTTATTTATTAGTTTAAGCGCATCGTAGACGCAGAGGCTTCATCTATTTCACGAGCATGTTTAATCATATTCACCGTCATTTCGTATTCTCTAGACAAGGCAATCATTCTCACCATAGAATCTACTACATTAACGTTACTGCCTTCTAGCGCTCTAGGCGTGACTTTTACCTCAGCACTTGCCGGCAGTTCACCGCTTGGCGCTTGGTATAAACCGTCTTCACGAATGATCAGGTTTTGGCCTTTTGTATCCACTAGTTTAATACGCCCCACTGCCACTTCTTGGCTAGTGCCTGAAGGAACCATAGTGACCGTGCCATTGCTGGTGATCGATATATGGCTTCCTTGAGGCACAGTAATTGGGCCATTATCGCCTAACACTAAACTCCCACTGCCGGTAACTAATGCACCATCCGCAGAAACAGACAAGTCACCCCGCCGAGTGTAAAGATCCTGACCTTCAGGCCCTTGCACAGCGATGGCCCCTAAATCGTTAACGTAAATGTCTAAATCCCGACCGCTCACCATCATGGTTCCAGGGCTCATATCCACTGCGTTGCTCCTTGTTAACTCAGCCACTGCCCGCGAGTTATGCGTGCCAGGAACATAAATATCCAGGGATCTGGCTTCCTCGTTATAGGACTTCTTAAAACCAGGCGTTACCACGTTAGCTATTTCGTGAGCATTGTTGGTTTGCCTGGCCTGGGTGTTTTTCATACTGTTAAGCACGGTGAATATTAACTTATCCATATTTTCATCTCTGGCATTGTTGCTTTCTACCACCACATAAGCACAGACCGTGCCAAAAAAATCAACTAATTGTTTTATAACCATTTTTTATTATAAAAAAAATAGCTGGCAAATCTTTGCCGCAGTTTTTTTAGCAAATGATTGCATGCATAGGAGGCTTAGCCTTATGATTCATTATTAAGGGAAACACACCTAAAGCAGATCACTTTTGTCATGGCCACTCCTTCTCCCCAAGCTCGCATGAGCACGCCTCATTTACACACACTACTAAGTGCACAAAAAAACGCCTACGATCGCCAGGGTATCCCTAGCTTAGAACACCGGTTGGCGAGCTTGGATACCCTGTTTAATATTCTAAAAGCCAATCAATACACCATTGCAGAGGCTATTTCTAAAGATTTTGGCCACCGTGCTCAGCAAGAAACCCAGTTAGCAGAACTGTTTTTATGTATTGATGGCATCCGCTATACCCGTAAACGTTTAAAAAAGTGGATGCGCCCCCAGAAACGGTCCACATCTATTTGGCTCTTGGGCTCTGCCAATAGGGTAATTCCGCAACCCTTGGGTGTGGTGGGCATTATTGTGCCGTGGAACTATCCATTATTTTTATGCATAAGCCCCCTCATTGGTGCCCTTGCTGCAGGCAACCGCTGCATGATTAAAATGGCTGCTAATTCATACCATTTAAGCCAATTATTAGAAGGCTTATTTGCTGAGAAGTTTTCAGCAGACATGCTCACCATTGCTCATGGTGCCAAAGGCGCAGAATTTTCCGCACTCGCCTTTGATCACCTCATTTTTACTGGGTCTAGCAACAGTGGCCGCCAAGTAATGCGCGCCGCTGCAGGCAACCTAACGCCGGTTACCTTAGAGCTTGGAGGCAAGTGCCCTACTATTATTGCTGCGGATTACTCAATCACTAAAGCAGCAGAACGTCTATTGTTCTCCAAGTGCTTAAACGCAGGCCAAACCTGTGTAGCGCCAGACTATGTCTTTGTTCCAGAAGGCAAGGTTGATGAATTTGTTACTGCAGCAAAAACTATTATAAGTGGCCGTTATGCCAGTATAGAAAGTGTGGATTACACGTCTATTATTGATGACACGGCCTACCTGCGCCTTAAAAGCACGCTTGCAGATGCCATTAATCTGGGTGCAATAGCGACAGTATTGATACCTAATAGCCAAGCTAATGAGGTTACTCGAAAATTTCCTCCTACCTTATTAACCCAGGTTAAGGGCACCATGAGAATAATGCAGGAAGAGGTATTCGGCCCCCTATTACCCATTATGGCGTACCAGCATATAGACGACGTATTGGGCTACATTAACAGCAAAAATAAGCCTCTGGCGTTATATTTATTTAGTAATGACGAGCCATTACAAAACAAAGTGATTAACAAAACCCAATCCGGTGGTGTATGTCTCAATGACGCCGCGCTGCATGTGGGCCAACACGACATGCCATTTGGGGGCGCAGGGGAAAGTGGCATGGGGCAATATCACGGCATAGAAGGGTTTATGGCCGTGAGTAAACTAAGGCCCATTTTTAAACAAGCGCGTTTTTCGTCTTTGTCTATGATGTACCCCCCTTATGGGAAAAAATTCGATAGACTCATTAAAATAATGTTACGACTCTAGGCAAGCAGCGAAGAGAAGGTGCAACACAAAATGCCAATAACCCACCATAGCCTTTGGCGAGCCAATGCCAACAGTAACCTGATTAGTTCCCCCCTTAGTAGTGATCTACATAGTGAGCTTGTGATTATAGGGGCTGGCTACAGTGGCCTTTGCGCCGCTCTGCACGCGGCTGAGCAAGGCATGCGCGTACACGTGCTAGAAGCAAACACCGTGGGGCATGGTGGCTCTGGTAGAAACGTAGGGTTAGTTAATGCGGGGTTATGGACACCCCCAGATGAGGTTGAAACTGCGCTGGGCCAAGTTGCGGGAATCACACTTAACCATGCCTTAGCTGCGGCGCCAGAACTTGTGTTTTCCCTCATAGAAAAGCACCAGATTGAATGTGAAGCACTGCGCCATGGCACCTTACATTGTGCCTCTAACAACGCTGGCTTACGCCAACTCAAACAACGCCTTGCACAACAGGTGAAACGGCATGCCCCGGTGACATTATTAGGGGCGAGTGACACTTTTCAGCGCACTGGATCATGCCAGTTTTTAGGGGCTTTACTAGACCCCAGAGCAGGCACATTGCAACCGCTAAACTACGCCCTAGGCCTTGCCCACGCAGCTGCAAGGGCAGGGGCGGTGATCCATACCCAATCACCTGTCATTACCCATCAGCGCAAGGGTAACCACTGGCTGGTTAACACGGCCCATGGCAGCGTTACTGCGGATAAACTAATCCACGCCACGAATGCCTACGACACCTTGTTACCCCGCTCTACAGCATTTACTAGCGTTGATTATGTGCAATTTGCCACTCAACCGCTCACGCTGCAACAAAGAGCCAGTGTGTTACCTAACGGTGAGGGATGCTGGGATACTAATCAGGTGATGTCGTCGTTTAGAATGGATCAAAGTGGGCGTTTAATCATTGGTGGTGTGGGGTCTTTAGATGGCAAAGGCAAAGGCACTCACATTAACTGGGCTCACCGTAAACTTAGGGCCTTGTTCCCACAGATTACTCAATATAAGTTTGAATACATGTGGCACGGGCATATCGCCATGACCACTAATCATTTACCAAAAATAACCCAGCTTGGCACTAATGGTATTCGTTTATACGGCTACAGTGGCCGTGGTATTGGGCCTGGCACACTGTTTGGCAAGGCGGCGGCTCAGTGGGCCTTCAGTGGCAACGAAGATCATTTGCCAGTTGCCATAACAAACCCCAAGCCAGAAACCTATACCCATTTGAAGGCCACTTTTTTTGACATGGGAGCCACCCTTAGCCACTGGTTAAGTTGTCGGTTGTAGGCCTGAAAAAAAACTTGATAGGCCCACACCTAAAGTGAACTTCAGATAAGTAATGCAGCTTATATAAATAACGGAGCTTATATGAACAAGGTTGCTATTTCCCCACACGGCCAATTTATTAGCCTAACAGTTGCTGGCAATACCCATCGTTTTCATGCCCTGTGGTTAAGGGATAATGCATTAGACAAAGACACCCGCAGCGAAAGTAATGGCCAACGCCTGATTGCTTTGACAGACATTGATGCCAGTGTCCACATAAGCGCTGCCCAACTGCATAAAAATGATTTACAGATTACCTTTATGCCAGAAGGCAAAACCCTAGATTACCCCATTCAATGGTTGCTAAACCACAGCTACGATAAGCCTAAGAATGACACTAAGGGGTGGCACAATCCCAGCCAAACCCTTTGGGACGCCAGTTTAACACCCAACCTACCCAGCGCCGATTTTGATGCTGTTATAGCTTCGCCAGAAAAGCTAAAAATATGGCTTCAAAGCATCGCATGCTTAGGGTTTGCCAAGCTTAACAAAGGGCCTGTGCAGGTGGGTGCGTTAACGCAAGTGGTCGACTTATTTGGCTACCTTCGAGAGACCAACTATGGGCGTATTTTTGACGTAAGAGTAGAAGAAAAACCCACCAACCTTGCCTATACGGGCTTGGCCTTGCAAGCCCACACAGACAACCCTTATCGTGACCCTGTGCCCACTATCCAAGTGCTCTACTGCCTAGAAAGTTCGGCACCTGGGGGTGACAATGTATTGGTAGATGGCTTTATGGCTGCCACCACACTGAGAAAGGAAAGCCCCCAAGGCTTTAATCTGCTGAGCCGTTATTGTGCCCATTTTGAGTATGCCGGTGAAAATGATGTTTGCTTACACGCTAAACGTCCCATCATTGAACTGTCAGCAGGTGGGCAATTACAAAGTATACGTTTTAACAACCGCTCTGCTGCGCCTTTCACCGACATTCCCTTTAAGCATATGGCAGACTATTATGGCGCCTATCGCCGTTTAGGTGAAATTATAAATGACCCAGCTTTGGAAGTGGGCTTTAGACTTAATCCTGGTGATTGTTTTGTCATCGACAATACGCGTATATTGCATGCTCGTAAGGCTTTTTCAGGTGCCGGTACACGGTGGCTGCAAGGCTGTTATGCCGACATGGACAGCTTACTTTCTCGTTTAGCTGTGCTTAACAAAACCCATAGCAACACCCCAACTGTTTAGGAGATCACCCATGGAGCGCCCTCAAAACACATTAACATCAAACACCATTGTCGCTCACTTATCAGATATTTTTGGACACAGTGGCGCGCAACAATACCTTGGTGAGCCAGTCACTATGGCGCAGCATATGCTGCAAGCGGCGTCCCTAGCAGACCAGCAGGGGCGTTCTAAAACTGTGGTTGCCGCGGCACTCTTGCATGACATTGGCCATTTCACTAATGATTTCGGCACATTTTCTATGGCAGACACTCTTGATCTAAAACATGAAACTTATGGGGCTAATGTATTGGCACCATTCTTCCCAGAAAAAGTCACTCAATGTGTACGCCATCATGTCGCAGCCAAACGCTACCTGTGCGCAACTCGGCCAGCGTATTTCTCACAGCTCAGCGACGCCTCAGTGCACTCATTGAAACTGCAAGGTGGGGCCATGAATGCAGACGAGGTGTGTGAGTTTGAAACTAACCCCCACCTAAAAGAGATTATTCAGGTGCGTTTGCTTGATGACACTGGCAAAGTTGCCAACCTAAAGACCTATCCCTTTGTCTATTTTCAGACACTATTGCAGAGCTTGGTGAATGAGCACTGCGGTTAAATTATTAACCCATAAGTAGCTTTCTAATTTCGTCTAAACTGGCTGGATCATCAATGGTAGAGGGCGCGACGTAGTCTTCACCGTTGGCAATATTACGGATGATCTTACGCAGAATTTTACCTGATCTGGTTTTTGGTAAGCGTGGCACAATGTGGGCACTTTTGAGCACTGCGATAGGGCCAATAGTTTTACGAAGCATGCCTGCAATATCACTAGCCAACTGAGCTTCATCAATGTTTGCACCGGCTTTTAGCAACACTAATGCTATAGGCAGCTGGCCTTTAAGTTCATCTTTCACACCTACCACGGCGCACTCAGCTACCATGTCGTGGGCGCCCACTATCTCTTCCATTTCACCAGTAGACAACCTGTGGCCAGCAATATTAATGACGTCATCCGTACGGCCCATAATAAATATATAACCATCGCTATCTCTATATCCCCCATCTCCAGAGCTATAGTAACCTTTGAACTCTTTTAAATACGCGTCATTTAGGCGCTTATCATCTCCCCAAATGCCCACTAGACAGCCTGGCGGTAACGGTAGTTTGAGGACAATATTACCTTTATTATTGTCACCCATAAGGTGCCCTTCATCAGACAAAATGTGCAAATCATAACCCGCAATCACAACCGTAGATGAGCCGGCTTTAGCAGGCAGCTTATCTAGCCCAACGGGGTTAGCACAAATAGGCCAACCCGTTTCTGTTTGCCACCAATGGTCTACCACGGGCCTACCAATCGTCTCTACTGCCCAGTCGTATGTGGGTGGGTCTAATCGTTCACCCGCCATAAACACTGTTTCTAAACTACTAATGTCATAATTTTTCAACAATTGGCCAGTGGGATCTTCTTTTTTTATGGCACGAAAAGCAGTGGGAGCAGAAAAAACAGCTTTAACCTTGTACTCTTCGATTACTCGCCAGAAAGCCCCAGCATCTGGCGTCATCACCGGCTTACCTTCGTATAAAATGCTAGTGCAGCCAGCCAACAAAGGGCCATACACAATATATGAATGCCCTACCACCCAGCCAACATCAGAGACCGCCCAGAACACCTCACCAGCGCGCATATTGTAAACTGCCTTCATGCTATAGTTGAGGGCTACTGCATGGCCACCATTATCTCTCACAATGCCTTTAGGCTTACCTGTGGTACCTGATGTATAGAGAATATATAGCGGATCTGTTGCTTTAACTGGCACAGCGTCTACTGCTTTGGCTTGGGCCATAAGTTGTAACCAATCGTAGTCACGGCCAGTGTGTAATATTGCCTGCAATTGAGGCCTTTGCAAAATAACCACACTTGGCACTTTGTGTTGTGCAATGTCTAAGGCTTCATCTAACAAGGGCTTATAGGCAATAATTTTGGCCACTTCGATGCCACAAGATGCACTAATAATGGCTGCTGGTTTTGCATCATCAATACGCACTGCAAGTTCAGCGGCAGCAAAACCACCAAACACCACAGAATGAACTGCACCTAAACGCGCACAAGCCAGCATAGCAATAGCGGCTTCCATCACCATCGGCATATAGATTAGTACTCGATCACCTTTACCAACACCTTGATCTCTTAAGGCTCCAGCAAACACAGCAACGTGCTCTAATAACTGCCTATAAGTAAGACTAGATTTGCTGTTGGTCACAGGGGAATCGTAATGAATGGCGACCTGATCACCACGGCCATTAGCCACATGATGGTCTAGCGCCATATAACAGGTGTTCATTACACCATCGCGAAACCACCGCCCAGTAGGTAGTTCGCTGGTATCTACACCCACAGTAGGTGTTTTAAACCATGCCAGGCGCTCAGCCTGCTGCTTCCAAAACACAGTGGGTTGGTTGTGGGCCTGTTTATAGGAAGCAGCGTAGCTCATAAACTTATTCTCGATTAATCAAAATCATTAGGGTGTAATAGTACCCGAAGCAAGGCAGAATTAATCTACGACATTGGAGTAAGACCACTCGCGTTAACCGGAACAATGGGTGGCAATAAAGTCTTCTGCACAAGCAAAAATCAACGTCTTTCGCTCCTCATCCATTTTTTCTAAGGTACTTCGCATAAACGACAAACGTGGATTATTTTTTAGCATTCCCATATTGCGGCTAACAAAACGCCAATATAGGCCATCTACCGTGTTGCACCAGTCACCTTTTTTATAGTCACTCATCTTCAAAATGTAGTTAGACCCGCAAATATAGGGTTTGGTGGCAAAAATACCACCGTCTGCAAAAGTGCCCATGCCAAACACATTGGGTGTCATAACCCATTCTGAAGAATCAATATACATTTCCATAAACCAATGATAAACCTTATCTGGGTGAACTTCACAAAGGGTCATTAAGTTAGAAATAACCATTAGTCGGTTGATGTGGTGGGTATAGCCAAAGCGATCAGAAAAATTGATTGCATCATCTAACGGTGGGATGCCAGTTTCACCAGAGTACCAGCTACTATTTAACGCGCCAGAAAAATTGAAAAAATTACTTTTAAGCTGGGTTTCTCCATGATGCTGATAAACCCCTCTTATAAACTCTCGCCAGCCAATAATTTGCCGTAAAAAACCCTCTACAGAATTTAACGGCACATGGTTTTGTTCGGTATAGGCCAATACCTTATCAATAATATCATTGGGTGTAATTAACCCCATATTTAATGAAGGACTAATGGCCCCATGAAACATGAAGGTATTCTTCTGTAAAATGGCGTCTTCATAGATCCCAAATTTTTCAAACTTAACCTCTAAAAAGTAATCTATGTTCTCTAGCGCATCATGCCGGGTTAGGGGCATCCACACATCATCCATTTGGCCTGGGTGATGAGAAAACTTAGCCGCTATAGTGGGCTTTAATAATTCAACATACTGCGATTCACTGGGTGTGTAAAGATCAGGTAACGCTAGCCCTTTAGGGATCTTTTTGCGGTTATCTTCATCAAAAGACCACTGCCCTCCTAAGGGTTTTTGATTCTCATCCATAAGGATATTGAGCTTTTTACGCACTTCTTTATAGAAGTTACCCATACGTAGCACTTTAAATTTCTTATTTAAGGCTAAAAACTCTTCTCGCTCCAACAAAAACATGGGCGAAGGCAACACCGTTAGAGGCAGCTTTTGCTGCTCCGCAAAAGCTTTTATTCGGGCTTCAAAATCTTTGTCTTCTATTTCAAATGTTATCAGAGACTTTATACCAAGGTCTAAAATACAGGCCGCTAACTTCTGTTCATAGGGTTGGTCAAAGCTAGGCTGCTCAATAGCACCATACTCAACCCGTAAACCATTGGCCTGAAGCTCGTCACGTTTTTCTCGCATAGCCGCTAAAAACATTAGTATTTTTAACTTATGATGCTTTTCATAGGTACATAGGCCTAGATCTTCTGCCATAAATACAGCGCCAGCCTCAGCAGCTTGCATATTTTCTAGGGGAAACAATTGATTACCCAACACAATTAGTAGGCTGTTATTTTTCATATATGTGGTATACCCTTTGTTAAAATGTTTCGCACCAGATGGAGGCAATGTGATGTATTACAGGGCCCCTTCGCTGTCTATTTTACTGGTTTTTTTAGCCTATTGTGTTCGAAATGGTCTCCAGTTATGCCTAATATTTAGCATTCGTTTGTCGCTGCAAACAATGATACAGAATAGGCTATATATTAATTTAATGAAAGCAGGCGCATACTACAAAAAGCCGGGTTAGGAGTTACAGCCGTGATTGATCGTAAAAAACGCTACCTCAACAAAGATGCAGCTGACGTTGCACTTAAAAACTCTATAAATGAAGCCACCATAAGAAAGGCAAGAGAGTACCGACTAAAACGGACGCGCCAGGTGCTGCGAGACAATGACATCGCTGCAGTGCTGCTATATGACCCCTGCAACATTCGCTACGCCACAGACACCTCCAACATGCAACTGTGGACCATGCATAATCTGTCTCGCTATTGCCTTATATTTTCTGACGGCCCTGTCATATTATTTGACTACCATAACTGCGCTCATTTGCACGATGAAAAGCGCTTACCCAATGGGCAACTCACAGTAAATGAGATTCGCCCAGCAATTGTATGGGCCTATTTCGCCGCAGGTGAACGTGCGCCAGAACAGGCCATGCGTTGGGGTGCAGACATTGCCTCGTTAATGCAGCAGTATGGTGGCGGCAATAAACGCCTAGCCATAGACATTTGTGAACAGCTAGGCATTGCCCAGTTAAATAAACACGGCATTGAAACCCTCTCTGGCATGGAGTACATGGAGCATGCGCGTGGCATCAAATCGGCCGAAGAATTGCAACTAATGCAATGGACCATTACCGTGTGCCAAAAAGGTATGGAACGTATGTGGGACCACTGTGAGCCTGGCATTAGCGAAAATGAACTTTGGGCACACCTACACTTTGAAAACATTCGTAACGGCGGTGAGTGGATAGAAACCCGAATTCTCACTGCAGGTGAGCGCACTAATCCGTGGATGCGAGAAAGTTCCGACGCTATGATTCAAAAAGGCGACATCGTCTCTTTCGACACTGATTTAATTGGCCCCTACGGCTATTGCGCTGACATTTCTCGGGCGTGGATTGCGGGGCACGAAAAACCTACGTCAACTCAGCAAGACATCTATGACATTGCCATGGAACACATTACCTATAACATGGGTTTACTTAAAGACGGCTTGGCCTTTCACGACTTTGTAGATCGATCTTGGAAGCTGCCAGACCGCTTTGCCCCCAATCGGTATTCTTGTTCCGTGCATGGTGTGGGCCTAGCTGATGAATACCCCTGTATTTATCACCCACAAGACCACAATAAAGTAGGTTACAACGGCCACTTTCAGGAAAACATGGTGGTGTGTGTTGAGTCTTACACTGGGGGCGTTGGCGAGAAGGAAGGCGTAAAGCTAGAACAGCAAGTACGCATTACCAAAACTGGGGTTGAGCTTTTATCAGACTTTGCTATTGGGTCATTTAACTAGCTCATCGCCAGTATAAGGGACACTTAAATGTCTGAACTTTGTTTTACGCCAGCCCATCAATTACGCAGCAAGCTGCTAACTCGGGAAATTAGCGCCCGGGAGTTGTTAGAAGCCTTTATAGAGCAAACCCAGCGTTATAACCCAACCATCAATGCGTTGGTTACAGTGAACTTAGAAAGCGCAAGGCAGCAGGCAGAGGTGGCTGATCGGCAATATACCACGGGTGCTAAACCTTTAGGATTGCTGCATGGCTTACCTATCGCTGTTAAGGATGTATTTGCAACACAAGGCATACGTACCACCCTAGGCAACCCCCACTTTGCTAATCACACCCCAACTGAAGATGACGTGCTTGTGGCTCGAGAAAAAGCCGCTGGAGCAATTATTTTAGGCAAAAGTAACACCCCAGATTGTGCCTCAGGTGGCGTGACCAGTAACACTATTTTTGGCCTTACCCTAAACCCATGGAACCTAGACAAAACCACCAGCGGTAGCGGTGGTGGTGGGGTTGCTAGCCTAATGAGTGGCATGGTAGCTCTGGCCGACGGCAGCGATATTGGTGGTTCTGTGCGCTCGCCCGCTGCGTGGAGCAATTGTGTAGGGTTTCGCCCAAGCTCCGGCAGAATTCCAGGCCCACCGGGCTCCCTCGCTGATGGAAACACCAGCACTGCAGGCGCCTTCACTCGCTGCGTAAAAGACACTGCCTTGTTCATGGAAGCGTGTGACGGGCCTGATTTACGTTCAGCAACGCCTTACCCTTTTGCTGGCCAGAGGATCACTATGGACGCATTGGATAGTCTACCAATGGGGATAACAGCATCTTGGTCTGCAGAGTTTGCTAAACGTAATATGGAACCAGAAATAAGCTCCTTGTTTGAAGCTCATAGCCGTGTATTCGAAGGCTTCGGGCTGACTCTTTCCAGTACAGAGCTGAACCTTGGCAGCAGTTATAGGCAACTCTACAGTGATTTTAACGCCTACAGTTATGTCAAAGGGTTGCCTGCCCAAGTACTTCACGACTGTTTACACAAAAGGCCGGTGAAACCGAGCATTCAAGCTAATGTTGATCACTACATGAGCATGAGTGCCCAACAAATTTTTAATATGTTTAGAGCTAGAGAAATACTGCGGGTTAACACACAGATATACATGCAAGACCATGCCGTTATCATCACCCCTGCACACAACTGCTTCGCTTACGGGGCCATAGATACGGCTGGGCAAGACTTGTGCGATTGGTCCGCTTTCTACCTTGCACCCCTGCTAGGCTTACCCTCAATTGTTGTGCCTTGTGGTTTCACTAAAGATGGCATGCCCCATGGTGTCATGATCACTGGCCGCTACGGGGAGGACCTGCTGGTGCTACAAATAGCGGCCGCGTTTGAGCGCAACACAGGCTACGGGCAACAACGGCCTAAGTTACCATTTAAGTAGGCTGCCACCTAACGCAGTAATGTGGAGCAGATCTATAAAATGCCACGCACTGATTAGTAAGGGGCCTTTATCCTGCCCCTCTAAGCTATGTAATAAACTATTCCCACTCCATTTGTTCGTAAACGCGCAAGGCGTTACCTGGCGCGATGCCTTCGTAGTTTAGCAGATCGCTAAAGGCCGACTGGTCAACAGTACGAATGTCCACTAGGTCACCATCATTGTCTAAGAATTCACCTACGGCTTGCCTCAGATGAACTAAATAATTATAAGTTTGCTCACTAAGCTTGGGGAGCGTACTTACTGCGCCATGACCAGGAATAACCTGCTGTGCAGGTAACTGGGCCATCGTTTCAAACACCTCAACCCATGACTGACTGTTGGACACCTCGATCACCCCTAACATACGATCACCATAGGCAATGTCGCCAGTAAACAGGATTTTCAAAGCAGGAATATACACCCAACTGTCACCGGGCGTGTGAGCTGCACCTTGATGGCTAATGTGAATTTCTAAACCTGCATGATTTAAAGTGTAGGTTTGGTCAAAGGTAATGTCAGCAGTGACTGGTTCGAGATTCTGCATAGGGTTTTGGCCTGTAGCGCCGGTTAACCCTTGTATTTGATCCCCTGCTCGTTCATCGTGATCCGCAACAGCTGCACTACTGGCAATAATGCGGGCACCTTGTTGAGCAAAATACGCATTACCTAACCAACGATGGTCTTGGCCACCGGTATTGATTACAGTCGTAATAGGCAATGAGGTCGTTTGTCGGACCTGGACTTCAATGGCCTTGGCTGCCTGCGTACCCGCTCCACTATCGATTAAAAGCACCCCTGTATTGCCAACAATAAAACCAAAATTGGCATTATTACCTAGATTCTCAGCACTGCGGTTTCCCGTCTCACCAATAATTGCGTAGACAGGGCCGCTGATGTGTTGAGTAGTTAATTTAGTATTGTTAGCTAACACCATTTGACTCATGCAGACTAAAGAGATGCCAAGCCCTAAAAGAATGACCAGGGAACCATTACGTAAAAGGTTTACCATACTCAGTGACCTCACAATAATTCTTTGATACTACCTAAATAGCCTTAGATCATACACTGAAAGCAAACCGCTTGCCCTTTAGCCAGCCGAAGGAAAATCATGGGTCTCGTTCACCCTCAGCTCTGTGGCTACTAAGGTCTGCTCCCTAACCAAAACACTGGCAGACTAAGTGGGTTGCGGCATAATGCCTGAGTAGCTGATACCACTCAATAAGGCCATGTCGCGGTGCCAGGTTGCTAAATCCTCTTGAGTGAATTTTCTTAAAGCATCATGCCCACAGGCTCGCGCCATCACTTGCATCAAGAGGGTTGAGGATTGAAAAAAGTTTTTAAGTTGATGAGCCGATTTTTCGACATTCAACCGCTGCCGTAAATCTGCTTTTTGAGTGGCGATTCCAGCAGGACAGTTATTAGTATTACAAATTCTTGCAGCAACACAACCGATCGACTGCATTGCGCTATTGGAGATCGCCACACCATCGGCTCCCAAAGCCATGGCTTTAACAAAATCCATGGGCACTCGCAAACCACCCGTAATGATCAAAGTGACGTTACCACTTGCACCCTGCTCGTCTAAATACCTGCGGGCCCGTGCCAAAGCAGGAATCGTAGGCACACTGATATGGTCCCTAAACATTTCAGGAGCAGCCCCTGTGCCACCGCCGCGCCCGTCAAGAATAATGTAATCAGCGCTGGCATCCAAAGCAAACTGAATGTCTTTTTCAATATGGTTGGCACTGAGCTTAAAGCCAATGGGAATACCACCCGTTATTGAGCGCACTCGATCAGCAAATTTTTTGAAATCTTGAGGAGAGTGTAAATCTTTAAATGTGGGTGGTGATATAGCCGCCTCGCCAGCTTTAATACCACGTACTTCAGCAATTTTACCAACATTTTTATTGCCAGGAAGATGCCCCCCTGTGCCTGTTTTGGCCCCTTGACCTCCTTTGAAATGAAAGGCCTGAACATTTTTTAGCTTCGATTCATCATACCCAAATTGGGCACTAGCAAGTTCATAAAAATAACGTGAATTGGCCTGTTGCTCTGCAGGTAACATGCCCCCTTCGCCAGAACAAATACCGGTGCCAGCCAATTCAGCACCCATTGATAAGGACAACTTAGCTTCCTCTGATAATGCACCAAAACTCATATCTGAAACAAATAATGGGGTCTTTAAAATGAGTGGCTTTTTAGCTCTGGGGCCAATGACTAATTCACTATTGACCGCCACATCTTCAAACAAAGGTTTACGTGCCATCTGTGCTGTCATAATCTGAATATCATCCCAGTGAGGCAACGCGTGACGGGGCACCCCCATAGATACCATGGGACCGTGGTGGCCCATGTTAGATAAACCGTCTCTAGCCAGTTGATGAATAAACTCAACCGTAGGCTCTTCTTTTGTGGCGCTAACAAGTGGTATTTTAGAGGCGTCAACTCCCAAACCTGGGCCTTCTTTGCCTATTGCATTGTCGTCAAATTGTTTATGACTGCCATCGCAAAATGGTAAATTTGAAGAATGTTTACACTGACACAAATACGCATCACCTGCCTCCTCTGCCACTAGCTGCTGAGGTTTGAAGTCAGTGCCGACATGGGAGCCATCACAAAAGGGTTGCTGACTCGATCGCCCACAGGTACAAAAGGCGTAGGCCTCACCTTTGGCAAGGGTGACTTTAACAGGTTTATTATTAGCAACTAAAGGTCTCATCTATTATTTCTCTATCTGGTTTATATGCATTTAAGTGCAAAAAAAAGACTACCAAGAGCAGTCTTTAAGGGGCTCATTAACACTAAGCGTCTACTAAACTGACGCTCGGTCATGGGGTTGCATAAAATCAATCACTGGGCCTGCAGGTATAATCAAGGTGGGGTTAATGGTTTCATGACTGCCATAATAGTGGGCCTTACAGTGCTCTAAGTGCACCGTTTGCGCTACACCAGGCACTTGATATAGGTCCTTCAGATAACCCCACAGGTTTGGGTAATCTACAATTCGACGCAGATTACATTTAAAATGCCCTACATAAACGGCATCAAAGCGCACCAAGGTGGTGAAAAGACGCCAGTCTGCTTCGGTAATGGTGTTGCCCGTTAGATAACGCTGCTTGTCTAACCTCGCTTCCAGGGTATCAAGACCATTAAAAACATCGGCTACGGCGTCGTTATAAGCTGCCTCAGTGGTGGCAAATCCCGCCCGGTAAACCCCATTATTAATGTTGGGGTAGATAAACTCATTCAATTCATCAATTTCTGCAAGGAGTTCGGGTGGGCAGAAGTCTCCAGCAATAGCGCCTACACCATCAAAGGCCGAATTAAACATGCGGATGATTTCAGGTGACTCATTACTCACAATAGTATGCGTGTGTTTATCCCAAATCACTGGCACCGTCACACGACCCGTGTAGTCTGGCATGGCTGCCGTATAAATTTGGTGCATCCTAGTGGCTTGGTGTATCGAGTCGCCAATCACCCCATCCCCTGGTTCAAAGGTCCAGCCCTCATCACCCATAAAGGCATTCACCACCGACATAGAAATCATGGTGTCTAGGCCTTTTAACTGGCGGTAGATCATGGTGCGATGGGCCCATGGACACGCCAGTGATACATATAGGTGATAACGATTAGGTTCTGCTTTAAAGCCGCCAGTGCCCGAAGGCCCTGCACTGCCATCTGCTGTAATCCAGTTACGAAAACTGGGGGCTTTGCGTTCAAAACGCCCACCCGTGGCTTTAGTGTCATACCAATCAGTATGCCACTCGCCATTAACAAGTAATCCCATTGTTATCTCCTAAAATCTATTGTTTCTAAAATCATCATAAGCCTGCATTACTTCAGCTTTGGTATTCATCACGAATGGCCCACCTCGGGCAACGCTTTCGTTAATCGGTGTGGCGGCCACTAATAACAATCTTGCCCCTTGGGGCGCTGCCGTTAAACTGACATGGTCGCCATCATCCAGCACACCGAGCCGTTTGGCAGGTAAAAGGCTCACTTTGTCTCCCACCAGCACATGGCCTTCGATGACATAAATAAAGGCCGTATCACCGGCTTTGATCTGTTGTTTAAACTCACTGCTTGGCGCTAAAGTAATGTCCATAAAGGTGGGCTCAATGTCGTGCCTTAGCACCGGCCCAACACTACCTTCATTTGTGACGCCCGCAACGATCCTCACTTGAGTGCCATCGTCTCGTTGCTCTAACGTTACGTCTTGAGCCACAAACTCCTGGTATTTTGGCTCACACATTTTGTCTTTACTGGGTAAGTTCACCCACAACTGAAAACCGGCGAGCAGACCACTGTCCTGTTCTGGCATTTCTGAATGCACAATGCCTTTACCTGCCGTCATCCACTGCACGCCATGGGCCTCAATAACCCCTTCATTGCCTATGCTATCTTTATGGCGCATACGGCCGGCTAGCATATAAGTAACGGTTTCGAAGCCTCTGTGTGGGTGGTCTGGAAAACCACCAATATAGTCCAGCGGTTTATCACTGCCAAAGGCATCTAACAGCAAAAACGGATCGAGCATATTTAACTGCGGGGTGCCGATAATACGGGTCATTTTAACCCCGTCGCCATCTGAGGCTGGCATGCCGGGTGTGTTAAACTGCAGTTCTCTTGATGCTAGGTTGGTATGTTTAAAAGCAGTCATAAAGAGCTCTCTCAAATTTATTTACGTTTGGGCAAACTTTACACGATTATCTAGGGCATAGGCACCTGGCCCATGGGCAATCAACAATAAAAAACCGCCTGCAATAGTGACGTTTTTCATAAACATGATCATTTCTGATTGGTTACTAAAGTCATTGTGGAACAGCGCCGCTGACACCACACAAAAACCGGCTAAAGCCACACTCATTATCTTTGTTTGCCAGCCAATAATGATCGCCAATCCCCCTAATACCTCAAGAGCAATTGCAAGGGGCAAAAGAGCACCCGGCACCCCCATGGCGTCCATATAGCCCTGGGTGCCTGCGAAGTTGCCAATCTTGCTCAAGCCCGACATAAGGAACATCATTGCCAACAGTAAACGACCAATGGGTGCAGCGAACGTAGATAGATTATTCATGATATTACTCCATTTTTGATATATTTTTGTGACTTATTCAGTCCATTAAATTTGCCTTGTCGACCCTTTTGTCAGGGTAGGTTTTGGCTTTAATCACGCTTATAAAGGTTAATTAAATTAAAACCAACCACCAAATAATTATTAGCAAAAAGGGAACAAAGTTTATGGATAAACCATGAGACATTTACATTCCCTATTTAACTAATAATGCTTAAGGTGTGTTTCACCCTTTGAAATCTCAAGCCCAACTTTGCTTTACTTTGATTTTCCAAATGCTGCTTGTTTTTCTTTGTCGGTTTTGGCTTCATATTCCGCAGGTGTTAGGGCATGCCAACCAATACAATCTCCAGTGGGTGATCTGCCGCATCCACATGTACCATTTTCATTTCTTACATTAGTCATGATTTTTCCTTGTGCTCTTATTAAAAAACATTATGTTAAAGGGAAGGGTTAGCAATAACCGTGAGGGGTTACAATTAGTTCTTGCCAACAAGGATAATATACAGTTTGACTAAGGGCGGAAAAACATAAAGAATACGGAAACATTGTTCGTAAAAGGAGAACTATATGGGCCAGCTAGAAGACATGCAGGTGTTTGTGAGGGTTGTTGAAGCGGGTAGTATTACCAAAGCGGCAGGCCAACTTAACTTGGCAAAATCTGCCGTTAGCAAGCGGCTTAGTGACCTGGAAAGTAGATTAGGGTCCAAGCTCATCAACCGCACTACGCGCACCTCTAGCCTCACTGAGGCTGGCCACCAATATTACCAGCGAGTTCAACTACTATTAGGTGAAGTAGATTTGTTGAATGGTGATATAGCGCGTGAAAACAAAGTGTTGACAGGATCGTTAAAGCTGGCTGTACCATTGACTTTTGGCGTTACTCATCTCACACCCGCTATCGACCTATTTATGCGCCAGCACCCCGAATTAAGTATTGAGTTAGATTTTTCTGACCGTAAAGTAGACCTCATAGAGGGTGGCTACGATCTAGCATTTCGTATCGGCTCCCTGCCAGACTCTAGCCTAAAGGCCCGAAAAATAGCACCCATTAAGCATGTTATCTGCGCCAGCCCAGATTATCTCAAGCGCCAAGGTGTACCAGAAAATCCAGCACAGTTAAAGCATCATAAAATACTAAAGCGGCCGGGCTGGCCATTGGCGGGCATGCCTTTATGGGACCTTGAGGGGCAGAAACATCTCGTTAATGGACAGTCGAGCCTTATTGCTAACAACGGCAATGCGATGACGATGCTGGCCCTCACCGGCCATGGCATTATTATGTTGCCAACTTTCTACGTGTGGGAGTCACTACAACGTGGAGATCTAGTACCCATACTAGAGAACTACTCAATGACCACCATACACGCTTATGCAATTTACCCAGCCACCCGCTACCTGCCAAGAAAGGTTAGAAGCCTGATTGATTTTCTTGTTGAGCGCTTTGGTGACACACCCTATTGGGATTAGCTAAACCCGTTATGTATTGGCAGATGATCGTTTGAGAGTAAGTAACGCCACGCCAAAAACAATTACAGCACCCCCAAGTAACATAGTTTGATTAATAGGTTCCCCTAAGAACAACCAGCCACCAAGGATAGAAAATACAGGCAGCAAAAGCAAATACGGCCCTGCTTGAGAAGCTGGATATCGGCCCAACACATGATACCAACAGGTATAGCCAAGCGCTGTCATCACAATACCTAGATAGGCCACAGCACCCCATACAGCGATGCCAGCATGGGTAATATGATACCAATGTTGGTCTTCAACAATGAGAGAAGCCACAAACAATTGGGGGGCGGCAAACACTGACACCCAGGCAATAGTACCCATACCTGAAAGCCGGTTGGGTTGGCTTTCTGTTAAACGGCGCATTAAAGCTTGGCCTAAGGCCCACATAAAAGCCCCACATAGAGTCAAGCTAATACCGACCCATTTGCCCACTAAATTAGGCGCACCGGTAAGAATATAGATCCCCACAAAGGCAACAGCTAAGCCTACCAGCTGGCGTATGGTTAACCGATCTCCCAGCCAAGCAGCGCTAATGAGCAATAAAAATGGTGTTTCAATTTGAACAATTAAGGCTGTTGTACTTGCGTCTAGTAACTTTAAGCCATTATAAGACAACCCATATTGCAGGGTAGAACCAACCAGAGCCACCAGCGCTAACGACTTACGCATACCTTTTGGTACCGGCACAAACCACACCAATAATAAGGCAGTCACTGAAAACCGCAGTGCCATGAGCAAAATGGGTGGAAACTGATCAACTGCAGGTTTAGCAATCACTAACCCCATACCCCAAATAAGCGGCACCATGAGGGCAATTAACACGTCAGATAGTTTCATATGCTAAATTTCAGTTTTGTAGCTACCTGCTAATAGCTAAGTTGAACCTGCAAGTAAAGGCCAATGGTGCCTGCCAAAGGCAGTTGAGCTGTTTCAAAGGCCCTTATCCTCTCCGAAAAATTCTCTGGTAGCAATAATACATAAATTCTATTAATTTTACCTGTGAGTAGGCTGACCAACTTAATCAGTGAAATTTTGGTTATATTGTCATTCACCGCACTACCGTTCACGTCACCCAGAGCAACCAATTGAACATCAAAAGTCCTCAGTACCTGCCCACCTAAGCAACACCCAAAGCGCACTAGACAAAGGTTATAGGCAGCGGTATTGTTATTGGGTGGTTAACAGAACACTTCGATTGGGAAAAAATATTATGGTTAAAGGTTATTTAATTGCATTAGTAAAAATGACTAATAAAGAAGATTTTGTAGGCAATTATAGCTCCAAGGTTGCAGACATATTTGCTCAATTTGACGGCAAGGTTTTAGTGCGAAGCCCAAGTGCAACTCATCATGAGGGACGCCAGTTTGACGTTCATGTAATTGCAGAATTTCCAAGTGTAGAAAAAGCCACCCAGGCACTAGAGAGCCCAGGTTACACTGCAATAAAGCCCCATAGATTAAGCAACAGCGACATAAACTACGGCTCGTTTATGTTAGTACCCGGCCTAAAGTAGCTTTACACCCAATAACGGCACAGTGTCACCCGAGCGAGGCGCCAAGCTTAGATACCCATCACCACGTTATCGGTTGGCCATTCCAATCAAGGTAAGAAAGTACGCCATCCAGCTCGGCACTGGCCATGACTTGGGACAGTTGTGAAGCAACAAATGCGGGTGAAAAAAGTTTGCCACTTGGCACTGAGGCTTGAAAAGGTTTCGATAAACTAGTGTCTGTAGTGCCCGGATGAAACGCAATTAACTTAACGTTTTTGGCGCGTCGGGCATATTCAATCGCCATGTTCTTCAAAACCATATTTAATGCTGCCTTAGAGGCTCGATAGGAGTGCCAGCCTCCCATATGGTTGTCACCTATACTGCCAACTCTAGCGCTCAACGTAGCCACTACGCACGGGGCCCTACCTTTGAGCACTTTAAATAGTAATTTTAACCAGAGCGCAGGCACCACTGTATTGCTTTGGAATATTTCATGTAAGGCCTGCGCGTTAATGTCCTCAAGGCGCTTTTCTGGCCATATTTTTTTTGAATGCAGCAACCCATGACAAATACACACTCTGCCAAAGTTGCCCGCATAAGATTGCAGCTGATCTGCAACTTCTGCCATTGGCTGCTCGTCATATTCCGTTTTAATCCAAACCAACTTACTTGCCAAGTTAGGTGGTACCAGTAGAGCCGCAGATTGCTCCTGGCTGCTCACCGCGAAGACACAGGTGATAGCAGAATCACTTAAAAAATGAGCTACCAAAGCTGAACCTAAACCACCACTGGCACCCAATACTAATGCGCTATTAGAGGTATCGTGGGTCATTTTGAAAGGCTGCCATCTTCACACCGCTCACAGCGAGGCTTGCCAGTGACAAGTGACGATATACGGTGGCGATACTTAGCAAAAAATCGATACCCTAACTGAGCTATTTGCTTAAAAATAGGCCAACGAAGAATGGCTACCCAGTGGCGTTTGCCTACTAAAGCCCATGAGTGATAGGTAACATCTAAACCGTATATCATGCTTCCATCACTCCACTGACCATGCAATATTAGGTCCGCTTTTTGCAGTTCTATGTGGGGAAATCGCTCACTAAAGAAAGGTGCATAAATGTCTTCAAAGGACAGTTTTTTACCACTGTCTAGTCGCTCAAGATGACCGATTTCAGAAGCACATAGAGGGCAACCCCCATCAAAAAAAATAGTTAATTCTGTCAATTTTAAAGCTCCATCTACATAAAGATAATTATTTAACGGCCCAGATTTTAAGGCTGGTAGTCGGCAACAAACCCATTAGTAGTTTACGACACCACATTCAAAGATGTTGGCAGGAAATAGTCCCTATTTTGGGTTATTTTGGGTTATTAACTCTTAGCTGACATCTCGAAAATTTTGCCATAATAGAACCACTCCAACTACCTTAACCGCAAACAATCCAAAAAAAG
>Ga0209712_10001037_pt1 | contig 23994 bp, 20 predicted proteins | sample ArcOceMetagenome_FD_187443 | JGI IMG/M metagenome (GOLD analysis project Ga0209712, IMG submission 187443) | Marine eukaryotic phytoplankton communities from Arctic Ocean - Arctic Ocean - Greenland ARC118M Metagenome (SPAdes) (version 2) | ecosystem: Environmental > Aquatic > Marine > Oceanic...
TCGTACTGTCAGGATTAACAGATAAGAGTACAGCGCTAGAAATAGTTCAACTAGGGGCACAGGAATATATTGTAAAAGGTGATTTCGATGAGTTACTGATAGAGAAGGCTATAATTTATAGCATCGAAAGGCAGCGATTCCAACAAAGGGTGCAGATCTCTGAAGAAAGGCACAGACTTACGTTTAAGAACGCAGGTGTAGCTCTTGGAGAATATGACGCCAGAGAACTCTATGATTTCATTCAGAATCTTAAGCAAAGTGGGATGAAACATGCTTCAGATTATCCAATAGATAATATGCAAAAAGCGATGGAGATTAGGGAGAAAATCTCTATGGTTATGGTGAATAACGAGGCGCTGCGTTTGTTCGAGATGAATGATAAGCAGGACTTTTCAGAAAACTACATTGATGTGCACACTTTGGATTCAGTAGTTATTTTACAAAATTTATTTAATGCTATCTGGTATGAAAATGACTCTTTTGAAGTTATTGCTAAATACAAAAGAAGAAAATCAGATCAGGATTTAGTTCTGTTGTCTAGGGTATCTATTTTCGGTTTTGAAGAAAAAAAATGTAGTGTTATTAAATCGGGAACCGACATTAGTGAGCTGATCCTAAAGGAAAAACAAATAGCTCGTCAGAATAACTTGGCTGAGGCTTTGTCTAACTCTACGATGGCTCTTCTTGAAGAAGGGCCGGCGAATAATCAATTGGTTAAGGCCTTAGGTTTGCAGGCAGAAGCGTTAGGAGTAGATTATGTCTCTATTATTAAAATAGAACGAAAACAAGGGAAGGAATATCTTTTTTCCCATGAGAACTGGACAAGAAAGGATGAGTATACTTCATCCTCTAATTATTGGATTTATGAGACTTCTATAGAGGATTTAGGGATCTCCGATGAAACCAATAAACTATTTACTGATGGTGCTATTAGGGTGAAAGCAGCAGAAGACTTGCCTAAAGGGGCTTTTAAAGAATTACTAAAGACCTTAAAAATAAAGTCTATACATATATCCCCGATTTTTGTAAAAAGTAGTTTCTGGGCTGCTGTGCTTTATGTGAATTATGAAAATGAGCGTGAGTGGAAAGATGAAGAGCACATTAATATAAAATCATTCTCTAATAGTATTGGTTCGTTTATAGCCAGAAATAATGTGGAGATGGAGCTCTTAGAGCTTAATGAGCAGTTAGAGTCTCGAATACAAAAGAGAACGCAAGATTTAACAGAAGCTATGGAAGAATTAGAGTCTTTCAGTTATTCAGTGTCTCACGATTTAAGAGCACCACTTAGAAAAGTAGGGGGGTTCTCGCAAATACTAGAAAAAGAGTACTCTGGAGAACTGCCTGAGAGAGCTAAACATTTAATGAATAATATAAAAGATGGAGCCCACGAAATGTCGCAGTTGATCCATGATTTATTAGAGTTTAGTAAGCTTGGCAGGCAGAAATTATCCTTCTCTGATATAGATATGAATAATTTATGTCAGGGAATCATCAATGATACTGTGGCCCTTTATCCTAGCCTTAACATTGACATGAGCTTGAACTCCTTAGAGAATGCTAAAGGAGACAGAAATTTAGTTAAGCAGGCCATTTCAAATTTGGTGTGGAATGCAGTGAAATTTTCGTCAAAAAATGATCTCATCGAAATACAGGTGGACTGCACACGCCAGGGATCTATGAATATTTATTCTGTTACAGATAATGGAATAGGAATAGACATGAAATATGCTGATAAAGTCTTTAGTGTCTTCCAAAGATTACATACCAAAGAACAATACGAAGGCACAGGAGTGGGGTTAGCCCTAGTAAAAAGAATTATAAAGAAACATAACGGTAAAGTCAGTGTTCAGGGAGAGTTAGGCAAAGGAGCTACTTTTTCTTTCAGTCTTCCCGCCTCCTCTAAAAATACTGTAACTCCACCTGCTAAAAATCCAGTATCAATCCAGTAGCCTCATTTTTTTTCTAATTTCACCGATTTCGCGCTTAGTGATCTCTAACATTTTCTCTACGTCTTTCTTTAGAGCCTCAGCTCCTTTAGAATGCCCGAAGAAACCAATGTTGTTTTCATACTGATTCACCTTTTGCTGAAGTCTCTCTAGCTTGTCTTTAAGTAGACGCTTCTCTTTTCTCATTTGGTTTTCACCATCTGCAGTGCCCTTAAGCCGCTCTACTCTCGAGCCATAGTTAGCTACAGAAGCATCTTCTCTCGCTACTTTTAATACGGTATACTTTTCGTCTAAGGCCGTTTTATAAGCACCATTAATTTCATCCACATTTTTTCTAGGAACGTAACCTATACTATTCCACTTGGCAGATAACTCTTTAAGAATTTTCACATCCTCTCCCTGCTTATCAGTTAGCTTGTATGCTTGAATTTCTGCCAGAACTTTTTGCTTTTCTATCAGGTTTTCATCTTGAGCAGCATCCTGTTCTTTGAAGTGATCCTTTTTCGTATTGAAGTATGTGTCACAAGCAGCTCTAAATTTCTGCCATAGTTTTTGTTCTTCTTTTTGGAAAGTCGCACCAGCGGTTTTCCACTTGTTTTGGAGATCTATATATGAAGCCGTAGTTTTTTTCCAATCAGTGCTTTCCTGAAGCTCCTTAGCTTTCACTATAAGCTCCTCTTTCTTAACGAGATTCTCCTTTAAAGAGATGTTTCTGCTTTCATAGTAAGCTTTCTTCTTATCGAAGAATAAATCACAGAGCCCTCTAAACTCTTGCCACACTTCCTCGTTCTCTTTCTTTTGAGCGTATCCTATGGTCTTCCATTTTGTTTGGACAGCTTTTATCTCCTCAGTCTTTTTTATCCAGGTAGTGTGATGGGTGATTTCCATTTCTAGTAAACGCTTCACTTCCTCTACTACAGCTTGTTTTTTGGCTAAATTTTCAGCCATTTCACCTTTTATCGAGTCATAATGCGCTTGGATCTTATCATAATTTTTTCTTAGCTCTCCGAAGAAGGTATCACCCATTTCCTGGTAAGTCTCCTTAGGCGAAGGACCTATATCACCCCATTCTCTCTGCAGCTGTCTTACGCTTAACTCTAGATTTCTAATAGTCGTTTCGCTTTCTAGCGCTTTGGCTTTAGTAATAAGTTCTTCCTTCTTTTTCAGGTTGATCTTTAAATCATTATCCTGAAGTTCTTTATAGATGTTTATATTATAAAAGAACTGTTCTTTTAAAGAAGTAAACTCGCTATTCACCTTTTCATACTGATCTCCTGGAACATCTCCAGTACTTTTCCACTCCTCTAGAATAGTATTGAAATCATGAAAGGCTTTTCCTATATTTTCTTCATTCTGCACGAGATCTTTCATGCGAATCATAAGCATTTTCTTAGTAGATAAATTTGCTTTCTGCTCTTCGGCTATTTTCTGTCCATGCGCTTTTACACGCTCAGTATACTGAACTATGAGCTCACCGAATCCTTCATCTAACTCAGAGGCTACATAAATAAACTCTTCTCCCTCCTCATGCTCAACCTCATTCCACTTTTCTAATTGAAGTTGACGCTCTTTCGCAGATTCCGCTTTGTAATTTGCGCGAACTTGTCTTACCTCTTGTTTAATAGCCGTAATGTCCTCGTTCTGAAGTAGCGTCCTAAATTTCTCTATTAATTCGTTTTTCATGTCGTATTCTGATAATCTATGCTGTACCGTTAAAATGCGTTGCAAAGTTAATGATTTCGATACTTTCAACAGTTCTTAATATTTCAACTAGTACATTTACTGTTTGTAGGAAAAATAGTTGCTTTGCAATATGACTAATTCAGATAGAGAACTCCTTTATAAAATGAAACTCTGGTGTGATAGACAGGAAAGATGTCATTCTGAGTTGCGGACTAAGCTGTATAACGAAAGTCTTTATGGCTCTGAAGTAGAGGGGTTTATAGCAGAGTTAATTAGTCAGAACTATATCAATGAAACCCGTTTTTCTCAAGCTTATGTTTCGGGTAAGTTCAGAATCAAGCGATGGGGAAGAGTTAAAATTATTCAAAATTTAAAGTTAAAACAGGTTTCTCCTTATTGTATTAAGGAAGGATTGAAAGAAATCGATGAAGAAGAATATTCTAAAACTATTGCAACGCTGATAGAAAAAAAGCAACATGACTACCGAAAAGAGAAGAATCCATACCTGCTGAAGAACAAAATAGCAAAGTATGTGATGAGCAGAGGATTTGAGGGAGACCTAGTGTGGAGTCAGGTAAATGAATTTCTTAAAACCTAAAAGTGTTTTGCAACGCTAAAAGAAATAGAATCTTCTCTATAATTAGCCGAGTAATTTCTAGATTCTAAAGTGGTAAATCATACATTTGTTCCCATGATAGCATTGGATAAACTCACCAGCCTCGCAGCGCGATTAAACGCACTGAGAGGGTATCTTTGACATAGATGTCAAGCTCCTCCAAATAACTGAAGACGAAAAGCACACCCAAGACCCTGATTTCTGGAACGATTCTAAAAAGGCTGAAATAGTCATGAAACAGATTCGTAATAAAAAAGTATGGACAGACGCTTATGCCGATACAGAAACAGCCATAGAGGATGTTAATGTGCTTTATGAGTTCAATAAGGAAGGAGAAGCTACAGATAAAGAAGTTACTGCGGCTTATAATAAAGCGTTTAAGTTTATAGAGGAACTCGAGTTTAAAAACATGCTCTCTGCAGAAGAAGATAATTTAGATGCAGTGGTGCAGATTACGGCTGGAGCTGGTGGAACAGAAAGCTGTGACTGGGCGGCTATGCTGCTGCGTATGTATAAAATGTATGCGGAAAAGAGTGGTTTTAAAATGGATACGCTTGATTACCAAGAGGGAGATGTTGCTGGTGTTAAACAAGTAACTATAGAGATTTCTGGTGAATTCGCTTTCGGGATGCTGAAAGGAGAAAATGGAGTGCACAGATTGGTGAGAATTAGTCCATTTGATTCCAATGCTAAACGCCACACCTCATTCGCTTCAGTATATGTGTACCCATTGGTAGATGATACTATAGAGATAGAGGTAAGTCCAGCAGATATTACGTGGGATACATTTAGGTCTGGTGGTGCAGGTGGGCAGAATGTAAACAAGGTAGAAACAGGTGTAAGAATTCGTCATAAACCTTCTGGAATAGTCATAGAAAACACAGAAACTAGATCCCAGTTAGGTAACCGTGAAAAAGCCATGCAGCTCTTGAAATCTCAATTATACGAGCTGGAGATAGCGAGTAGAAATGAGTCGAGAGCTGAGATAGAAGCAGGGAAGAAGAAAATAGAATGGGGCTCTCAGATTAGAAGTTACGTAATGCAGCCATATAAAATGGTGAAAGACGTGAGAACTCAGCATGAGACTTCTAATGTGGATGCTGTGATGAACGGTGAGATAGAAGGATTTTTAAAAGCATTTTTAATGGGCTCTGGAAAAGGAGCTGCTACAGATTAACCCAATGAGCCAAATTACTATTTACCATAATCCGCGCTGCTCAAAGAGCAGAGAAACCCTAGCGCTCATCAGAGAAAAAGGAGTAGAACCAGAGATTAGAGAATACCTAAAAGAGATTCCTTCTAAAGATGAACTGAAGTTGGTTTTAGCCAAGCTAGACTTGAACATAAAAGACATTCTTAGAAAAGGAGAGAAGATCTACAAAGATAAATTCAAGGGGATGAACTTCACGGATGAGGAATGGATGACTATCGTTTTAGAAAACCCTAAACTTATAGAAAGGCCTATAGTGATTAAAGGAAACAAAGCAGTTCTAGGCCGTCCACCAGAAAATGTGTTGGAGTTTTTTTAATGTTAAGGATGAATTCGAGATTCTAACACCAGTTCTTCCAAGAACTTAGGGGTTAAGAAATACGTGACCTTAAGATGGGATAAAAAAAGTGGATTGATGATTCAAGCCACTTTTCATTTATATTCTTTTCAACCCCAAACAACTTACTCTCCCAGCATCTTAGCAGGATCTACCCATTCGTTATATTCCTCTTCAGTAACATAAGCTAGTGATAGTGCTGCAGCTTTTAGTGTAGTTCCTTCGGTGTGCGCTTTGTTGGCTATTTCTGCCGCTTTATAGTATCCTATCTTCGTGTTTAGAGCGGTTACTAGCATAAGTGAATTATTTACCAATTCATTTATCCTAGAAGTATTAGGCTCTATTCCCTGAGCACAGTGCTCATCAAAACTTCTGCATGAATCTCCCAGTAATTGAGCACTCTGTAGCAGGTTGTAGGCCATCATAGGCTTGAATACATTTAGTTCATAGTGACCCTGCATACCACCTACAGTGATGGCTACATCATTACCCATTACTTGCGCACAAACCATAGTAATGGCTTCGCACTGCGTAGGGTTTACTTTACCAGGCATGATAGAGGAACCTGGCTCGTTAGCAGGAATAATAAGCTCACCTATTCCTGATCTGGGACCAGAAGCCATCATTCTAATGTCATGAGTTATTTTAGAAATAGAGACAGCCAGTAGTTTTAATGCTCCGTGGGTTTCTACTATAGCGTCATGTGCAGCCAGCGCCTCGAATTTGTTCTCTGCGGTAATAAACGGATGCCTAGAAAATTCTGCTATTTTTTCTGCTACCAACTCCGAATATCCTTTAGGAGTGTTTAATCCAGTTCCCACTGCAGTTCCCCCTAAGGCGAGCTCAGAGAGATGATCTAAAGTGCATTGCACCGCTTTTAACCCGTGATCTAGCTGAGAAACATACCCAGAAAACTCTTGACCTAAACTCAGCGGAGTAGCATCCATAAGGTGTGTTCGGCCTATTTTAATTACATCTTTAAAAGCATCAGACTTCGCTTTTAGCGTATCACGTAAAGCTTTTACGCCAGGAATAGTGTTTTCCACCACCATTTTATAACACGCTATGTGCATTCCCGTGGGAAAAGTGTCATTGCTACTCTGAGACTTATTTACATCATCATTTGCCTTTACGGGCATTTCACCGCCATCACCGAGCGTTCCACCATTGAGCACATGCGCTCTATTGGCCACTACTTCATTCACGTTCATGTTAGACTGAGTTCCAGAGCCTGTCTGCCATATAACCAGCGGAAACTGATCATCATGCATCCCGCTCAAAATCTCATCACAGACCTTAGAAATCAAGTCTTTCTTCTTATCGTCCAATACGCCCAACTGATTATTGGTATGGGCTGCAGCTTTTTTCAAATAAGCAAACGCATAAACTATTTCCAAAGGCATACTAGCAGAAGGTCCTATCTTAAAGTTGTTTCGAGAACGCTCAGTCTGCGCTCCCCAATACTTGTCTGCAGGTACTTTTACGTCTCCTATCGTGTCTTTTTCTATTCTATAATCCATGGTGTGAGTGGTGTTTGAAATTCGAGGTTCACGTTTCTAATTTTGCGTTGCAAAGATAGTAGGGGAATTTGGAATTACGTTTGATTCGATTGACGAATTATTGTAGGCGCTACTTAAATATTGCAGCAGGGAGGGGTTGGTTTTTTTCTAGAATCCGAATGGTGTATTTCCCAACTGGAAGATGTCCGAGTTAAGTGGAGGAGTTAAAAACTTACGGAAGTCAAGGCTATACTTGGAATATCAGGGGATAAAACAACCATGTTTGGGGGTGTTTTCAATCCTTAAATCTTTAAAACTATGTAACTTTGCGGCTCGATTTAGAAGCCTGTGGAATGCGCACACGTTACTCTTTCTCCGCAGTAAGATGCTCGGGTGTCTCCGAGTCTAATAGTTCTGTCACCTCCTCAATCTGCTTCTCTTCTTTTGGGAAATATTTTCTTTGGAATAGAATAATCCATATAACGCCTACAGAAATCGCGGCATCAGCTATGTTGAATATAGGCGGGAAAATGCTGAAGGATATCATGTCTACCACATTCCCCTGTAGAAATGAAGCGTATCCTGAACCGAATTCTGTGATCTGTGCCAAGCCTGAGTAGTCTACTCCGTTGGCCAATCCTTTATCGAACATCAGTCCGAAGAACATGCTGTCTAAGATGTTACCTACTGCCCCCGCCAGTATTAGTGCTACACAAGTAATAAGTCCTTTTGGAGCTTTTGTTTTTACTAGTTTCCATAGCGCATATACGATGGCTCCAGAGGCCAATAATCTAAATATGCTGAGGGCTAATTTCCCCACAATGCCGCCAAATTCAAAACCGAAAGCCATACCAGGGTTTTCTATGAACCTGATGACCAAAAAGTCGGAATCACCGAAGAGGTAAATCCCTTCACCATAACGCATAGACGTTTTCACCCATAGCTTAGACGCTTGGTCTATAACCAGAATAAATAAAGTAACGAATACGGCTCTAAATGCTAGCTTGTTGATGGCGGGCTGGTTTTATAAATTCTTATTGCATCCTCTTAGCTTCTATGCTTAACGTAGCATGAGGAACCAATTTTAAACGTTCTTTCTGAATCAGTTTTCCAGTTACTCGGCATAGACCATAAGTCTTATTCCTAATTCTCATTAGAGCATTCTCTAAACTCTCTACGAACTTCTCTTGACGAGTAGCTAACTTAGCTGTCTCTTCCTTGCTCATAGTTTCTGAACCGTCTTCCATCAGTTTGAAGGATGCAGCTGTATCATTTGTGTTGTTGCTATCTATGTTAGATAATGAACGTGTAAGTTGGTCTAAATCTTCTCTAGCCATCTCTAATTTTTCTTCTATTAACGCTTTAAATTCTTTCAAATCAGCGTCTCCGTATCTAGCTTGTGCCATGGATTTATATTCTGTTTATTGCTATCTCTGTGCTCGTTTCAGCATCTATCTCTACAGTAGTTCCGCCTGTGGCGCTTTCTACTAGTTCTAAAGAGTCTGCTAATACTTCTGCGCAAATATAATTTTTGTTTGCTTCTACTGCACTGCTAATAGCTGGTGTATTTTTTATTTTTATTTCAATTCTATCGGTTACCTCAAAACCGGAGTCTTTTCTCATGTTCTGAATCCTGTTTACTAACTCTCTAGCCACACCTTCACCTTTTAATTCTTCGGTGAGTGTAATGTCCAGAGCTACGGTAAGTCCTCCTTCTGAGGCTACTAACCATCCTGGAATGTCATCTGTGGTTATTTCCACATCTTCCATCGAAATAGTCAGTTTCTCTTCTCCTAGGTCTAGCTCCATTTGCTGGTTTTTCTCCAGTGTAGCTATTTCCTCTTCCCCAAATCCATTCACGGCTGCCGCTATGGATTTCATGTGTTTACCGAATTTAGGCCCTAAGGTTTTAAAATTTGGCTTAATTCTTTTCACTAATATATTGGAAGACTCATCTAAGTACTCTATTTCTTTGATGTTTACCTCTGATAAAATCAAGTCTTTTACCGCTGAAATCTGACGCTTAAAGGTTTCGCTAAGCACAGGGACCATTATTCGCTGTAACGGTTGTCTTACTTTTATTTTCTCTTTAGCTCTAAGGCTGAGAACCATAGAAGAAACTTTCTGTGCTATTTCCATTCTAGCTTCTAAGTCTGTATCTATTTCAGAAGTATTGGCTACAGGGAATTCTGCTAGGTGAACACTTTCCACATTGCAACGCCCAGAAACCGCATCTAAATCCTGAAACAACCTATCTGAGAAGAAAGGCGCTATGGGGCTCATCATAACACTAAGCGTTTCCAAACATTTATAAAGTGTCTGGTAAGCGCTAATTTTATCGGTAGAATATTCTCCTTTCCAGAAACGTCTTCTGCATAAACGCACATACCAATTACTCAACTGGTCTGCCGTAAAGTCATAAATCAATCTTCCTGCTAGCGTAGGCTCAAACTCTTCATAAGCCTTGTCTACTGAAGAAATAAGGGTGTTCAGTTTAGAAAGAATCCATCGATCTATCTCAGGTCTATCTGCGAAAGGCACATCTTCTTCAGCGTAACTAAAGTTGTCTATATTGGCATAGAGCCCAAAGAACGAATACGTGTTATATAACGTTCCGAAGAATTTACGCTGCACCTCTGTGATTCCATCTAAATCGAATTTCAGATTGTCCCACGGCTGAGCATTGGTAATCATGTACCATCGGGTAGCATCTGCTCCGTATTTACTAAGCGTAGCAAAAGGGTCTGCTGCATTTCCCAAACGCTTGCTCATCTTTTGGCCTTTCTTATCCAGAACTAGTCCGTTTGAGATTACAGCTTTGTAGGCTACAGAATCAAAAACCATAGTTCCTATGGCATGCAGAGTGTAGAACCAACCTCTAGTTTGGTCTACACCTTCTGCTATAAAATCTGCAGGGTACGCTTTGTTATCGTCTATTAATTCTTTGTTTTCAAAAGGATAATGCCACTGCGCATAAGGCATAGAACCAGAGTCGAACCATACATCTATGAGGTCTGCTTCACGTTCCATCGGTTTACCTTTAGAAGAAACTAGTGTAATGGCATCTACATAATTCTTATGCAGGTCAAAGGTGTCGTAATTGTCTTTGGACATATCTCCAGGAGAGAAATCAGCTAGTGGATTGGTCTCCATAATTCCAGCGGCCACTGCTTTTTCGCATTCTGCTTTTAATTCTTCTGCAGAACCGATGCATATTTCTTCATCTCCTTCTTCTGTTCTCCAGATAGGAATAGGAATTCCCCAAAAACGTGAACGAGATAAATTCCAGTCGTTAGCGTTAGACAGCCAGTTCCCAAACCTTCCTGTTCCCGTAGATTTTGGTTTCCAGTTGATGGTCTTGTTCAGTTCCACCATGCGTTCTCTAGCCTTGGTTACTTTAATGAACCAAGAATCTAGCGGATAGTAGAGCACAGGCTTATCAGTTCTCCAGCAGTGTGGGTAACTGTGCACGTATTTTTCTACGTGAAAGGCCTTGTCTTGCTCTTTTAATTTTATAGAGATTTCTACATCAGCAGAACGGTCTGGGCGCTCTTCATCTGAGTAGTATTCGTTTTTCACATACTTGCCAGCCATGTCTCCCATCTCAGCCACGAATTTTCCTTGGAGGTCTACCAGAGGAACTGCGTTTCCGTTGTCATCGGCTATAAGCATAGGAGGAATTCCAGCTTCTTTAGCTACCATAGCATCATCCTGCCCGAATGTAGGAGCGATGTGTACTATTCCCGTTCCATCTTCTATGGTTACGAAATCAGCAGCGATTACTCTAAAGGCGTCTTCTGGAGAGTCCATAGGAAGGCAGTAATCAAATAATTGGTGGTACTTGATGCCTACTAGGTCTGATCCTTTGCAACGCCCTATGACTTCAAACTCTACATCCTTTTTTACTGGAAAATGCTTTCCGATTAACGCTTCTGCCACCAACACGGTGATAGGGGAGTTTGTATACTTATTTATAGAGTTAACGATGAGGTAATCTACCTTAGGTCCTACAGCCAGAGCGGTATTGGAAGGTAGTGTCCAGGGAGTAGTGGTCCATGCGATAAACGCTGGAATAGCCACTGCAGACTTCCCTGCTTCTATGAATTTTTCTATCTGTGGTAGGCTCTCTTCTTTTACAGAAAACTCTGCTATGGCAGAAGTATCTGTAACATCTTTATAGCAGCCCGGCTGGTTGATTTCATGAGATGAAAGTCCTGTTCCTGCGGCTGGAGAATACGGCTGAATGGTGTACCCTTTGTACATCATTTCCTTTTTGTGTAGCTGGCTTATAATCCACCACACAGATTCCATATACTTGTTCTCATAGGTGATGTATGGGTCTTCCATATCTACCCAGTAGCCCATTTTCTCTGTAAGGTCATTCCAGACATCGGTGTACTTCATCACTGCTTTTCTACAGGCTTGGTTGTACTCCTCTATGGAGATTTTAGTGCCTATGTCTTCTTTGGTAATCCCCAGTTCTTTTTCTACACCTAATTCTACTGGCAGACCGTGCGTATCCCACCCAGCTTTACGTTTTACTTGGAACCCTTTTAAGGTTTTGTAACGGCAGAAAATATCTTTAATAGAACGTGCCATCACATGGTGAATTCCGGGCATACCATTGGCGCTAGGCGGTCCTTCGAAAAATACGAATGGTTTTTTTCCTTCTCGCGTAGCAATTGATTTTTCAAACGTACCTCTATCATTCCACTCCTTAAGAACTTCGTCAGCTATAGCTGGAAGATCTAGTCCTTTGTATTCTTTGTATTTCTGTGCCATTGTTTACCTGTAAAAAAAGATGGACGAAGATAAAAAATAAAGTGGTGCGGGAGTGAGGTGAATTAAAGTGTTTAACGTAGCGGTTTATCTATATATTTTTTTGGATTAGAAATGGTGTGTGTTTAAGTTAAATCACCTTTCCTCTATTCAGTAAATCTTTTGGGTCTAGTGTCTTTTTGAGCAGTTTCATTAAGGTGATTTCTTCGTCTGTTCTGCACAGCTTTAAGTAATCTTTTTTATGAAGACCTATTCCATGTTCTGCAGAGACAGAGCCGCCCAGCGCTTTAAGTGGAGAATAAACGATGTGGTCTATTTGTTTTTTAAGTTCTACAGATTCATTTTGTTTCCCTATCATAAAATGAATATTCCCGTCTGCCACATGGCCGAATGGATAGATCAAGTCTACTTCAGGAATCTCAGCCAGTTTTTCTGAAATAGAAGTGATGGTGTCTCCTATATCTGAGATAGGAAGACTGATATCGAAATGCTGGTCGTGTTTCATTCTGGAAACTAGGGTATGCACATCTTCTCTTATTCTAAAGAATAATTCGATGTCTGCAAAGCTGCCTGCTAGTGCAGCATCCTCTAGTATGCCATTTTCCATGGCTGCAGCCAGTAAATTTTCTAGTGTAGTTAAGTCGGCTTCGTGGTTTCCGCCCATGGATTCTACGAGCACGTAATAGTCATAATCATAAGGCAGTGGAGCATTAACTTCAGCAGGAGCTGAGGTCATGCCTATAAATGTGTTTTTCCAAATCAGCTCAAAAGCACTCATGGTTCCTGCCAGGCCTTTGTCCATGTGTTTTAGCAGTTTTACTACGTTTCCATAGCCATTCAAGCCTATGAACGCACAGTTTCTACTTACCGGTTTTTCAGAGAGACGAAGTACGGCTTTAGTAACTATTCCTAAAGTTCCTTCTGAGCCTATGAAATTATGTTTGATATCATACGCTGAGTTGTCTTTGATGATTTTTTTTAGTGAAGAGATAATAGTTCCATCTGCCAGAACAACTTCTAATCCTAGGACTAAATTTCTAGTCATTCCGTAACGAACTACCCTCATTCCTCCGGCATTGGTAGAAATAATTCCTCCTATCTGTGCAGATCCTTTGGCTCCAAAATTCATTGGGAAAAGAAGGTCGTTTTCTTCGGCTTGTTTTTGAACATTCTCTAGGATTACTCCTGCTTGTGCGGTTACCGTTCGGCTGCTCGTGTCTAGCTCTTCTATGGTTCTCATTCTTTCCATAGAGATCACTACTTCCTGCGGGGTAGTTTCAGTGCTTCCTACTAAATTGGTAAGTCCACCATGAACGACTACGGGCTGGTTATGGGCGTTGCAAATTTTCATTATCTCAGACACTTCTTCTGTAGTTTTAGGAAGTAGAAGCGCTTTGGCTGTGAGGCCATCGTTCATGCGCCAGATATGTACATAGCGGTCGGCTAGCTGTTCTCCAGTTAATACGTTGTGTTCACCTAATAGCGATTTAAATGCTGAAATCATGGATTCAAATGTAGGGTCAAAATTGACTGAAATCAACACTGATATCTATGAGTATCCACTTACCTTTGCTCATTATTATGAGCAAGTCAGGAAGATATATAATAGGAATAGCTGGAGGGAGTGCCTCAGGAAAGACAAGTATTTTAAACGACTTACTGTCCTCCCCGTGGAAGGATTCGCTGGCACTGGTTTCTCAGGACAACTACTACATAGATAGGGAGAATCAGTTTGTGGATGAGAATGGAATTATCAATTTTGACCTTCCTACAGCCATAGACAATGACCACTTTTATGCAGATGTGCAAGCATTAGAAAGAGGAGAATCCATTACTAAAACGGAGTATACGTTTAATAATGATGCAGTAAAGCCTAAGGAGATTACTATTCATTCTGCTCCTATTATCATAGTTGAAGGATTGTTTATTTTCCATTTTGAGCGAATAAAATCCGAGATGGATTATAAGGTTTTTGTGGATGCTGAGTCTAAGGTAAGATTGCAACGCAGAATAGACAGAGACTTAACTGAAAGAGGTTACCCTGAAAGTGATGTGCGTTACAGATGGAAGAATCATGTGCAGCCAGCAGATGAGCTATACCTGCAGCCCTATAAACCGGAATGCGATTTAATTATAGACAGCACGGAGTCTTACCACAGAGATTTTATAGCGTTAGAGAACCATATTAAAGCCTTATTAGAGAATGAAAAAAGTATTTCACCTAGGTAACTGCAGTACGTGCCAGAGAATTATTGGCGATTTGAGCCCTGAATCTAAAGGATTCGAAATGAGGGAGATTAAATCTGTTCCGATGACTATAGAGGAGGTGGAAGCCATGTACGCGCTGGCCGGTTCTTACGAGTCACTTTTTAGTAAAAGAGCTATGAAATACCGTTCTATGGGGTTGAATGAAATCACCCTTTCTGAAGAAGAATTTAAAAAATATATTTTAGAGGAATACACGTTTTTAAAGAGGCCTGTGATTCTATCGGATGATCAGATTTTTATAGGTTCTGCTATTAAAACGGTGGACGCTGCTAAAGCCTATTTGAGTGGACTCTAAAAAGCTTGGACATCTAGCCCTCTTTACTGTAGGAGCTACCTACGCAGCTAATTATTTAGTGGCCAAAGGTCTTATGCCTGATTTAATAGGTCCTTCAGGATTTATTTTTGCTCGAGTTACAGGGGCGCTTATTCTGTTCATTTTCCTGTTATTGATTTCTGGTTTTGAGAGAATTAAAAAGGAGCATATTCCGAGACTTATACTCTGTGGAGTTTTTGGAGTAGGTGTAAATCAACTCCTGTTTTTCAATGGATTGAGCCGCACTTCTCCGCTAAATGCAGCTTTAATAATTACTGCCATACCTATCATAGTTTTAATTGCGAGTGCGATTTTACTAAAGAGTAAAGTAACAAGCCGCAAAGCGATAGGGGTAACTCTAGGAGCACTAGGAGCTGTTTTTCTTGTTTTCTTAGGCCAAGGGGAAGGTGGAACATCTAATTCTTCATGGGTGGGCGATTTATTTGTTCTCATTAATGCTACTTCGTATTCTATCTACTTGGTAATAGTGAAGCCATTAATGGCCCATTATAAACCGATAACTGTAATTACTTGGGCTTTTTTGGTAGGATGGTGTATAGTAACTCCATTCGGGTTAAATCAGTTTTTAGCAGTCGAATGGTCTGACTTCTTGGCTAGAGACTTTTATGCATTTTTCTTTGTGGTGGTGATGGCTACTTTTTTGGCTTATCTGCTGAATATTTTTGCTTTAAAACACCTTCCCCCTACTACGGTGAGTGTGTATATTTATCTTCAACCACTTCTCGTTATCGTGTTTACCTTCCTGTTTTTCTACTTAGGATTTAACGACTTTAGGGCTGACCTAACTTGGCAGAAAGGAGTATGTGCTTTGCTCATTTTCTTAGGGGTATACCTAGTGAGTTTTGAGGGTAAAAAAGGCTACTAACTAGCTTACTTTTGTAGTAAAAAAACCACTATGAAAATAATAGTACTACTACTTGTCATACTCTCAGGCCCAGTGATTAGTGTTGGGCAGAATATCTATATCCCTGATGCTAACTTTAAATCCTATTTAGTTCATGACAATGCTCTTAGCACAAATGGAGTTGCGGAGGTGCAGTTAAGAGAAGAAAAATCAAAGTATAATTTCATAGAATGGAATTTTGGATTAGCGTACCTAGAAGGAGGGGACATTTCCTTCCCAGTTCCTGGAACCTCTGTCCTTTTCGGTGGGACACATATAAACACAAATAATTTTATTTTTGAATATGAGGTGGGGCTTGCGTTACCATCTATTGTTACTGGTAAATTAGGAATAGGCAGAAGGTTTAATAAAACTGATGTAATTGTTGGAGTAAGACCATTCCCATTTAATCTCTACTTGCAATCTAGCTTTGCGAACAAGCAAAAAGGATATTGGATTTCCTCTGTTGAGTTTAACCCACTTTACAATACCGAAACACCATTATCATTTGGGTCAACGGCGATTTTAAATTTTGGATACAGATGGAATCTAATGCAGAATAAAAACTCAAGTAATATTTGGAATCGCTGGAGTAAGGCCCCGAATTAAATTTTAGGGGCTTCTCAGGAAAAAAAAGGAGGCTTATGGCCTTCTTTTTTTATGCGTTGAATTTTTTAGTTGTTGGAAAGAGCCTTTGCCGACTTAACGTACCTTTGCAAAAAAAACCAACGGTTATGAGCGAAGAGAAACTGAGCATAGAAGAGCTAGGAGAATTCGGACTAATAAGTCATTTAACAGAGAAGTTCAAAGACAAAAGGGAAGAAACCATTCGATCCATTGGTGATGATGCTGCGGTTATAGGAAAAGGAAAGATTAAAACTGTAGTTTCTACCGATATGCTTGTAGAAGGTGTTCACTTTGATTTAAGTTATGTTCCGCTAAAACATTTAGGCTATAAAGCTGTAGTGGTGAATGTGAGTGATATCTACGCTATGAATGCTGAGCCTAAACAGATTACAGTTTCTATAGCCGTAAGCAGTAAATTTCCGTTAGAAGCTCTCGAGGAGTTATACGAAGGTATCCACAGAGCCTGTGAGGTTTATAATGTAGATTTAATAGGTGGAGACACGAGTACTTCACTTTCTGGTCTAACTATTTCTATCACTGCTATAGGTGAGGCAGAAGAGCCTAAAATAGTTTATAGAAATACTGCTCAAGATGGAGATTTACTCATCTGTTCTGGTGATTATGGAGGTGCTTATATGGGGCTTCAGTTACTAGAAAGAGAGAAGCAGGTTTTTAAAGCTGCTCCTACAGCTCAGCCTAAGCTGGATGGAAATGATTATGTGTTGGAAAGACAACTAAAGCCTGAGGCTAGAAAAGACATCATAAAACAACTGGCAGAAATAGAGGTTATTCCTACATCTATGATAGATGTAAGTGATGGATTGGCTTCTGAGATATTCCATATTGCTACGCAGAGCGATTTAGGCTGTCAGATATATGAAGATAAAATTCCTATAGATGAGGCTACTTACAACCTCGCGAGAGATTTCAACTTGGACCCTACGGTTTGCGCATTAAACGGAGGAGAAGATTATGAATTACTACTTACTGTTTCTCAGACTGATTTCGATAAATTTAAAAACAATCCTTTCTTCTCTATCATAGGACACATGACAGATAAGCCGTCTGGAGTAAATATGGTTATCAAAGATAGAAGTGTAGTTCCGCTAAAAGCACAAGGCTGGAATCACATGAACAAAGAAGCATAAGCACATGCCTGTAATTAGAGAAATAAACGGAAAATCTCCGCACATAGGGGAAGGGACTTGGTTAGCAGAAACAGCCGTGGTGCTGGGAGATGTGACCTTGGGAGAAGACTGCAGCGTTTGGTACAATGCCATTATCAGGGGAGATGTAAACTCTATTCACATAGGGAATAGGACTAATATTCAGGATGGAGCTGTAGTACACTGTACGTATAAAAAGGCGGCTACTGTAATAGGAAATAGTGTCTCCATAGGCCATAACGCTATCGTGCATGGCTGCACTCTGCAGGATAACTGTATGGTGGGAATGGGCGCTATAGTAATGGATGACGTAGTGGTAGAGTCAGGTGCGGTAGTGGCAGCTGGAGCTGTTGTTTCTGAAGGTAAAACGGTAAAATCTGGTTGGATATATGCTGGAATTCCTGCCCGCCCTCTAAAAGAAATATCTGCTGAGGTGAGAGAAGCTTTATTAGAAAAGACTCCTGAGAACTATGTGATGTATAAAAGCTGGTTCGAAGATACCGGCTTCTAATCGAAGATTCTTTCCTCTTTTAGTTCTATTTTCTTTCCAAAGAAGGTCTGAGTGCTTTTTTCAAATCCTTTGGTGAAATCGGAAACATAGAATTTATCGGTTACTTCTTTTCCTTTTAATGAGTAACCTCTGGCTACAGATTCAGCCACCACATTAGCACTGTCAATAATATCCACGCTTCCTTTAAAAAACGCCTCTACTTCTGACTGAATAAGAGGGTAATGTGTGCAGCCTAGGACTAAAGCGCTTATGCCGTTCAATTCTCTGGCTTTTAGGTAAGATTCTATAACCGTTTTACTGATGTTATTGTTAAAGAACCCTTCTTCTATCATGGGAGCTAACAGAGGAGTAGCTTTACTGGCCACGGTAATAGAGTCGTTAGCTATTTTTATTCTTCTCGGATACACTCTAGTTTTAATGGTTCCTTTGGTGGCTATTATCCCTACTTTCTGGTTCTGGTATCGCGTAGCAATGAATTCTACCACAGGGTCTATCACATTAAAGACCGGGATATCTGGACCCGCCAAATCTTTTACCGTTTTAAAAGCATGAGCAGAAGCGGTATTACAGGCTATTACCAGAGCTGTACAATTTTCACTAAGAAGAAACTGGGTAATCTTAGTAGAATAATGTCTTATGGATGCGGGAGACTTATCGCCATAAGGAAGATGGGCTGTATCACCGAAATAGACTAGCTCGGCTTGAGGGAGCTTATTCTTAATAGCCTTAGCTACTGTAAGTCCTCCTATCCCTGAATCGAATATGCCGATTTTTAATCCCAAGTTATTCTTTTATCCTAATTAATGAAACCGAAAGATAATTCACTCTTATTTAAATAACGCTAGAACAGGGCATAAAAAAAGCCATTCATAGAGAACAGCTTTTTCACCTTTCGGAAAGTTAATTTTTTATTGGCCTAACTTGGCTAGAACTAATTGAAGGACATCTTCACCACCTTCATAGATGATTCCTCCACTGTTTAAATCGAAGATATATACAAATCCATTTTCTTTGCCCACATCTTTAATAGCTTGTCTAGCTTTTTCGATGATAGGAGCTAGAAGCTCTTGTTCTTTAGCCGCTAGCTGTTGCTGAGCTACTGTGTAAGTCTCTTGAAGTCTCTGTTGGTCAGACTCATATTTAGAGATCTTAGATTGCTTAGTGAAATCACTTACAGCTGGATCAGCTTGCATTGCTTGAATTTGAGTTACTAGTGTCTCTAAGTCAGCTTGCTGTAATTGGAGTTCCTTTTCGAACTCTAAGTTAATCGCTTCCAATTCAGCCTGAGCTACTGCAGTTTCTGGAAGTGTATCTAATAGGAGCTGTGAGTTCACATGTCCAAATTTCTGCGCTTGTACATCTAATGTACAGAATGATAGCGCGGTAAGTAGTATTGCTATGTATTTCATGATTGTTGCTTTCTATGTTAATTATTTTCCTTTTGGCTTAGCGCCTTTTTGTACAGTATTGCTTCTTTCTCTAGAAGAGCTTGAGGGCTTTTTTCCACCGGCTTTAGCGCCACCGCTTTTGGATTCTGCTTTATTTCCGCCTTTATCTTCTTTGGTCGGCATCTCTATTGTCTCTCCTGGGGTTTTTCCCATTTTCTTGAGGACTTTATCGCTCACGTCATGCTTAGGGTTGGCGTACAGCATATTGCTTTGAGATCCTTTGTCGAATATAACCATGTATCCATTCTGAGAGGTTACTTCGAGTATAGCCTCGTACATCATGTCTTGCACCGGTTTCATAAGTTCCTCTCTCTTCTGAAATAAGTCTCCACCTACACCAAACCTTCTTTTCTGTGAGTCCCTAGCTTCTGATTTTTTATTCTTCAGCTCTTCTTCTCTTCTTCTCTGCATATCCAAGGTAAGTAGTGCTTTTTCTGCTTGAAAAGATTCCCCAAGTAAAGCGATTGAGGCATATTTTTCTTCTATCTCTTCTTGCCACTGAGCACTGAAGGAATTTAGCTCCACCTGCGCATCAGCATATTCTTGTAAATGCAGCAGTATATACTCTGTGTCGACATATGCGAATTTCTGAGCGTAAGAGCTTAACCCTACAATCAAGAGACTTAAAATCAGAGTTACTTTTTTCATTTTTACAAGTATTAAAGCGTGTGCGAATTTAAACAATTTGATTAGAGGTCTCCAATGTTCATGCCAATACTGAAATGGAGCTGATTTTTCTCGATCAAATCTCCGCCTTGTTCAGGCGCTAGAGGGTCGAATCTCCATCCATAATCTAGACCTAATAGACCGAACATAGGTAAGAATACTCTAAGCCCTATTCCGGCAGATCTTTTAACTTGAAAAGGATTAAATTCTTTGAATGTGTCCCATGTGTTTCCTGCCTCAGCAAACGCTAATGTGTAAATGGTAGCTTGAGGATTAGTGCTTAAAGGATATCTAAGCTCAGCAGTATATTTAGCTACTAAAGGAGCACCACCAGAACCTGATATAGATTCTTCAGGATATCCTCTCAAGTAAATAATTTCTCTTCCATCCAGTCCAAACTGATTTAGATTCACCCCTCCTACATAAAACCGTTCGAATGGTGATTGACCTATATCACTGTTGTAGAAACCTAAGAAACCAAATCCTACTTTGGTATTTAGTACTAGTTTAGGGGGCTTCTCATCTGTTCCTCTGGTTAGTGGAGTGTACCAGTCTACTGTTAATTTAGCCTTGTAATACTCTACCCATCTGTACTTGTCCTGGGCACTGGTATAATCAAAATCTTCTGGCCTCACAGAGGAGTAAGGGAAAGTAGCCTTGGCGAATAATTTTACAGTAGAACCGTAAGTAGGATAAATAGGTTCAGATACAGAGTTTCTCTGTAAAGTTCCAGATAAAGCTAAGTTGTGAGCGATTCCTGTTTGAAACACACTACCAAGAGCGGAGTAGTTAAATAAATCAAATCGCTGGTAACTCAAGTTTCCAAACAACAGGAAGTAATCGTCTGGCTTTTTAAGTCTAGTTCCTATTCCTATAGACCCTCCTTGGAGTCTCATTTGGTTCAAGGCCGGATTTATATTTCCTTCGCTATCTTTTCTTGGTTCTCCATTAGATACTCTAGTTCTAGAGTATGAAAGGGATAAAGAGGTCGGTTTTTTACCACCCAGCCATGGTTCAGTAAATGAAGCGCTAAGTGACTGGAAGAATATACCATTTGACTGCCCTTGAACAGATAGTTTCTGTCCGTCACCAGTAGGTATAGGTCGCCAAGCATCTTTTTTAAACATATTCCGAGCACTGAAGTTGGAAAAGCTTAATCCCAGCGTTCCTACTATTCTTCCGGCTCCGAACCCTCCAGAAAGTTGGATTTGATCAGAGGGTCTCTCAGCTACTACGTAGGTTAAGTCTACTGTGCCTTCACTTTCGTTTTGCTTGATTTGGACATCGAATCCTTCTGGAGCAAAATAGCCTAAATTAGAAAGTTCTCTTTGAGTTCTGACAATATTAGAACGACTGAAAAGATCTCCAGGCTTTGTTCTAATTTCTCTGTAGATAACATGGTCATTCGTTTTGTCATTTCCAACTACGGTAACATCGCCCACTCTAAACTGCTTTCCTTCATACAGGAGAATCTCGAGATCTACAGTGTCTCCTACTACAGAAGTTTCAGAGACTATAGCTTGGAATGTTAAATATCCTTGATCCATATAGATAGAACTTATATCTAATCCATTCGGGTTAGAATAAACTCTAGAATCCAACAAACTTTGGTTGAATTCATCACCGGGCTTGATTTTTAGAATGTTCTTTAGCGAGTCTGAATTATACTTTGTGTTTCCGAAAATTTGGATATCACCAAAGTAGAATTTCTGGCCTTCTTCTATTTGTAGTTTTAAACCAAGTAGCCCGTTTTCTGTTCTGTAAATAGAATCATTAAGTATCCTGAAATTTTTATATCCCTTCTCATTATAAAATTGAGTAAGCATAGCTTTATCCATCTCTAGATTTTCATCTAGAAGCTTAGAACTCTTTAGTACCCTGTACCATCTTCTTCGCTTGGTTTCTTTTAATTTGCCACGCAGCTTTTTTTCTGGAAACTCTAGTGCTTCATCAAATACGATTTCGCCTATTTTAACTTTCCCCCCTTTTTTCACCTCCACTAGAAGTGTGCACGTGTTAGGTGTGTTAGGGTCGTTGTCTGAACTGATGTTAACTACTGCATCATAATATCCTTTTTCTTTATAATAATCTATAATAATGTTCTCCGCATTTTTCATCCAGTTTTCAGTGATGATAGTACCTTTCTGAACATCTATTTGATCTTTTAGTGTGCTGATCTCACCACTTCTTAGATTGGGGAATCGCTGTATGCTTCCGAGCCTAGGCATTTCTTTCACCTCTATGCCAAGCCATATTTTGTCGCCTTCTGTTTTTACAGTATAAATCTGTATATCAGAAAATAATCTGCTGGCCCAAAGGTTTTTTATAGCTCTAGAAATTCGATCACTAGGAATAGTTATCTCTTTTCCTCTCGGTAAATCGGCCAGTACTTTTACAGCCTGTACGTCTGTAAAAATAGCTCCGGAGACGATTACGTCTTCAAGCGTGTAAGTCTGTTCTGAGTTTATGCCTAAGTTAGCCACTTGAGCTTTAGACGTAAAGCCATTAGAGACTAGTAATAAGACGGCACATATAGTTAGAATACTCTTCACTCTACGCTTTAATTTGTTCACTGATTTTTCCAAATCTTCTTTCTCTGTTTTGGTATTCTAAAATGGCTTTAAGGAATTCATCTCTTTTAAAATCTGGCCAGTGGACTTCTGTAAAATAGAACTCCGTATATGCGATCTGCCAAAGTAAAAAGTTGCTAATTCGCTGCTCTCCACTAGTCCGAATTAATAATTCAGGTTCTGGGATTCCTGCTGTATTTAGGTAAGAAGAAACGAGTTCTTCAGTAATTTCATTGTGTACATAGCCGTTTTTAACTATTTCTTTTATGGCATTGGTGATTTCCCATCTAGAGCTATAACTGAGCGCCAAAATTAAGGTTAAACCTTTGTTTGATGCGGTGCGTTCTTCAGCGTCTTTTAAAGCTTTTCTGCAATTTTCGGGGAGAAGTTCCACGTTTCCTATAGTTCTCAGACGGACATCGTTTTCTTTTAATTCTTCAATTTCTGAAATGATAGTGGTAACTAAAAGGTCCATTAAAGCCTCTATTTCTTCTTTTGGTCTGTTCCAGTTTTCAGTACTAAAAGCATAGAGCGTTAAATATTTTACATTAAACTCTCGGGCAGTTTTAATACTCTCTCGAACTGATTCCACTCCATTTGAGTGACCGTAAATTCGGTCATACCCTTTTTGTTTGGCCCATCGCCCATTGCCATCCATGATAATGGCGATATGATTAGGAATTCTAGAAGTATCAATAAGTTCCATGGCTAGAAGCTCTCAATTTGTTGTTTTCTCTGTGTTCTCTAGTTTATCTGCCTCCCCAGCAGCTACCAGGTTTTTTATCTATCCTTAGAGTAAGCGCAAATGTAGTGAAAGCGTAGAAGTCATTATTGGTCGGGTCACCTCTTTCTACGAAGGCATTTGAATCGTTTAATCCGATTCCTTCCAAACTTCGATCTGATAGTTCTTGAGTAAGAACTCCAGACTCAAGCCTTAGTACAAGGGGGTCTGCATATGCTGTGCTTACATCATCTATATAATCGCTAGACGCGGAGCGCATTCCATAAGTTATATTGAAGGCTAATCCCCCTGTAATATTCATTTTAATTCCGAATCCATATGGAAGAGATAAGCCACCTAATTTGTAGGGAGCTTTAGTAGCCGAGGATGTTCCTTGACCTTCTGTGCCCAAGGGTTGAAGTTCATACCACGCTCCATTATATTCTGCCATTGGCTTCATACTGTAATGAGCGATGCCTAGGAATAAGAAAGGGGTAAAGAAATCTTGTTTACTTCCTACTTGGTATGGAAAAAAATTCAACTCAGCGATGGCGCTCGTTTCCAGTATAGGGTTTTTAAAATGAAGATTTCTGTTGACCTTCCAGGGGTCTTTAGATTTAGAGTCATACGCTCCCAATTCGAAATAATGAACACCGAAATTAAAGCTCCATCTTCTGTCTATATTTTGTCGGTAAAATAAACCACCGCCTAGCTTTAGTTCTCCGCC
>Ga0209712_10001038_pt1 | contig 23955 bp, 20 predicted proteins | sample ArcOceMetagenome_FD_187443 | JGI IMG/M metagenome (GOLD analysis project Ga0209712, IMG submission 187443) | Marine eukaryotic phytoplankton communities from Arctic Ocean - Arctic Ocean - Greenland ARC118M Metagenome (SPAdes) (version 2) | ecosystem: Environmental > Aquatic > Marine > Oceanic...
GGCACTACTCGTCCTACACTCACTCTGCTAGTACAACACCACCATCATACAATCAAGAACCATGGGAGGACACCACGCTAACCCTCACGCTAAGCCAGTAGCAGAACAAGACACTGACGCAATGGCTAAGGCAAGAGTTCCAATCGCCTATCGTGATACCTGCGCACATCTCCTGATGCCGTTGAACAAGTGCCGTCGTGAGTCCTTCTGGAATCCTGGTAAATGCGGTCACGAGCGCCATACTTATGAGGAATGTCTGTACAATTCTTACTTACAGCGTTGTGAGGCTAAGGTTCAGGAGACTAAGGTTTTGGCAGCTAGAGCAGCGGCTGAGAACTAGACAATCAAATTATGGATTTCATGGTGGTATATGCAGGATAATGATTGAATATTTGGTGTTGGCAAATTGGGATGGATTTAGGAACAAGCATTTTGTATCAAGAAGATGTACTGAAGATCATGATTAAATTTCCGTTTGTATGGATCAAAGGCTAAGAATGGATGGAATTTATGCGCAACCGATGATTCTACCGGTTCCGAATTGTAAAAGTCAGCTCTGCGATTTATTTGAAGTAGCTGACGAAATGTAAAGCACAGATTAAGATAGTTTCTATTCAGTATGGATTGATTTTTTATCATTCACACCTATGCAACAGTTCGACCAACGATGTTTCCAACGGGGTTCAGTCAGACTCAAATTGCATGGTGTTGATCTTTCGTGACTCATAAAATGTACTGAAAAGTAAACAATGGCGTCATGATGTCCATCTACAAAGGAAACCCAACTTCCTGTACACCTCCTTTTGAGTGAGAGCATGAATTTCGGATGAGAGTATTGCGGATTGTACAGTGCAGATTTTAAAAGTCACAGAAAATTCATTTCTTCAGATCAAGGAATTCAGCAATTGGGGTTGGTGATTCAATAATACACATGCAGTACTTGCCATCCAAAAAGCGATCGATGCTGGTTGGACTGCTGGCAAATCATTACTACTCAGTGATCGCTCCAGATTTATTCTATCCTGGTACCGAAGCTACAAACGGAATTCCATTGGCAAGATATCTACGTAATTCTTATTGTAGGCGAACTCGGCTTGCCAGAGAACACTGCACTGCGTAGGATTTGTTCAAACTATTTAGATATACTACTGAGAATATCCCTGCAAAACTAATAAAAGAAAGGAGTTGTACCTAGATGTAAAGGCAGGTAGGTGGTAGTGACCAAAATGAAATGTTTTCTAAAGTGCACTGTGGATTTCAACGGAGTCACCTGCCGTAGTACTAACGTAGCCATCCAGAGCATGCTTAATTTGGCCGAGCCAACGGGAATCGGTGCTGCCATGCTAATATCTAATATCTATGTTAAATGTTAAATGTGGTCTTTCTTGACACATCCATAATAATTCCACAAAAAGTAAAGAAGGGAAGAGAGGACGACCGTTAGTTTACTCGTTGATTTTTTGAAACAACATGAAACATGAATGAATGTGTCCATTTTTGTTTGTTTGCTGTATCATAGATCATAGCTGCTAGTAGGTACAGCTGCTACTAGAACACAATTCGAAGAGTATCATCCAAGAACTGGGGTAGAACACAAACTCATTAGTTATCTTTCAATTGTTGCAATGAGCGAAATTGGTATATTTTCCTTTATTCTTGTGTATAGGGTCATCAATGCTCTTATTGTAGAGACCCAATTCGATCCTGACGAATATTGGCAGACTTTAGAACCAGCCTACTGTCTCGCATTCCAAAGCAATTGCGCCTACACCTGGGAGTGGACAAGGAGAAGGAATCCAGATTCGATCAATCTCACAAACATTGATTGGATAGAAGAAGCGTTGCATGGTCCCGTCAGAAGTTATGTTCCCATTTTGCCAATATATGCTCTATACAAGTTACTAAGGGCATTTCATCTCGATACTACGTGGAGCATCGCACGGGCGCCGTTAATACTGAATGCTGCATTAGTAGCCGCACCGACTGATTTTGGAGTATTCTACATAAGTAGATATATTAGTAGGATCAAGAAATTCCGAAATAATGAGTTTTCATGGAAGTTTGAGCACTGGGCATTGCTGGCAAGCATCACGAATTGGTTCAATGGTTATGCACTTGTGCGCACATATAGCAATTCAATGGAAGCCGCATTGTTATGTGTCGGAATGGCTCTATTATGTCCAGAATTATTTGGAACTATGCAGAGTAAGCATGAGTTCAAAGTGCGCCTGATGGCTAGACTGGCATTTCTTCTCGGTGGTATCAGTATTGTCATTCGATTCACAGCACTTGCCTCATGGGTTCCAATTGGAATTATCATTTGCTTGAGAAGGAAATCAAAATCAAGCAAAATGTATCATCTTTGGCATATGTGCATAGTATCTGGGGCAATGGGGGTCTTTCTAGGCTGTATTTTGGATCGTATCTATTACGGGTTTTGGGCGATTCCGTTTTTGGGGTCGTTCCATTTTAATGTATTGCTCGGTACGTTCACTGCAATACACATTTTCATATACGTTGAAACAGCATATTTTTATTTGGCTCATCAAGATCTCTTTTCAGGAAATGGATCTCTCTATGGCACGCATCCGTGGTTCTGGTATATTGTTGCAGGACTTCCAGCAATTGCAGGGATATTGACTCCATTATTTATCTACCAATGCTTTTCGTGTTTCAGAGAAGAAAGAAAATCTGGGACTTTGGATAATCCTCTGTGCATATTGCTCATCATTATCTTGATATACATTGGATTTCATTCAATATCAGCTCACAAAGAGTTCCGATTCATTTTGCCAATATTATCCTTGGTATCAATTTTGGTCGGATACACTCTAGCCTCATTTTACACGAGGAAACCTTCTTGTCCATCCTCTCGTCGGCAGAGGTTTGCGTTCCTTGTATCTATGCTCGTTGTTCTGAATTATCCTCATTTGTTATATTTGTGTATTGTGCACCAAAGAGCGCCGATACAAGTTAACAAAACAATATCAATTTTGCTCGACGAAATTGAGAGAAGAGGAGACAATCCCATGACAGTCCACTATTTGATGGGATGTCATTCAACGCCTCTCTACAGTCACTTACACATCCCAGGACGGCATAAAGACAAAGTTCCTATTGAAGGTTGGCACTTGAATTGTTCACCAAAGTGCCGCTCTGATCCACATTCGCAATGTGAGAGTGAAAGATTCACAACGGACCCAATTGGATTCGTTGAAGATGCTTATAGACACAATGAAGTTGGTTACTGTTCGAGCTCCGAGGATGAAAACTGTGAAATGTATAACTCTGGAGCATCCTTAATCCACAGAGAGGTGCCTGACGTCTTGGTTATCTTTGAAGAAGACTTGAATAGGTCCAACTCTGAGGATCTCAAAGATCTATTAGTGTCCATTGGATTGAAGAAATCAAAGTCAATACGGCACACTATCAAAGCAATATCAATTGTGAAAAAAGAAGTTGATGCTGTAGATGGTGACGAAGAGCTAGTCGTCAGGATTCCAGGAGTTGGTATTGGTGTGAAATTTCAATTTGAGCACATGGTTATCTTCACGCCTCTTGATCACTCTTTGCATTGATAGTGATACTACTCTCACAACATCTGTTCGGTCAATTCGCGTTCACTAAGGGAGTTTAAACTGTACCGTGGGAGGACATGCTGTTCAATAGTTGACCAAACCTTCGTCAGTTGTGTTGAGAACAAAGTGCTGTCTCCTAGCGACCCGTTCCTTATGAACGAGGTAATACCATCTGCATTAAAACTCATCGGAGACATGAATCTTTTATTAGACGTCTGCACACCGAGATGGAGAAAGAGAGTTTGGTCATTGATTTGCAGTTGCTAGGGATTTCCATGTTTTTATACATCTAAGGCAAAAGAGGTATTACTTGATCTTGGTTTTCTTTTTTAAGCGCATACGCCAAGATCCAAGTTCTTCACAATTCTTTAGACCTCCTCGTAACCCTAATCCTAACTACGTTCCAATTGTCTTCAACTCTGCTCATCACTTCTCTTCTTCAATCGTCCTGAGAAATCTAGATACACACGGTGAGGATGATTGTTGGATCTCACTTTTGCACACGTTTGTGCTCAACCAGAACACGCAGTCGCAGCCAGCTTTGCTCAATTCGCATCGCAAAGACGCAATATTTACAATGAAGACAATGGCTAGAAAAGTTAGAAACTTTATCTACACATTCACAACAGAGCTTTCTTGAAGTTATCGTCTCTAAGCGAGGACGACGGTCCTGAGACATTTCTCTGCTGCAGCATTTGTATCTTTATCTCTCATTGTCAATCGCTCATCACTGTTCGATTCGTTCAACTGTTCAACATAGCCATTTGAAATATGCTGGTACTATCTGACATACTTCAACACAACGATGTGAAAATAGAAGCGTTCTAATCCCAAGTCGACGTCAAAGCAGTCTGGACGGCTTTGATGTCAGCATTGACCTCGTCCAAGACGAGAGCCTCGCTGGCTATAAACATGTGCGACCCGAAGTTGGTAATCCTTGTGGTTTAGTAAAGGATGGTGTATGGGTGTATGTTCGTTGTCTCCTGATACTTCCGCTTGATCGATGCTTGTATTTTCGATAGTAATTTGAGTTTGTGGTAACCTATTGTGTTGTATGCCTCATTCTCCAATGCGCAGCATTGAAGGTACTAGACATGCTAATCAACTAGTACCGCTTGGGACATTGTTAATGGCATAGTATTTGATCCTCTTAGTGCTGCGCAGCTCCGCTATATTGAAGGAGGTTTTGCTAATCTGGAAAAAGCAAATACCAGAAAGGCTGAGGTGGCTCTACTGATCAGAGAAAACCGTGAGGACGAAGCAACAGAAGAAGAGAGGGAAGCACATAAGAAGACTGTTGCTTCAGGAAAGAAAACTTTACGTACACGTAATTGTAACACCTGGGCGATCAAGAGCAAAGAAGTGCAAGACGAAATGCTAGAATTTGGGAGCCAGAAGGCTCATGAATTGACAGATTTATCAACAAGGGACGTATTCAAAAATCTGAAAATAGACGAAGGCCATGCGAGTGCTTTCTCTGAATTACTTCTTGGAGTGAAGAAGAAACCATCAGGATTTCTCGTGAAGCTAAAAAATTGAGCTGAACAAAGAATGGCAAGGCTGTCAAATTCAATTAGACTTTGAACAGGAAGGGGAAATAGTCCAAAGAATAGAAGTGTTTAATCGTGCGATATGCTGAAGGCCCTGCTCTTGTCTTTTTTCGCTTCTGGGGGGAGGTTGTTCTTAAGTATTCTATAACTTAAGTAGAGAGGCGAAGAATCGTAGGTCGCTCGATATTTACTGCGTGTTCAGCTGGATCAGTCAGTGCAGATTCCCTCACTTCCGAAGTGAGGCGAAAACTTGATGATAAATGGGGCAATGATCTGGCTTTGCCTGACTGATTAAGTATAGAACATGTGTCATTGCGACTGCGATTTCTCCATTTTGGCCGGCCTTCCATTCCAAAGATACCTGAAGAGTGCCATTTCATGCGAATATCGAGAGCGAGTACTCTAGCACCGTGCTTTCGTTTTGCTAACGGGACAATATTGAAACAATCAAAACATTTAAATGATATCTTGGAGGGAAGTTTGGACACGATCTGCCACAACCATGAGCTTCAAGCTCGTAATTACGGTGGCCAGTAAAGCAGAGACAGAGAATCCTGCGTTGACGAAGAGAAAATGTGAGGCCTCCTTACGAAGACATACCATAGTCGAGTGGGAGTCTTTGTTCTTTGCAACTGCTTTACATAAATCTTCTTGTCCCAATGAGGTGTAGTTGACTAGGGCATGACTTGGAAGCGTCAGGCCATATTGATGCTCGAATTCAAGATCAAACTTCAAGAAATTGGAGATGGAGAGTATAATGCTTTGATTAACTGTAGGATAGCTACTCCTTTGTTATACCCCCAGGTCCTTTGGAGTCGATCGGATGCCCACCTTTTGTGTTGGACAAGAATATATGCAAATAAAGGAGTCTCCCACGCAATGCTGATAGTCTTCGTTGGGAGTCTTCATCTTTCTCGTCGTCGAGGCAGGATGCTCCTCTTTGAGTTACTGATTCAGCAATCATCACAAAATTTAGATATCACCCATTGATTAGTATTAGATAAAGCCTTAGCCTGCCCAGCAGAAGTTGGGTGGAATATCTAGACTGGGCACTCATTCCTTTCACCTTCATTATCAGAAAACGCTTTGGAATTCAGAAAATTTCTTGCGCGCTCCATCTCCAATCTCCGAAATATAGCACCTGCATTGCCCGAAGCTTCCACGTTAATCACCGGTCGATTGGATATCTCATTGGGACACGAAGATTTCTGTTAGTGATTTGTGAACGAAGGCGTCTCCCACGCAACACTGATATTTCTTCGTTGGAAGTCCTTCTTAATCCGGGAAACGTGCAGTTCTTCTCTCACATATTGAAAGAGAATCACAAAGCAAAGAACCAGCGTGAGTTTGCTACCAGTATTGTAGAATCCCTTCGAAGCGCCGATCCTTCTACTCGCTTCTTGACAATGAACGATGCCTGCAAATATGTTGATATTGGGGATGCGAAAGCATTTTTTTTTAAAGTTCTTGAAGCGCCAAGGAATTATAAGGAGAAGAAGGAGCAGTAGTGAGCAGTAGTAACCGATAAACATGCACTCTTTTTTGATAAGGTGAACAGGTGGCACTCCGAATACTTGGTGGAAGAGTGCAATGAGGTATTAATTGAGACCTTGAGCCTGAATAGAGGCAGCTAAAAGGAAGGCTTGGTAATCCTGAAGTTAGACCTAATACATGTGAAAGATATTAACCTAACTAGCTAGGTGTGAGACCTAAGTATTTGATGAAGCTTTTTTATTTAAAGAAGCAATGCATAGATTAAAACAAGGAGCGTTTGATCCATGGAGCCCCTTTGTAACGACTTTGGTTTCACCAGCACACGCAGGCAGGTGTACGCGTGTACTGACTGAAAAATAGATAAATATAAATTAATTTCTGCTTTCTGGACGAAAGTGGCGATTGCAGAGAGCCAATCTTGTTTGAAAGGAGTTCAGGCAGCTAAGTGCGCGTTAATTGTAGCTCCTGAGATTCTCCCATCAGGAGCCATTTTTGGTACAAAACTCGGCAACAAAGAACTTTGATAGGGCAAGAAATCCTTTTGTTCCTACTCAAAAAAGATGTTCATTAAAATCTTGTAAAAAAGTGGAAGATCACAAGGAAACACAAGACTCACCTTCACTTCACTACGAATGAATGCCATACGCGCCCTACTTGAACCATCTCTTTCTGTAACATATTCATCAAGCCCCTTCGGCACAACTAGTCCTTCATATTGAAGATGCCTCAGATACTTTAGAACAGTCTCAGCACATCTCGAACTATAATACAGTACCGGGACAAGCCTGACAGCCTTCGTTGCTGTACTGTACTGGAATGACATTTCATAGGTAGCTTGCTCAAGTAATTCTTTGGAAAGTTTTGATGATCCTTCATCCTGTTTGTGTCCAGCATTTTCGTTCATGATCATTCTGTAATGCACAGGTTTCGATGTGCCCTTGCCACTTCCATGCGCGATTAAAAGAAAGTCATAACCTAAATCTCCTTTTTCACTGTAGAGCTTAGCCCTTTCTGAACCTTGTTCCTCTTCTGCGTCAACGATTACACTGTCGACGACAGTACCACTGTGCACATTGAACTTATCTTTGTTACGACCAATACCAACACCATCACTTGGATTCGCGGGCACAATCTTAACGCTATTCCTTGTCATACAAGCAACAAATGTAATGGCAGGACAGCAATGGACACAGCCGGAATCACAGTTATTCGAACACTCATCGATGCCATTGTGTCCTCGGCGCACAAAATTCTTATAGCCCTTCTTGATGCTCTTGATCTCATCGATTCGGAATCTCGAGAAGGCTCCTTCGCTCACTCCAGCACGATAGACAAGTATCCTTTTGGGCAGGAAATTGTTATGGAGGAAATACTGCATCAATAGGGATTCAACCAACGAAATAAGAATTGCACCGTCAACGGTTTCACTCTTGGAACATACTCGAACATCTTGGGCAAGCCTCATACAGCTTCCATCTAAAGTAGCAGACGCACAAACTACTGAAATGGAATCTTCCTGTCCAAGGCTATTAGAAATAGAGATACCTAGAACCATTGTCGGGATTTGTCGAACCCATGTAATCCCAATTTCGTTCAATCCTTGAGAGGAGATTGTCCACGCATGTGCCTGGTTCCAATGATTGGACATCTTCGCATTTACTTTCACTGCAACATTGGAACAGCTGTATTTCAAAATTAAGTCTATTAGATAGAAGAAAAAATCATACAGCCACTGAAAACACCATACTTACTATTGGTCTTTCCTGCTCCCCTGTCCTTCAAACTTCGATTTAACAATGCACTGAGATTGTACTCCGAGATTGAAATTGCAAACCATTTTCACCAGGCCGTAGTTTTCTGTAGAGTCGTCAGGTAGAATAACAAAGACAATTGAAGTGCATTCCACAGCTGCCTTTTCCACGGTGTATTTGGGTCTCACATTAGCAGCTTGGTCGCATCTTATCGTCCCCTTTTCCGCAATGAAACAGGTTGCCTCAAAAGTCGCCTGTTCCCACTTTTGGTTAATTAAAACTTCATGGCGTCTGATTGATGAATCTGTGGTACGATGGATAAGTCAGAATGATCCATATGCTGGGAATACACAATGCAGTAATAACTTACTGTACCTAAAATCAAAGGGGTCGATTAAATCGGCCTTCTGCTGCACTTTGACCATCATTCGGCCTTCCGCCGCTTGACCTTGAAATTCAAACGTATGAGTTTCAAAACGCTCTTGTAACATCACTCCACACCTCCCTCCTCCATCCTGTAGTGGCAACACCAAACATTCAGACCATAATCCAGCTGGGTTCTTCACGCGAGTCTTCAACCAAGCCTTATCGTCGTCGAATCTCTTTCTCAAGTAATGCTCGTCAAGAAAGAAAGAATGAGCTCTCATTCTAGCATCTTCAATTGAATCTTTGATCTGAATGGAGGAAACACAAATAAAGATTAAGAATGATATGGCCCTTATGTTTGAGGATCGTAATTGGAAGCGCATATCAACGTACCTGGCGAGAACCCGCAGCGCGACAGGAGGACAAAATATTATTTACATTGCATGGTGCTACGCTCATACCGTGTTTTTCTGCGACCCTAAGGAACTTATCCATAAAGTCTATTGCAACGCTTCTGTTGCCAGAAAGATCAGCAACTGCAAAGGATGAAAGTTCTGCGGGTCTGCCATAAAGCTATAAGTATTTTGATTGATACAAAATATGCCGACGGAATAGAATCATAATGAAAACTTACTTGGAAAACCTCACACCTTGCAAATTCCATGAGCCATTTCTGATACTGCTTTTTTGCGTACCGAACGAGATAGTTGGCTGAGGTAGCACTTTAGCTTCTACTTCTATTGGTTTTTCAGAAACCCTCAGATTAAACTGTTCAAGTACATGGCGCATGCTCAGTCCACTCCTCTGTAGAGAACTAGACGCCTCTCTAAAAAGACGCTCAATGTTATCAACGCTTTTATCTCCTCCGTGATGATCATAATAATCTAATACGGCAGAGACTTGGCTAGGTGAATTCGCTCCCTTCATTTTGGCATATCCCTGGTAGAGGAACTCTATCGGAAACCATTCATTGTTACCAATGAACACTAGCGGCATATGTGGATACTGAAGTTTAATTTTGTATCTCTCTAGAAAGTATTCAGGCACGGTGATCATCCTGCTAGTTTCCTCACCAAGCTTGGTAAAGGAGAAGGAAAACTCATTAGGATCAGAGGCATCCCAAATAATATTTTTCCCAAGTCCTTTACTTTCTTCGTTCCGACCTTCAACGACCTGCTCTTTCTTCATGAATTTATTTTTCCTAGTAATGACGTTGCTACGACGGATTTCAGCATCAGTCTTTCCTTTCTGTTTCATTTCTAATTGGTAATGACGGTGAGGACAATGCTGAATCATGATCATTTCGAAATCAATTCCATTCCGTGAACTTACTTTCATGAAATTCTTCTGTCACAGGTATATCGTATCGAACATTGATAGTTTGCTTCTTGATGGCTGACATGACTTTGGCTCGTAATTCAGTATCCATAATAGGAGTTGTGCTACAAAGGGTTTAGAACATTTGACGCAATTTTGTGGAAATATGCAAATGGCGACAAGCCGTTTTAGAGGGCTTTGAACTTACACATCATTGATTCTGACTCCGCATATCTCTCCACCTCTACCATTTCTATCAACTTGAAGCAGTTTGACAGGAACTCTAGGTGCGTTACCATACCCGCCTGCTTCAAATGCCCGGTTGGCAAAATCAATAGTACTTTCACAGTTGAAAAATACGCTGAAGTCGTTTCCGGTCTTGCACAGGCGAACTGCCTCTAACAGCCCAACAATCGGGACAAAGCTTTTCTCCTATTTTTGAACGAATGAAGACAGAATTAGGAATGGGCGCCATCAAAGTTATTTTCAGCGAAAAAACATCGGTCCTTACCCTTGAGAACATATTCTTCAACAACCGGCTTTCAATGAGCTTGCCCTGCTGTGCTTCTGGGAAGTAAAAAACCCTTGGCGATTTCCCAAACGTCTGATATTTTGTGGTAAAAGAAGAAATGATTAGATCACGAAATGAACATATGATTCATATTATCGTGTTGGGACATGCCAACTCTTACCTTCATTCCTGCTGTAAGAAGAGCAGATCTAAAGATGACATCCATTCCTTGACGAATCTTTTCTAAGTTCATGATGTCACTAGCAATTTCTCTACTACCGGTATTGGTACTTGTGAGATCAAACTGGCCAACCTTCAACAGCTTGATAAGGAAACGTGCGTTACCGGATCGATCTGCGTCAGGATCGTCATCCTCACAATCCTTCTTGATAAGAACGACGAACTCCTTCTCGTCACCTTTGAAGAAATCGGTATTGGAGTAAGCACTTGCGCTTCCATCTGTCACCAGTTCAATCTTCTCGTCACAACGAAGATTATCAGTCAGTTTCTGCAGAATCCGACGAGTTAGCTCTGTGCTCTCCTCGTTTGTAGGTAGCTCTTTCGTAGGGACAACTTTGATGGAACCATCAAGATTCATCTCATAAGTTCTGTCCTCTTTTCTAGCTCTTTTTGCCCTGAAAATCACAACTTTGTATTGGATTGCGTTAGTAGGTTTAGTGACTTCAATCTTGAAGTAGTTTGTTCTGACTCGCACTTGACTTTTGCGTTGTTCAACGCCACCGCGGCCTCCTCCTCCGCGGCCTCGTCCGCCATAGCCGCCTCCACCGCGACCTCCTCCACCGTAGCCGCCTCCACCGCGACCTCCTCCACCGTAGCCTCCTCCTCCACCGTAGCCGCCTCCACCCTGCTGAGAGTGTCCGCCATAGGAAGAACCACCATCTCTGGAACGAGAGCGATCAGGCCTTACGTTATCCTGATTACTGTAGTCACGACCTCTATTCATTATTTGGACGTCTGTTAAAGTGCTATCTGTTGAACTTGTATTGCATCAAGCAATTGCATCAAAAGATACAAAATGAGAATACTACTTTGTAGACTTCTTGTTGAGAGATTGAAGATAAGATTTCGTGGTGTCAGAGAAGCGCGCGTCAATCTCGAAATCAGAAGAGAGGAGGGCTTTTTAACAAATAACCAGGAGCAAAATAGTCAAAATATCAACTTAAAAATACCTGTCGGGAACATTATTACTTTTTAGTCGAAGGTGAATGTCCAATTCACTCGCAGCTGCAATTTAATATTATCCATTATGCTCATTTGATTCTATATTTGCAAATGCATTCAATCCATTTGCCTTTTCACTGGTAGATGCCGGAATCTCATTTCTGGCGAAAAAAATGCATAATCTAAAAACCAAGCCCAACCTTTTCTTTGTTTGGAGGCTCCTTTGGCTACTGTATATTAAAGTAGTGTTATACATTGTTCTCACAGATTGTGTTTATTATATTATACATATATGTAATTCAAGGAGGAACTTAATGTTCCCAGATCCATTCACTGAGTGGTTCATCCATCTGGCATGAACCACCATGACTCTTTTACTCCTTGTTAATTTCCAATGCTGGATACGGTATAATGACCGGTGTCATTATTCCATCGATCACCCTTCGCTGTTCCGATGGGTTCCGACATGTTCCAGTGATGTGCTTCCAACGTCTCTTTAACGTTTAACAAAGCATCAACATAATGTCACCAATATGACATTCTAACATTCTTTGCATCAATATCTGTCGGTTCATTGAATACATTTTCATATTGTGATAAAGATTCGGGAGTAATTGGTAATGATCTATACATGAACATTGCTGCACCAATCATGAGACATGACCTTCCTTCTGAAAGGTATTCACCCATGACGCCATAGATGGGGTGACAGGAATTCCTGTAAGACACCACTCCACGACTTCTTCATCAGACACATGATTAATCGCAGAACTATTGTATGAATTCTGTCCCTTAAAATGGAGCTGCAGAATCTTGGAGATGTTGGATGGAAAGTGCGGTCGACCATGGACATGGTAATTCATGTTCATCCATACAATGCAATCTTGAGGGATGTTTGTTCTTGCTTGTTGTGTGTATGTGTAATATCGTCAATGGTTATACTCCTTGAAGGGATCGGCACTAGAGTAGAGATCAAGAGAAATAGATGCCATCAATCTCATTCCCATTAACAATCCTTTCAAGATGTGAGCTTCTTCATCTAGCAAACTTTACTGCTTCAGCCTTGATGTGAAGCCGTTTGACCTCTTCTTGCTTCAATCTAGTAGTAGCTTCTGCTTCTTCAGCCTCAAGTCGTGGACGTTTGACCTTGTCTTGCTTCAATCTAATAGATTCTGCTGCTTCGGCCTTGATTCAAAGACGTTCTTCTTCTTTCTGTTTTTGTAATCTAGCAACTTTTACTGCTTCAGCCTTGATGCGAAGCCGTTTGACCTTGTCTTGCTTCAACCCAGTAGCTTCTGCTTCTTCAGCCTCAAGTTGTAGCCGCTCTTCCTCTTTCTACTTTTGTAATCTAGCAACCTTAACTGCATGACTGCGCCCTTGGCACAGCCGTCGCCACTATCCCACGGACACCAGTTTGCCCCCAGCCAGCACCGGAGGATATTGAGATGCCTACCCAAAACAAATAAAACTTCCATATTGAATGGACAATTGTTATCACACAAATTGACACTGACATAACATGCACCCGTTCATGTCAGATGCTGGATTGCTGTCACATGTGCCGATAGAGAGTAATATAACTAATATCATCCATAATGATTAAGACAGCTACATGCGTAGCTTAGCTGACAAAGAATGAATGCATGTGACAGAATCTGAAACACAAAATGATTTGAAATGACATTTTGGTTCTTCGAGAGAATGTAATGCAATCGAACACAGCTCATTATGTATCTAAAGTTTCCGGTTGGTGGTTGCTATTAGAAGCAGCAACGTGCCGTACTATTACCGGTATAAGAAAGACAATGGCAGTCAACATGATCCTTGGTTATCCAGACAAACTTCTGAGGCTGTCACTCTCCTTCCTTGGCATTGGACACTTCACATCCATTGCGTTGGTTTGCTCTAGGTTCAAAATTGCGTACCTTGCTAATGTCAGTGATGAGATGATCACCACTGGTGAAAGTGTCACATCGTCCATATTGCGTGCAGAAAAATACTTTGAGGATGCATGTACTTCTGAACAGCTTAGGTACTTCTGGTGCAGTGTTGCAAGATATGGCCGTGTAGACGTCATTGAATGGGCCCATCGACAAGGATACTCACGGATTTGGAATGAACGATTTTTCCATTGGAACAATTGCGAGTGTCAAGTGTGCATGAAAGCTGCTGGGTACGGACAGCTTGCTGCTTTGCAGTGGTTGTAACAAAACGGCTGCAGTTGGGACATCGAGACATCTTCAGCTGCGGCTAAAGGTGGGTATCTCTCTGACCTCCAATGGGCTAGAGAGAATGGATGTTCCTGAAATGAAATGTCATGTTCCCTTGCTTTGAAATGGCTGAAAGATCATGGGTGCCCTTTGGGAAAGTCAGCATGTCAAAATGCATCAAGACACGTATGTGAGATTGCCCGATTTGTGACATTATAGCTTATTCAGGTCATCTCTGTATCCGTGACTGAGATTGAATGGGAGCTCTTGGGATGAGCGTACTTCTTACCAAGCAGGTTCGGGTGGACATTTTAGTATCCTCCAGTGGCTGAGAGAGAGTGAATGCCCATGGAATAGTTATTCATGTTCCATCACACCTCGTTCAGGGCACCTTAATATCCTCCAGTGGGCAAGTGCGAATGGATGCTCATAGGATGAGTCCACTTGTTACCAAGCAGGACATTCTTCATGGGAACTTGAGCTTGCTTGTAATCTCAATTTATATAGTAGAACAAGAAATGGTGCTATCTCCTTGATGAATGGATGTGCATGGGATAATTCGACGTGTTCCATTGCTTCTCAAGGTGGTTATCTCTCCGTCCTCCAATGGGCTAGAGAGAATGGATGTGAATGGGATAGTTTGACTTGTTACTTTGCAGCTGAAGGTGGGCATCTCTCCATCCTCCAATGGGTGAGAGAGAATGGATGTGAATGGGATAGTTAGACTTGTTCATATGCAGCAGAAGGTGGACATTTCTCAGTCCTCCAATGGGCGAGAGAGAATGGATGTCCCTGGAACATTCATGCTATTATGCAGCTACAAGTTGTAGCAACCTATATATGCTCAATTACGCAAGACAGCATTGGCCGTCACATGAGGAAGACTGTGAATCATTTTATTAAAAGAAAATGAAAGTGAAGTGCATGCTTTTGTTAAAAGGGTTTCTCTATTTATTATCATTGCTTGCGTCATCTTTTGTCTCTACATTTTGAATTGTGGTTAGTTTTATTTTCAGCCATTGCAATCGTACTCGAGTACACGTCTTGGAACAACGAAGTATGTTCAGTCAAAGAAAACGTGTTAGGTCTGACCTGACGTATTTCCGCCCCATAAAAATTCGGAACAGAATTATAATGGAGGTGTGCACGTTCATATCATATTATCTTGATCTGAGCGACTAGCTTCTCCTGGTGATTGATTCATCGCTCGAATCTTTTCTAGAATGCCCTTTTTATCAGATTCAAGCTGACCATTTTCCCAATTCTGGATGTGATCCCTGATGGCAATGCTCACCTCCCGTCGAGCATACTTTGTATAGTAAGTAGTACATCAAGCCTTGATCCAAGTGTGCAGCATGAAATTTCCTTCTCGTCCCTTTCTTTGTAATGCCCTCCCCAAAGTCATTGTTCATGGGAGATTTTTGCCTCCTCATGCTGCTTTCTAACATTTGCATTGTATACCTCGAATGCCTCTTTTGAAGATTCCACCAAGAACATGCCAGTATTGCGCAACTCTTCTCTTGACGCTATGAAAAAATGGCTTCAACAAAGTGGACAATGTGGTATATTCTGGATCTGAGAGATGGAAGAAATAATCAAGTCCAGTTAGAGGGATCAAATCAGCATCTAGGAACATAATCCGTTTGTAGGCCATCACGTTGATTATTAGAAATTTGTCGTGAACCAATTGCACAAAAGAATCTTTCTTTAGCTTGTTACCAAGAAGCACAATATTGACTCCAAAGGCTTAAGTACCTTTTGATCTTCTGTAGGTAAATAATCTAATCTTGAATCAGGAGATAATCGTCCATACACCCATAAATCAGCTGTAGTTCCTTGTTTTTCCAGAAGACGTGCTGATATAAATATTGTCCACCACAACCACATGAAGAAGCCCGTGTATGCCCCACCAATGTGTACCCAAGCGCACGCATAGGGAAACTTGGTGAAATTGGTGGGCGCAGAAGGATAACTAATTTCTTTGCTCTGCTCTTTTAGATTCGAAGACCAGTACCGGTACTGGGTGCGATCTTTTCGTCTACTAATACTGCACCAGGATGATCTCTCGTCGTACACTTTCGCATCTTTGATTGGGTCAAAGACTATCTTGACTGGGATCATTGGCCAAATCTTCTTGGTGGTGAATTGAGTGCATTGCTTGAAGGCTCTTGAACCACATCAAAATCACTACACACAAGGTAGCAACTGGTGGCAAGCATTATTTTCATGCTCCTTTATCCTCCTTGTGACTTGCAAGCTTGCTTCTTCGCGATGGTGCAGATGGTGGCATCACTCTGCATTAGGTTAGGGTCATTTTTATCAAAATTGCGAGAGCAAAACTGATGTTACTTCAGTAACACTGCAATAATCTGAAGGCTGGGTCACAAGAACTTCTGTTTTCCGTTCTACCGTCAACACCGGTCGTTAGTTGATGCGATGAACTCTCTTCTGATCTCTGTTTCTCAGTTTTGTTACTTTTTTGTAGGATTATTTTAGGCAACGCGCCTATGGTGGTGGTGGACCCTTTTAACTCATGCCAAAGAAGTACCTACCGTACTGAATTAATTATCTTTAGTAAAATGAGCTAAATTGTTCTTAAAATGGCGTTTTGTGAATTTTTGAAAAAATGACGAGAGGTTAATGGGTGGCCTGTTGTGGACCATTTTTGTAGTAAAGCGTGACGTCTGTGGTCATAAATTAGCGACAAACCCCCCTCCACCTTCCACTCACTGGCCCCCTCCTGCTTGTTAGGATAGTACCGGTATGTGTATGATAGCACAAATTGCGGCATTTATCTTCTACATACTCATATTCAACTGTAGATTATTTCAGCCGAAGGCATCTATCTACCTCGAAAGAAGACCGGTAAGCTTCCGAAGATACCACAGGCAGACTATGGCATCTAGAAGAAATGTCAGCACATTGCCAATTATGGCAGCATGGGTGGCTGTTTTATTCAGCTCTCAGTGCCATCATCAGGTTGCAGCAAATGGTTTCCCACGAGATGTCGTGGAAGATGAAGATTTGCACTTTGATATAAACTCGTCCAAACCACAGATCCGGCACTATGGCAAAATTCACACCGGTTCTACAATGGTGAAAGTTACAAAATTTCAATCAGAGTCTGATGAGGGCGAGGAGAACATTCAAAAGAGGTTGGTTGCGTATGATCTTGATCCCATTCTCCCCCCTTATGACAAAGTATACGAACAACTTGTGGTCAAGCTAGAGGAGAGAGCCAAGGACGAAGATGAAAATGAAACGTCAACGTTTGAAGAAGAAGAAGAAGAAGAAGAGACCTTTGGAGATCCCAGTGTGGTGGAAGGTCAAATCGATGCTGCCAGCTCTGGCAATACAGATAAGGAAGCCGAGGAAATTGACAAACAGGAAGTTGCTGGCATCGTAGAAACTACCAACGACATGATTTTGGAAGAAAGGGAACCAATGGAAATTCAAGTTGATGATGAACATTCAGAAGAAGGAGACTCCATTGAAAAATCTACTGACGATGTAAATGACACGAACGTTAACGATACTTCTGAAGGCATCATTGCAGAAGAAAACGAAGGAGATGTTCTAACTATCATCGATGAGGAGTTAGAGGAGGTTGAAAGCTCACAAGGCGTAACGGAAAGTTCAGAAGAAGGAATCATCACAAAATCAGAGCCTCTTATTTCGTCAGAACCTAAGACGGATGCAGGTGAAAGTATCGACGAAAGTAGCACGAGTGAGGAATCATCAGAAGATCCTGTCATTGAAACGCAAGAAAGTGTACTCGAATCAAAGGAAAGCTCCGATGATCAAGTCTCTGCAGACGAAAGCAGTATTGACGCAGAGGAGAAGGAGGAAAGCGAGGAAATTCTAGACACTGTCATTGAAGAAGAGTTGGGCAGCGGAGAGGCCACTGATACGTCTGATGTAGAAAAGAGCGAAGAATACCAACAGGAAGAAACTATTGAGGCTATTGTCGACCCAGCAATAGCTTTCCCGGAATCAGATACTAACGGTTCGGAGGAACCTTCAACAGACGATGAGGTTGTTGTCGACGCTGTTGAAACAGTTGATTCAAATGATTCTAATGTGGAAGAAGTAGCTATGAGTGAAACATCAACAATTGAGGAGGGAAGGGCGCAGCAAAAAGAAGACCCAGTTGATCCCATTTCGAGCATAGTCGAAGAGGATCTCGTCTCTTTAGAGACCGGATATGAAACCGGAGCTGGAGATAACGAGGAAGAAGAAGAGGTCGCTGTCGAAGAAAAAGAGATAGCTGCCGATGAGAGCACCGACGATACTATCATTGTGGAAGATAACACCATGGAACTTGTAGATATCGAGACGTCCGTGTTTAACGAAGAAATCCAAGAAGCTGAACGTGTCGACCACGATACTGACACTGATATCGAAGCCATCGAGACAGACACGTATGATAGCTCAGCAGATAACATTGATAGCAACGAAGGCAAAGATACACCAGTCGTTGTAGACGCGAATGCAGAGGAACCTGTAGAAGAAAGTGATCAAATCACCTCCCCTTCTGATCTAGAAGAGGCCGAGGATGAAAATGTTAATGCTGATACTGAACAGCATGAGGAAGAAATCATTGGTGACGGTTTAGAGCAGTCAGAGGAAGAAGAAATCGATGGTAATGCATTCAATTCTGAGGAAGTTGTAATCGATATGGATGTACAGCAGTCTGATGAAGATAGCCCCGATGCTGTTGATCCAGCCGAAACTGTAGATCCCGATAGCCTTGTAGATAGAACCAGTGAGGAAGAAGTTGAAGCGACAGAAGTGGCCGAAGCACAATCCGATAATTCCGAAGCACCAACAGAGAACGAATCCGTCAACGACGAAGAACCTGCTTTGGATGAGAGTGATGTGGAAGAACCCACCTCAACCTCTGCTATCCACGAAGAGGAGCCAGCGGAGGAATTTGTATCCGAGGAAGTGACTGGAACACCTGCAAGCGTTGATTCCGAATCAGGGCAAGATGAACTGTCAGAGGATTCTCAAGATTTAGAAGATGCATCTACTATCATCGACGATGATGCTACCATCCAAGACGCTGGGAATACCGATGATACAGAAAAAGAACAGAACGAACAGGAGCCACAACAAATACTATCTATACCGAAACCTACAGCAAATGAGCAATTTGTGAAAGGTCTTGACGACTTGCATAAAATCTTTGAAGAGGTCGATCCGCCAGATGAATTAGATGTGGGAGCATCAGGATTATCAATGGAAGAGGTGTTTAAACAACAAGGCGTAACAATCATAAAGATGCGTGTTCAAAAAGGGGTTGAACAGGTAAAGAAATCTTTGGCGACGTTGAAGAAAAATGGACGTAAACAGTGGAGCAATTTTAAGGAGGCTCTAGACGAGAAGTTTGATTTCAATGTCGACGAAATGGCTGTATCAGTCGTAGAGAAACTGGAAGAGCCGTATCAGAAGGGGAAGGACTTTTTCTCCGAGAACAGAGGGAAGTTTGATGGTTTGACCAAGGCAATAGATAAGGTTGTTTCCAAAGCGAAAACGATCCTCTCACGTATTGGCATCATTGATTCAGACGACGACTATGACTACGACGAGGAAGATGATGATTTGTCATTTGAAGGTCTACAAATCAATGACGACGACCTTGCAGAAATGCGTAAAAAGTTGTTGGAACGGTATAGCTAGTCTAAGAGAAATAAATTCAAAATGTTAAACAGATCTCACTGTTTCCAGTAGACTAAGTAAAGCTTACATCACCTAGTTCTCTCATCGAATTCATACGATCCAAATGAAATAAATATATGCTTGGGTAGCTACTCATTGGCCTATCAACCCATCTATCCTCACTTGTCTCATCAGGCGAAGCATAAAAGCTATTGCAAATCTTTTTCAACTTTGTAACGACTGTCACCAATGGCTGCGATTCAGCATCCTGTGCCTGTGCCTGCGCACCCCCAAACAAGGGCCCATACCCTCTTCCCCGAAGAATATCAAATGTCATGAACAACGCATCTTTTTTGGCACCTTCAAAGACAGGACTGTCCAAAATATCCAATGTCTCATCCAGTATAAATCTCACTTCTTCACTCTGCAGAGAGTCGTCACACGTACTCGTAGATGCATGCATATCGAACTCACAAATGTATTGCGTAAAAGAGATATCATCCAACTCTTGACGAATACGTTCTATCCCCTCATCAAAATCTTCAAGAGTGATACTCCCCACACTTTGATCGTTTTCATTCATAACCCTCCAGTCCGACACTTTTGCTTCGACCACCTTTTGCACATCGCTGACGAGAGATTCTAATCCACCTTGGAAAAAGTATTCGAGGGTTTTGACCAATACTTGTTTATGATACGATCCATCGTATTGAGATTTTTCTAACCCACTTTTGATACCTTCATTATGACCACTGTCATGATCATTAGCATGAGTATCACTGTTCGTATCATTACACGCATCAGTACGTGTAGTATTTCGTTCCAATTCCCGCTCCAATTGATCCCGAAAGATTTTTCCACCCAATAAATGAATTTGCACGGTGAGTAGTAGTACCAACATAGAATGGGCATATGCAGTGCTAATCATGCGGGTGACTGACTTTGTTTTGATTTCATCCCATAATTCCTGCTTGGAAAAAGTTGGGACACTTTCTTCTTCTTCTTCTTCTTCGGTACTACCCACATCCCCGGCTGCTGATCCAGCTGCTGATCCGGATCTCATTTGCTTCAATAATTTAGTCTGCAGAGAAAAATCAGTCAATACCTCAATGGAACTCTTGAACTTATTGAGAAAGGTATCAATGGTGGCAATCGTCTCCCTGTTGCATTTCACCAGTTGCTGCTGCCGTCTCCTCGCGATAACTTTGGATGTTTGCCGCTGATGGTCACGATTTTTCTGGTTCTGGTTATTGCTGTAGCTTTCGTTGCAGCTGTAGCTGTCATTATCGTTGCCGTTGCCGATGTCATCATCAGTTTGGATGAATTTGTTCCATGCAAAGGATGCGAGTTTATACGCGCCGTAGGCAGCAAAAGCTTTTGTGGCGGTGGAAACAAGTGATGAAGATGGTTTGTTGTTTCTATTTCTCCTTTGTAGCTGAGAGCGATTCATTGTTGGTGTTTACAGTTTGAAATTGTGCGCGATTTACTGTATTATAAAGGTACCAGGTACGCGAAGTTTGAAGTTGAGGCGAGATGGATGAAAGTGATAAAATTGATGTCTTGTTGACGTTGTTGTTCGAAGTGAAAGAGTTGTATTTTTGTTAAATGTTTTTGTGTATGAACGAAGAAACCTTTCCTCATTTTCAATTTCTTCTTTCTTCCCGCGCACCGCGCGAGATGCACAAAGAATGCAAAATTCAAAATATTCATCTTGGCGAAACGGCAAAGGTTACTTCAACTACTTTAACTACAACAACAATAGTGTTGATAAGCGCCAAATAGATTCAATAAGCTTGTTTTCATTTACTGCAATGTGAACAAGTTATCATAAAAAGAAGTAAAAATAAATACAAACTCATCTTTGATTAAAGAGAAAAAGAAATGCCTCGACTGTGAATCGAACACAGGGCCTCAAGATCTTCAGTCTTGCGCTCTCCCAACTGAGCTATCGAGGCTGTTGATGAACGATGAAGGAGTAGTGAAGAACACAAATTGTCAAGCATTAGAATGTAAATGATCCTGGGAACCATTCGATTGGAGTTTGGTCTGAAAATTGCAACTTCAAACTGCAACCTGCAAGCACCACAACAAGCCTCATTTCTTGGGCACTACAGTACTTTGTTCCTCTCCCCTCCCTTCTGTAGTTTATTCGTCACGACAACATTCCACAATCCACAGATTATCATATCCCTTTTTACTAGAGTAGTAGCTAGCAGCACTTACTAAACAAGAATAGAACGCGTCCCAAATTGAAAATAACTTAGTGCTGCAGTCAACTTCTAAGACAGCACCAACCAAGCAACATAACATATACCATACCATACCATACCATATCATAACATAACATACGATGCCAGAGACACCAGTTGAAGATTTGGAATGGGAAGAGTGGGACGGCGAATCACCCTTTCATCATCACTGTATCGCGGGATCCATTGCCGGGGTGGCAGAACATACGCTGCTCTACCCCGTTGATACTGTCAAAACACACATGCAGGCATACTGCTCCACTTGTCCCAATAACCCTGCCAATATTCACAACATTACTGATAAAGCCACCAAGGCCGTTTGTGCTGTTGGCACTCCTTCACAACATGCACAAACGACGTCGTCACATCAAGCACAGGGCATGTGGTCCACTATGAACAACCTCATTCAACACGGTCATGCTCATGGACATTCCACTCAGAAATTTGGTGCAAATACGAATGCAGCCCTTGTTTCGCCAAAAGGTGTTTCTCAGACTGCAACCCTTTCTGCACCAGCTTCTGCACCAGCTTCTTCTGCTGCTGCTTCTGCTGGTGCTGCTATCAACGGTACCATGGATGCCAATATCTCAAAGGGATATGTTAGGCTCTGGAGAGGCGTACAAACCATGACAACGGGATGTATACCAGCTCACGCGCTCTACTTCTCTTCTTACGAATATACAAAAGCGTCATTGAGCACCACCACCATCAATCCCACCACTGGAGTGGCACATACCCATCTCGGTACCGCGGGGGCGAGCGTTGCAGGGGCTGCATCAACCTTTTTTCATGATTTAGTCATGACGCCCATGGATACTGTGAAGCAGAGGATGCAACTTGGTCATTATAAGAGTATGGGAAATGCTTTTTCGCATATATTAAATCATGAAGGATGGGCCGGTCTTTATAGAAGTTTTGGTGTAACTTTGTTGACGAATTTACCATATGGTATGGTGATGGTTAGCACCAATGAATTTCTTAGGGATACCCTGATGGAATGGAAGGAGAATAGTGATGCTGATAATAATGCCAATATACATGGTCATGGTCATGTGCTGGATTTTCAAACTACTATTCTGTCCGGGTGTGGAGCAGGCGCCGTGGCGTCAGCGGTAACTGCGCCGCTTGATCGTGTCAAGACGCGTTTGCAAACCCAGAGATTTGCGAATGCACAACCAATTTATCATGAGGCGGCGAAGGCTTGTCCCAAAGCGAAAGCTATTGTGCAGTCCAAGTTGAAATATAATGGACTTGTGGATGCATTTCAGACTATTGTCAAGGAAGAAGGGTTTGTTGGTCTTTGGCGGGGTCTAGCTCCAAGGATGATGACTCATACGCCAGCAGTTGCTATAAGTTGGACTACTTATGAAACTGCAAAGAAATGGCTGTCCACAACATCAACGTCATGAAGATGGTGGGGCGTGAGTGACGTGACGGAATGGAATAGATGACAATACACAATGATATATCATATCGATAGATGGAGAATGAACACCCTTCTAGCTAGAAATTACACAACTTATTTTCTTGACAATAGTACGCGTACACGGTACTGTGCAATTCTTGTACAATTACTCTTTTTGTTCTAAACAAAGATTGGGACATCATGGAAAACGAACCGTATGTAATCCTACTCATAACATGACAAAGCGCTTCACAATCTGATTGACACACAGGGTTTCCTAATCTGACGAATATGTTTATAGTTCTCATCTTCTCACCCGCCCGTAGAAAACATGCTTCAATTTGAAATTGGTTTGCCATTCGAGAAGGATGAGATCCCAATATTGTTGTAGATGTAACTTTCTATTCTGTTAGCAAATCGGTGCACATGCATTCATTAATCGCAGCTGCTGATTTAATTAATCTGGAATAGATGATTCTTCGTCAGATCTTATGCTCACTTTTCCTGCATGAGACGACATATCTGTAAATGATACTATGCTTGATATTTGCAGATTCCGTATGCATTGCATATCAATGTGAAATCAACACAATTGAAACCTGGTCACTTCATCAATCCAGGCCTGGATCTTTTCCAGTGAGCCAATTCTGCCGTGTACCAACGAAATGAATTTGCATGATG
>Ga0209712_10001040_pt1 | contig 23949 bp, 16 predicted proteins | sample ArcOceMetagenome_FD_187443 | JGI IMG/M metagenome (GOLD analysis project Ga0209712, IMG submission 187443) | Marine eukaryotic phytoplankton communities from Arctic Ocean - Arctic Ocean - Greenland ARC118M Metagenome (SPAdes) (version 2) | ecosystem: Environmental > Aquatic > Marine > Oceanic...
TCGCCATTTTGCCTATTTCAGTATCGAAAATAGCGACAACCCGTTCGTTTCTAGCAAATAATCCAGGTACACGTTCTGCTGTAAGGGGACTAACTGAAAAAAGCTCACCAGGCACATAAATCATATCTGTGAGTTGACCGTCTAGCGGCATGTGTATACGGTGATAGTCTTTAGGAGAAAGGTAAATGGTAGCAAATTTTCCATCCAAAAAAGGTTTTGCTAGTTCAGGTTTACCACCTAATAAAGTGGTTAGGCTATAGTCATGGCCTTTGGCTTGGAAAATAGCATCGTGCTTAATATCACCTAACTGACTGACTGCTCCGTCTACAGGTAAGGCTAATTTTTTTTCATCTTGGCAAATCGACCTAGCATCGGCTTTAAGTTGCCTAGTAAAAAAAGCATTAAACGATAAATAGGACCCAGGATCAGACTCGAGTGCTTCAGACATATCAACTTTATATTGCTTAATAAAAAGTTTAATCAGAGTGGTGGTGATTGCACCTGCTTGCGCAGCAGCAAGGGTACCTACCAAACGAGATAACAGGTGTTTTGGGGTGATATATTGCATCGCAATTTTTAACAAATCAAACAAAGTAGCATTCCTAATAAACTAACTTTAACACCAATAATTGTACCGCAATAAACTTGGCTTTGTGTTCTTCACTAAGTTCAATAGGCTATATGCTAGTAGATTTTGCAGGTGATATTTATTATTAAATTTGTGGACAAAACTTGACAGTTGGAAGCTCATCACACTTTGGTATGTGCTGGGCGAAGTTCGTCCATATTCAACAATATTTTATGATAGCTTTGATAACGTTGTTGGCTTATTTTACCTTCTTCAACGGCAGCCTTAATCAGACACCCTGGATCATTACCGTGTTTACAATCTCGAAATTTACAGCCGCCTAAATAGTCTCTGAATTCTCTAAAACCATTTGTGAGTCTTTCTGCAGGCAAATGCCACAATGCAAATTCACGTACACCAGGAGAATCAATCAAATCTCCGCCAGCAGGAAAATGTAATAATTTTGCTGTTGTAGTAGTGTGCTGACCTAGTCCTGAATTATCTGAAATATCACCAATAGTTTCATCTGCTTCTGGTAATAACTCATTAATTATACTTGATTTTCCTACGCCTGACTGACCAACAAATACACTGACCTTATCTTTTAAGCATGTTGCAAGTTCATCAAGCCCAGCCATTGTTTTACAACTGGTATAGACAATCTGATAGCCAATATCACGATAGATATTTAATTGGTTTTCTACTTCAATCAATTGTTGCGAGTCTAGCAACTCGACTTTGTTTAATAACACGACCGGTGTAATTTCCACGTCTTCTGCCGCCACTAAGTATCTGTCAATGATATTCAGGGATAAGCTGGGTAATACTGAGCTAACAATGATTATTTGATCTATGTTGGCGGCAACAGGTTTAACCCCATCATAAAAATCAGGGCGGGTGAGAACGGATTTTCTGTCTTGCACAATCTCAATCAAACCGCTAATAGTTAATGTCTGATCTTTCCCCGGTCTAAATAACACGTCATCGCCACATACCACACTATTAATGGTGCGCCGCATATGGCATCTGTGCACAACTCCTGCCTCGTCTTCAACATCTGCATGTTTTCCAAATCGGCCTATTACACGTCCACTTTGTTGCTTACCCAACTGATTATCTTCAATTTCGTTTGGCGTGGCACTGCTTGAAAGACGCTTCGAGCGGTTTACTGAGACTTGTCGTTTCTGCCTGTCTGTTAACTTTGGTTTTTTAGCCACGTTTTATCTTTGCTGTAATTAATACCATTTCTAGTATCATGTTAACGTTTGAAGAGGCGGATACCAAATCATTAATGTATTTGTTGCTCGCCCAATCGTTTTCATCTAGGAGTCTGCATGTCAATAAACAACGAAAATTTAGTTTGGATCGATATGGAAATGACAGGATTAGAGCCCGAGACCGATGTGGTTTTGGAAATTGCTACCATAGTCACAGATAAGGATTTGAATATATTGGCTGAAGGGCCAGTATTAGCGATTTATCAGTCTGATGAAGTACTCAATGGCATGGATCAATGGTGTACAGATACCCATGGCAAATCGGGCCTAACCAAACGTTGTCGCGGTAGTGAAGTCAACGAACAACAAGCCGTAGAACAAACCATCGCATTTTTACAAGATTTTATACCTAAAGGTGTATCTCCATTATGTGGTAACACCATAGGCCAAGATCGTCGATTTTTAGTCAAGTATATGTCTGAGCTTGAACAATACTTTCATTATAGAAATGTTGATGTTAGCACTATTAAAGAGTTAGTTCGTCGCTGGAAACCTGAATTGCTGGACGGTTTTCATAAAAAGGGGGTGCATCTAGCGCTTGATGATATACGCGAATCTATTGCCGAGATGGTTTATTACCGTCAACATGTATTCACCATTTAGCTTAAAACATGAATATATGCGCACAATTCCATCAATCTTGCGTAATTTACAAAAAAAAACATCAAAATTGATTTTAGGACTTGCATAGGAATCTCATTTTTGTAAAATGCGCCTCCGTTTTAGGCAACCACAGCTTGAATCGAGTACAACATCATTATGCGGGAATAGCTCAGTGGTAGAGCACAACCTTGCCAAGGTTGGGGTCGCGAGTTCGAATCTCGTTTCCCGCTCCAATGATAAATTCAAAGTAAAATTCCAAGTTCAAATATATCTTTAGGGCGACCCCAAGGGGTGCACGACAACGCGGTTGGCGGTTACAAATCTCGTTTCCCGCTCCAATGATAAATTCAAAGTAAAATTCCAAGTTCAAATATATCTTTAGGGCGACCCCAAGGGGTACGCGACCACGCGGTGGCCGGTTCGCATCTCGTTTCCCGCTCCAAATTTAAGTATCAGTGTTTCAAAGTAGTCAATACCAGGAAGCGACCCCAAGGGTACGCGACCACGCGGTGGCCGGTATCGTTATACATCTTCAGCTAGGTCACCCAAATCATCTTTAAGTTCATGTAACAAATCACCGTAGTGTTTCCAACGGCCAATAGAACCTGAATAAAGAGGTTTCCTAACCTGCACTGAACTAGCGGTGGATACTGGTGCTTTGTTTTCATGAAAACGTAAGCATGCATCATCCCATTCAAGGTCACAAAATTTAAGCAGCTTTTCAGTGGTGGCTTGTTGATTAAATACAATATCTTCATACTGCACTTCCATAAACCGATTACTAGGTAAGCTTGAACGCCAATGGCCCATGAGTTGGTCGAATTGGCGATAAAATTGTGCAGTAGCTTTTAAACTATAGGTGTAATCATAATAAGAATGTTGGGTGGTGAGTAATTGTCTATAATTGCTTAAACAACTATCCATAGCCCCCCTTCTTAACACGATGACCCTGGCGTTTGGTAAGGCTTTTAAAATTAGCTTGGCATAAAAAAAATTAAGAGGCATTTTGTCTGTGAAGCGGACAGCGTTTCTGCGTAATGCGCTGGTTGCCTCTATGTACTGTTCGCCAACATTATGTAGCTCGAGCGTATTTGCTTGGGAAAGTGTTTCTGCATCAAGCACCAAATTGGACTCGGTACTAGTTGCTCGCTTAACCAGTTCTGCAAACGTGTTTAGCTCTCCTCCAGACATCACATCTCGATGACTAGATAGTATCCTATCGACCAATGTAGTGCCGGTCCTAGGTAAACCTACTATAAAGATTGGGGATTCTGCCTGCTTATCTAATGCCTTATCTGTTTTGCTATTTGATATTGCTGGTTCCTGAGCGGCTGAAAATACCCCTTCATAACTAAAAGCATTGGTTGTAGTTAGTTTTCCTGATTTTGCTTTTTTTAGCCATTCAAAACTTGTGCTGTAATCACCCAAATCTTCATAAGTTTTAGCCAAAGCATGACCAATGTATAATGCGGCGTCGCTATTTTTTTTGCAGTGTTGGTAGCTTGCCAATAAAGCGTCAATTTTATTTTTTTCAGCACTTTGTTTTTCAAGGCTGACTAGTGAAGCTAAAGCCCTATATAATTCAGGGGCTCGACTTAAGCTTTCTTCATAAGCAATTTTAGCAGCTTCAAAATCACCCAAAAACTGCAAAGAGGCGGCTAAATTATAATGATAATTTGCAGGTTTGACATCTAAAGATACTGCTTGTTGAAAACAAAGAACGGCTTTTTCATGAAAGCCTAAGCGACTATACACAACGCCTAATGTGTCGGCAATGTGGGCATTACTAGGCGCTAAAATAGCGGCCCTATCTGCAAATAGTCTAGCTTCACCATGCTCACCCAATTGAGTAAGCGCCTGACTGAAGTAGGTAAGTACACGAATATTATCAGGGGCTAAACTTACGCTTTTTTCGAACAATTCCCTTGCTTTGACATAATTTTCGTGGTCAAAACATAGTTTAGCAAGCAGTAAATAGGGCGCAGGATCGTTCACGTTACTGCGAATAAGCGCCATAGCATTAGCGTGAACTATTTTGTATTCACCTTTCGCCATTAATAACAGATTATCGTCAATTACATGGGGGATCATTTTGGACATGGTTTTGGGCGTTGTTCTTATTAATAATTGAAATAAGTTGTAGGGTATCAAACCGCTATTGTATTACAACTCCAAGACGGCCTTGCCAGCCACGAGTTGACAAATACTGGGACAAGCGAGATACTAAGCTCAGTGTTATTCGACACTATCACAAAAAGTAATATAAGCACTGTTAAAACAGTCATTTTAAAAACAACTCTTTTTGACACACCGTCCTTTGACCTAAAACACTCTGTACAGGTATTTAATATGAAAAAAAATAATTTTAAGCCCAATTTAATTGCCCAGGCTCTGACGCTTACACTATTAAGTACTACTGTAGCCGTGCCAACTTACGCTCAAGAAAGCAGCGAAAAAAGCACGAAAGATATAGAGCTGATAACTGTTACAGCCACGCGCCGAGCGGGCTCTATTCAAGATGTGCCGATTAATATAGCGGCATTAGATGGTAATGAACTCGAAAGACAAGGTGTAGGTGATATATCGGAAGCCTTACGATTTGTGCCTGGTATTGTTGCTATAGACCAAGGGGGACGAAACGGTAGTCCTTTAATAGTACGTGGTATCAATGCTGATCCACTTGGTCAAGGTGATGGTAATGATCAAGGTGGCACGGTTGCTACTTACCTAGGCGAAATACCGCTTGCTGTTGATATGAGAATAACTGACGTAGAGCGTATAGAAGTGTTGTTGGGTCCACAAGGTACGCTATATGGAGCGGGCACCTTAAGTGGTGCAATACGTTATATTCCTAACAAGCCAGAATTTGATGCTGGCTCATTTGATATTAGAGGCGACTTATTTAGCACTAATGAGAGCGACGATCTTGGTACTGATCTTGGTTTTACTGTAAACGTACCTTTAAGTGACACCTTTGCGTTTCGTGCTTCACTAGATAACTATGATGATCCTGGCTTTATTGACCAACCTTTTGTAGTTCGCCAAATTGGTGTGTCTGAACCCGATGCTGCTCGCGGTAGTGACCAGTTTGACCCTGCTGAAGATGTTAATGGGCAAGAATCACTTACTGGCAAACTTGCGTTGCGTTGGCAACCAATGGAAGAACTAGACGCGACCCTAACCTATTATTGGCAAGAAGAAGAAAATGAAGGCCGAACTATCTCTAGCCACAGAGGCGAATTGGCAACCGGTAAATATGAAAATGCGCAACGTGTACGCGAGCCCAATGACGAAAGCACGAGCTTATTAGCTTTAGAAATTACAGTTGATTTAGGTTTTGCAGAACTCACGTCTGCAACGGGTATCACCAGTTATGAAGAACGCGGCCAACGTGATCAAACAGACTTACTTATCAGTCTTGAATACTCTTACGAAACCTTTCCAACCTTCACCGCCTTTACTGATGAAAATGAAAGAGAAGAAACATTTAACCAAGAAGTACGGTTAGTCTCTACTTCAGATTCAAATTTAAACTGGATTGTAGGTGGTTTTTACAACAAGCTTGAAAACGTGGCTTATTCAGCAGAATATACGCCGGGTTATGCAGCTTTTGGGGGATTTGATCGTCCTGACGATCTGGAATATTTCTCTGCTGGCTCTACCGAAATTGTAGAACAAGCGATTTTTGGTGAAGTAGGTTATGAAATTACCGATAAATGGCAAGTGACTATTGGCGGGAGGTTCTACAAATATGATATTAAAGACCAATCTACAGTTGATTTCCCGCTTTTTGATTCTGGCTTTGTGGCAGCGAGTCTAAATGAAATTGAGTCAAGAGACTTTGACCCTGATTTAGCTCAAAAAGATGATGGTAGCTTATTTAAGTTCAACACTTCTTATGTGTTCAATGAAGACCTCAATGTCTACTTTACTATCAGTGAAGGATTCCGTATAGGTGGCGGCAACGGTGGAGGAGAATGCGACGAGTATGATCCTGACGCGGCGCAGGGAAACTGTAATCTAGCACCAGGGCAGCAATTTGGCCCGGGTCCTAACGATTTTGCAGAGTTTGATGAACGTTCATATGGGCCAGACACTACACGTAATCATGAACTTGGTTTAAAGAGTCGCTGGTTGGACGGTAGCCTTACTCTAAATGGTGCTATTTACTATATTAAGTGGGAAGATAACCAGCTCTCATCAGCAACGGTAAATGCTTCCATACCTATTACGATTAATGCTAATGGTGCAGAATCAAAGGGCTTAGAGGCCACTTTTAATTGGTATGCCACCGACAATCTAAGAGTAAGAGGTTCATTCAGTCAAACTACCAGTGAACTATCTGAAGATGTGCCTTCTTTAATACGTACAATTGCTCCACCGGGCTTTGGCTCAGTCTTTATAGATGGCTCTGCAGGCGATAGATTACCGGGCTCACCGGAAAATCAGGTCTCATTGTCTGCTACATATTATCAGAACTTGTCTGACGGGGCAGAGTTGACCTATAGTGGCGATTTTGCTTGGCAAAGCGACATTCTTTCGCGTACTGGTGGCCTTGGCGGAAGCTATACACTGCCTAGTTTTGGTGTAGCAAACGCTCGTATTACTTATCTAACTGATGATTGGACCGTTACTGCTTATGTGAATAACGTGTTTGATAAGTTTGCTGAAACAGGTGTGCAATCATCGCCATTGATTAATCAAACTGTTGCAGGTGCGACCGTTAGAAGCTTTGTGACTAACGTATTAAGACCAAGAACTATTGGCCTTCGTTTCACTTATTCTTTTGAAGAATGGTAAAATCGTAAACAACCTAGGTTAATACCGCGAAAGCGTTAGCAATCACTAGACATAGTAAAACCAAACAAACCTTACTTTTTCTGCATCGGGAAGTGAGGTTTTTTTAGGTCTTGTGGAAAGCGGCAGAGGTGCCCACTTTCACAGGAATGAATTAAGTTATTTCATTTGAGCACAATAAACACTGCAAGTCTTAATGCACAGGACTTATCGGCGAAAGCAGCCATTAGTTTGCTTTGGGCCTCTTTTATCATAGCGTGACGAGAGAATAATCCTTCACCACACAGTAACAGAATCGGCCGAATATAGGGCTGTTTGAGTCACTCGATAAAACGCTGTGGTACGTTGTACTCACAACCCTGATTTCGGTTACCTATCGTCTAAAAAACTACCGACATGCACAAATCATATTGGAAGCTTACATGCAGCTTTAATGTTCTTGTTGTCTGAATCATGCACTGGGCTTGTTGTTGAAACTAATTTGCTTAGACAAATTATTCTTGATTAAACATATCGATTTAGATTTCGTTAAACGGGCGTCTGAGGATATTACAGCAGTGCTAGCTTAACTGCCGAACAAATTGCCTTAATGTATTAGCAATAAAAGGAGAGATGAAACTCAAGTCACTAATGTCACGGAATTTGATTCAATAGAATGCGAGATTATTTATGTGTGAGCTCCAAGACTAGAGAATTAGGTTAACAATTAATTACAGTTCAGTTTAGCTAAATTCCTTATTTTTAAATGGTATGGGTATATATGTTATTTTTAGAGGTCTGATTCGGCTCTCAGACTCATTAGAAATTTCCAGTGTGTGTATTAAAAAAATCATCCAAAAAAGTTGACAGATTTCAGTTTTAAATTATAAAGAAATATATAGGTTTATTGTGATCCTAAATGCTGTGCTTGGGCCTTAATTTATGCCGTTGAATTTGTTAACTTTATTTTGTGAGTGTGGTTATGGCAAAACTTACCAGAGATTCTTTAATCAAACTTATCTTTAGAGATGCGAAAAACTATCCATATGGTTTTTCGCGCTCTGGAGATTTTTCGATCAGTGAAAGTAAAGCGTTGTCTCAATATGGTTGCCTTATTGCTGGATTAGTTGATGGGCAGATTAAACCACTAACTGCAGATGATAATGACCTGTTGGCAGCCGCTTACGGAAATAAAGACGCTGAAACAGTGGCTGAAAAAGCTTGGATGAAATATCAGAAACGTATTAACCGTCCTAAGCTTGCTGGCATATTCGGTAATCATAATTCAAGTATTGCTGACGACGGTGAGGGTAACGTTATTGAACAGGGCGATATCGAAGTTAAAATTGATGACGAGTAATTTGTTAATAAAATGTAATTTATCCTAATTATCCATTTCAAATTGCATTTTTTAGGATGTTCATCCTAAAAAATGTGTATATTGGGATGCGTATCTCACTTTTGTCTATTTTCATGTTTAAATTTCCTAATCGCTCACGTATAGTGCGCTTTCATTTTTAATTAATATATTTCTGGAGTGATTCTGATGGAGATGATGTCAGGCGCCGCAATGGTTGTGCGAACGCTAAAAGATATAGGGGTAAAACATGTATTCGGTTATCCAGGTGGTGCCGTACTTGATATTTATGATGCGTTATACACCCAAGAAGATGTCGAACATATCCTCGTCCGTCACGAACAAGCAGCAGCCCATATGGCCGATGGTTACGCCAGATCAACGGGTAAAACTGGTACTGTTTTAGTCACATCAGGCCCAGGTGCAACCAATACATTAACGGGTATTGCCACTGCATTTATGGATTCTATCCCAATGGTGGTGTTGTCAGGTCAAGTACCTTCTAAACACATTGGCGAAGATGCATTCCAAGAAACTGATATGGTGGGATGTTCTAGGCCTATCGTTAAACATAGTTTCCTAGTTAAACGTGCTGTAGATATTCCTGAAGCTATTGCCAAAGCATATTACATTGCCAACACAGGTCGCCCAGGCCCAGTGGTGGTCGACTTACCTAAAGATATAGTAAATGTTTTAGAAGAGCATCCTTATCAATTTCCTGATGATGTCACTATGCGTTCATATAATCCGACGCTTAAGGGGCATAACAAACAGATTAAGAAAGCGGTCAAAACTTTGCTAGAAGCAAAGCGCCCAATTGTCTACGTAGGTGGTGGGGCGATTACAGCCGAAGCCAGTGAATTAGTCACCGAGATTGCAGAAAAACTAAAGGCACCTGTTACTTCTACTTTGATGGGGCTAGGCGCATTTTCGTCTGTACACGAACAGTTTGTGGGCATGTTAGGTATGCACGGCAGACTAGAAGCGAATAAATCCATGCATAACGCCGATTGTATATTGGCATTGGGCGCACGTTTCGATGATCGTGTTACCAATAATGTGGATAAATTTTGTCCACATGCAAGCATCATTCATGTTGATATTGACCCTGCATCTATTTCTAAAATTATCGGGGCTCATGTTCCTGTAGTGGGTAGTGTTGACGAGGTGTCTAAACAACTTCTTAAAGAGATGGGTAAAATTGATGCTGAGGCACAAACCGCTAAACTTGCCGATTGGTGGGTGCAAATCAATCAGTGGCGTTCTCGTAAATGCTTAGACTATAAAAAAGATAAAGATTTAATTAAGCCACAAGAAGTGATCGAGTCTTTATATAAACATACTAATGGTGATGCTTATATTAGCTCTGACGTAGGGCAACACCAAATGTTTGCAGCGCTTTATTATCCCTTTGATAAACCCAGGCGTTGGATTAATTCAGGTGGGTTAGGCACCATGGGCTTTGGTTTGCCGGCAGCTATGGGTGTACAAATGGCGCACCCAGAAGCGGTATCTGCTGTTGTCACGGGTGACGGAAGTATTCAAATGAATATTCAAGAGCTGGCCACTTGTATGCAATACAATTTACCCATCAAAATCATTTCTTTAAACAATCGCGCTCTAGGCATGGTGCGCCAATGGCAAGATATGAATTATAAAGGTCGTCATTCTTCTTCTTATATGGATTCAATGCCTGACTTTGTTAAGTTGGCAGAAGCTTATGGACATATTGGTATCAGAGTAACTAAGCCTGAAGAATTAGATGAAGCAATGGCTAAATGTTTTGCTGCCAAAGATAGATTAGTGTTTATGGACATAGAAATAGATCAAAACGAGCACGTATACCCCATGCAAATTAAATTTGGTGCAATGGATGATATGCGATTAAGTAAGACGGAGCGCACATAATGAGAAGAATTATTTCTGTATTAATGGAAAATGCTCCGGGTTCGTTGTCACGTATCGTAGGCGTATTTTCGCAACGTGGATACAATGTCGATTCTTTGTGTGTAGCCCCAACAGATGACAAGAGTTTGTCGCGTTTGACTATCGTCACAGAAGCCGATGACAAAGTCATCGAGCAGATCACCAAACAAGTTAACAAACTAATTGATGTCTTAAAAGTATCTGATTTGTCTGATGGTCATCACGTTGAACGCGAGTTGATGCTGGTAAAAGTAGCAACTCGCAGTGAGTTGGTTCGTGCAGAAGTCAAACGTAATGTAGATATCTTCAGGGCACAAATTGTTGACGTAGATGCGAATAATTACACAATTCAGGTGACAGGCACAAGCGACAAGCTAGATGCTTTTGCACATGCATTGAGTCAAAGCACTGAGATTATCGAAGCATCAAGAACGGGTGTATGTGGATTGGCCAGAGGTGAAAAAGCACTACGTCCTTAAAATTTTTCTTTCATTAAAATTAAAAAAGCCCTAACGGGCTTTTTTTTTAAATGAATTTTAAAAATCATAAAAATCTTCTTTCAAATCTTAAAAGCAAGAAAAACATAGCGTGATTCCTTCTTTTTGTAATTAAATTACACAAATATTCATATTCAATTATTATACATATATTTCAAAAAGGAATATAAAAAAATATCAATCCCTTTAAAAACAATGGCTTGAATGTTTTGATTTCAGTTTTTCATACTCTTTACAATTCATTAATCAAATGTTCCAAGAAAAAAAACAACATATTCTTGTAATTTAATTACAATTCGCTTCATCAGGTTGAGGCGACAAACTCACCGACCATTTTAAAACAATTTAAATTACTGAGGTGTTATTATGAAAAAATTACTACTATCTACTGTTTGTGCCGCTACGTTATCATTAAACGCAAGCGCATCATTAAAAAGCGCTAACAACTTTAAGTTTGTTGGTGACACTCAATATGCTGGACTTTGTGAAGCAGCTGCCACCAATGATCTTGCCTTGTTTAAAAAGAACGTAAAGCAACACGGTTTTCTTTTAAGTGCAAGCAAAAGCAAAATGCTAACGCTTTTAGCAAATGAAAATAACTTCCAATGTGACGAACAAGGTTTAGTTGAGTTTTCTGAATCGCGTGGCTCGCAAGATATTGCTGATTATTTAACCGGCCCTAAAGCTAAAGTTGAAACTGCATCAACCAGCAAATATAAGTTTGTCGGTGACAAAAACTTCAAGAACTTCTGTAAATCTGCAGTAACAAATAACGTTAGTTTGTTTAAACACGCAGTTAGCAGTCAACTTGGCCGTTTAGGTTTTACAAAGCAAGAAGTAATGGACAAAGTACTTGATGCTGACAATGTAACATGTGCTGGGGAAAGCTTAGGCGAATTCTTCCAATCACGCGAAGCAACTAACGTTATGAGTTATATAGCTGAAAAATCTGCAAAATAAACACTATTTGTAGAAAGTTAAGCGTCATAAGAAGCAAACACTGAAAGCTGTCATAAGCTCAAGGCTGTTTGCTTTTTTTTACCTACCAAACAAGCTGAGCAAAGTGCTGTCTGCACATTGACTCGTATCTGTCATTTCCGCCCACTTCTACCTGTTCGCCTTCTTTCACAGCTTGTCCATTTTCATCTATCCGGACCACAAATGTCGCTTTTCGCCCACAATGGCAAATGGTTTTCAACTCGACCAGTTTGTCTGCCCAGGCCAAAAGATAGCGACTGCCTTCAAAGGTTTCAGCTAAAAAGTCTGTGCGCAGGCCATATGCCAACACCGGAATGTTAAGGTTGTCGACAATAAAAATTAATTGTTGAACTTGTTGCTTAGTTAAAAATTGTGCTTCATCAATAAAAAGACAGTCTACTTTCCCTTTTGCTAATAACACTTCTATTGCAGATTGCATGTTGGTTTGTGGATTAAAAAGGTGTGCTGGGGATTCAAGACCTATTCTAGAAGCTACTTTGCCTTGGCCAAATCTATCGTCTAATGCGGCAGTGAAAATCTCAGCATTCATGCCTTTTTCGGCATAGTTGTAAGCTGATTGCAGCAAAGAAGTGGATTTACCGGCGTTCATCGCCGAGTAGTAGAAGTAAAGTTGCGCCATGAATAAGTTATCTCATTACAAAAGAAGCTATTTTGCCCTGATTAGCAGCAAATTAAAATCATCAATAGAAAGTTAAAGAAACGTTTAAGAGAAAGTATTGGTGATGGGGTTTTGCCAATCGATTAAGTCTTCATTTTTCATTGGTTTGGCAAAGTAATATCCTTGCAGATAATCTACGCCCATAGCTGAAAGAGCCATAGCTTGTTCTTTTGTTTCGACCCCTTCCGCAATTGTTTGACAGTTAAGTTCGCGGGCTATAAATAGAGTGGCTCGAATAATCGCTTCACCTTTGCCTTCGATGTTATCCACAAAAGACTTATCTATTTTCACGTAGTTTACTGGCAAAGACTGAAGCTGTGATAAGGATGAATACCCAGTACCAAAATCGTCGATTGATACGTCAATCTTGCGCGCTTGAATTTGCTCCAATTGTTGGAGAACTTTAACTTTATTTTCTACAAATGTGGACTCTGTTATTTCTAAATGTAACCTTTCTGGAGCCAGTCCACTGCTACGCAGGCAGTTATCTAACAATCTAATAAATCCATCATCCATCAACTGAATAACCGATACGTTGACTGACACTGCCGCTTGTTGTCCGAATTGCCAATGGTTTGCATCCATACAAGCTCGATTGAGTACCCATGCCCCTATTTCTTTTATTAATCCAGACTTTTCGGCTAAGGGGATGAATACATCAGGACCAATAAATTTTCCGTTGAAGTTCCATCTCAATAAGGCTTCAAATGCAAACGACACATTATCTTTTGCTGTTTGGATGGGGTGATAACATAAAAAAAACTGCTTTCTTTCTATTGCGTGTTGTAGGCCTTCTAATATCATTTGTGATGCGGCAATTTTTTCTTTTAGATCATTCGAAAATAAACGTGGACGTTTATTGTCAGATTTTTTTTGCTCAGACATCGTTAAGTCAGCAAGTTGAATAAGTTCGGTAGCCGATAAACTATGCGCTGGAGCCATCGCTATGCCGATCGATGCTGACAGGTATAATTCGTTGCCATGCACATAGATAGGTTGAGCAATGCTAGTTGCGATAGCCTTGGCGATAGACATCGCAGTGTCTTGATTGCTGTATGGCAACGCTACCAAAAATTCATCACCGTTCCATCGCCCTGCACGGCTATTTTCAGAAAAAGCTGAAATCCGCTGAGTGACTTGCACCAAAACACTGTCACCGACCTTATGGCCCATCGTGTCGTTAATTTTCTTGAAGCCGTTTAAGTCAATAAACAATAGCGCCAAGGGACTTTCTTTAACAACAGACTGTTCTATCAATGCTTCAAGGCTGGCAGTAAAGGCTTTACGATTGACTAATTGGGTTAAAGGGTCGAGGCTGCTTAGCTGGAATATTTCATCTGTTCTTCGTTTGACTTCGTCTTCTAGATTGATATTGACTCTATTTAGCTCACTCGAGGCAACTTCTAGCTCTTGATTGGCTAATGCAACATGATTTTTTTCATTTTCCATTTCTTTAACAAGTAATGCATTTAGGTTTTTTTGATTGATAGCGTCTAAAGTAAAACGAGACGACCTGATACAAGATATCAGTATAATCGAGGCAATGGCCGCCCCCATTATGCCTAAAAGATTGTGATGTTCTTGCTCTGCGAATAAACCCATTAAAGAGATGGGAAGCAACAAAATCATTGAATAGCTGATGGCGGTGAAACGGTTGGCTGCCAATACTGAGGAAGATCCACCTGCCAATAAAGACATAGTTATAATCGCGAAAATAATTTCAATTTCATTAAGATGTTCATAAAAAATCAGCACATATAAAGACCAGGCAATTGCGGTAGCAATGCACCCAATAGCGTAACGCTGAATGCCTAATAAGCCTGAGGATAGTGATTTACTACTTTTTAATTTCCACACTGCTAAGTCACATAAGCGCAAAAATAAAATGAAGCTGATGGAAAACCACCAGATTAGTTGATACTTAGTGGCCACTACATTACTAAATCCAAATACCATTAAACTGCTAGCTAAAGCGCTTATGAGTATCCCTAACGAGCAATTATTGTATAACAATTTAGCCGCGTCTAAATGTGATGCCTTTTGAATAGCTGTGATGGTTTTGATGTAGTAATGCCTTACGTAAAATCGAACAAAATGATAATAACAATTAAGACTCAGAACCTTTCACGTCTTTGATATCTTTAAGGGCAGTTTAATATTATTCTTAAATTAATCTAGTTTAATTTTTAGAATGGGCTTAGAAGCTAAGTTGTGCGTATTATCAGTGTTATTTGGCCTGGAGTAAAACAATGAAAAATGAAATAGACAGCAAGTTTGTATTAAGTGTTTTTGACAAAATCATTCAGCATGGCGAAAAGAAAGGCGAAGAACACTTTTTAATGGGCATCAAAGTGTATACAGATTTCGACGGCTATACATTGTTTATAGAAGATGCACAGGTACAGCTAAATTTTGGTTTTCATAATCAATATCACTTTAACTACGAAAAACAGGAACACGTAGAGCAATTTGTTAAAAAGCTTAAGGCAATAGATCAGCAGCACTAATTTTGCTTCGTTATTTATTCTCATATTATTGTTGAAAATTTTGATGTTTGTTATATCAAGTTTACTTTTGAGCTATTTTACAGGCCTTAAAACTGCTTTAAAATACTTGCGTCATAGTCATCTGTATTTAGGATTAAGTTATACTTTGCGGCTATGTTATCAAGCTCTGCTTGTTGAATAGTCAATTCATCCATAACGATGGTGTTATCGTCAAGTTGCCATAATAAGCGTGAACCTGCGTAACTATAATGAATGGCTAATAATGCATCAGCATTGCCTTTGACACTAGCTGCTTTAAGTTTAAGCATTCTGCGGTTTATTTTAATTAGCGTTTGTTTCAACTCCCACACGTATACGACTTCAGTCATAAAATCATGAGTACGAAATTTATTAAGTAACCAAGCAATCGTCACACTCGAAATAACAACGCCTAATAAATTCCAATTAAAATGACTACCACTCTCATCGGGAAATAAGGCAATCAGTGTTTGTGAAATAGCCAAACTTCCTATCGCCAAGCCACCAACGCAACTGGCTATTACAATGTTTAAGTGACGTCGATAACGGACTTTGTTAATTTCGATGAGTTGCATAGTAGCCTAAAGTTAAATTACAAATATATATGAGTTAGTAGCAGAAGTTTTGTTTGTTGAAAGCCGAAGGATTGCAGATATATACAAGTTAGATTATGCCTCCGATGTATAGTCGCTTGATAAAGTCGCTTGATAAAACCACACACTGATCAGAGCAACGTGTCACTATATAATGACACTAATCCAGCTTAGTGTTCTATCTTCGTTTACCAAAAAACATCCATTTGCGTAATATCTCTGCTAATTGTTCCGATAAAAAAGGTTTTGCTAAGTAGTCGTTCATCCCGGCATCGAAACATTTTATATCGTCACCTTTCATCGCGTTGGCAGTTAATGCAACTATTGGTATGTTGTTATCAAATTGCCCATGTTCGTTTGCACGAATGTGTCTGGTGGCATCGTAGCCATTCATCAACGGCATTTGGCAGTCCATTAAAATCAAATCAAATGTTTCGGTATGGCTTTCGAGTATATTTAAGGCTTCTTGACCATTTTCGGCATGGTGATAATGACAATCTAGATTTTTCAGCATCTCCATCACAACTTGCTGATTAATATAGTTATCTTCTACGACTAATATATTAGGTTTTTTCTGATTGGACGTTTCTGATAGATTATTTTGATCAAGCTGGCGTTGGCCATTCTCAGACTCTGTATATACTGGTGTGAGAAGTGCAGAAATAAGCGCGTCGGGTTTAAGTGGTTTACCAAGATAAGCAGATATTTGTATTGTTGGGTTTTGAACCGTATTAGGTGTTCCAAGTTGCGCGGTCATTAAAATAATGAATAAATTTGAAAAACGCTGATCGGCGCGTATCGCTTTGCTAAGTTCCAAGCCGTCCATGCCGGGTAAAGCTAAATCAATCAACACATAATCGATGGGTTGTTGATTACTGTGAGCTAGCCTCAACGTTTTGATAGCCTCTGGCGCGTTACTCACCGATTGTACTTCAATCCCACCATGTACCAGAAAATTCACCACCGACTGCCTAACACTAAAGTGAGAGTCTACAACCAGCAGCCTTTTTCGGCGCAAAGCGGCGAGCATACTCTGAGTGGTTGGGGCGGGTATTTTGTTAGAAGGTTCGGATTTGACGGTAAAGCAAAAAGTAGAACCTTGTTGCAAAACGCTTTGAACCGTAATTTTTCCACCCATCATCTCACTTAACTGTTTACTAATGGCCAAGCCTAATCCGGTGCCACCATGTTGACGAGTACTCGAGCTATCAACCTGCATAAATTTAGAGAACAGTTGCGTTTGTTTGCTCTCGGCAATGCCTGAACCAGTATCAATAACTGTAAATTTTAATAATTCGCCGGTGGTGCTCTCGACCCTTAATATCACTTCGCCTTTTTCTGTAAACTTAATCGCGTTACTCAATAAGTTGTTCAAAACTTGCTTGACCCTGTCTGGATCAATTTTTACCCATCTAGGTAGGTCGGGAGTAATATCCAATACCAGTTCAAGATTTTTGTCTTGGGCACGCGATGCCATAGTGTCAATTATGTCGCTAAGTAAGGAGTATAAATTGATGTCTTGTAACTCAATATTGAGTTTGCCAGCCTCAATTTTTGAAAAATCCAAAATATCATTAATTAAGTGCAGCAATGAGTGGCTGCTCATTTTAACTAGTTGTGCAAAGTGGCGTTGATTTTCGTCGAGATTTGAATTCAAAAGTAAATCGTTCATACCCAATATACCGTTTATAGGTGTACGAATCTCATGACTCATATTGGCCAAAAATTCACTTTTGGCCCTACTGGCCTCTTTAGCTTGCTCTTCTGCTTGCTTAAGCTCGGTTATATCCTGAAACGCTCCTCTAAGAGAAGTGGCTGCGCCATTAGTAAACTCTGCATAACCCACAGCGCGGACCCAAATATCATTACCTTTGGCTGTGGTAAAAGGTGTTTGGATATCCCATGGTGTACCGTCTTTTATAGCCAAAGCAATCGCTTGCTGAATTATTGGTCTGGTTTGGGGGGCGTAAAAGTTAATGGCGTTTTCTAAGTCGATTTCTGAACCAATAGGTAATTCGTGAATGTTATATACAACATCAGACCAAATAACCTGATTAGTCAGCAAATTAAGTTGCCAACCTCCGAGTTTTGCCATGTTTCCAGTGCGTTCTAGTAGCTGTTGATGTGTTTGCCGTTCTTGCTCAAACCTTTTTACTTCAGTGATGTCGGTTTGAATTGCCATATATCCAACGAGCTGATTTTGCTCGTGTAATGGCTGACAATTAATTCGCAACCAATAAGGGGTTCCGTTTTTATGATAATTTAAGATCTCAACATTAAAACCTTGTTTATTTTTAAGGGCAACGCCGATATCTAATACTGTTTGAGGATCTGTATCTTTGCCTTGTAATATAGATCCTAGGCTACAACCTAAAACTTCGTCTAATTGATACCCACTGGTATTTATAAACACCTTATTAACCCAGGTGATTTTACCTTGTTCATCTGTCAAAACTACCGCGTTAATGGTTTCTTCAGCAACCTTGGCCAATACTCTATTGTCTTTTAGGCTTTGCTTTAGGTTTTCTTGAACAGTGAAGTTTTCAGTTAGATCGTAGTTTACGCCTATGACTTTACATACTTTACCAGTGTTATCACGCACAGCGTGTCCATAAGCTTTTATATAACGCACTTGCTTATCTGGCGTAATTATTCTGAAGGTTGTATTAAATTTTTTGTTTTCATGTGTTGTCAGTCTTAACGACTTAAATGTCATTTCCACATCGTCGGGATGCAAGGCATCTTGCCATTCAGAAACAGTGCCATTAAAGGTATTGGGATCATGCTGATAGAGCAAAAACATTTGTGCGTCCCAAATGAGTTTCTCAGTTTCAATATTAAATTCCCATACGCCAATTTGTGATGCCTCTTTGGCGATCATTAGGCGCTCGTTTGTATCATCTAATTGGTCTTGGGTGCTTTTTAATTTTGACGACTCAGTTATGGTCGCAGTAACAGAATTTTGTTGGTTTTTATGTGATGATTTTAAATCGACTGTGACAAAAGTAATTTGACCGTTTTTATGTAACCCAGAGAAAGCTTCCCCATCACTTATAATGAGGTCAGTTTTGGCTTTGAAAAATTGATTAAGGAGTTTTTGGTGTCCTTGATTATATTTATCTTGCACCAAATCAGCGAAACACATTTGCTTGAACTCTGAAGGTGTATAGCCAAATAGATACTCGGCAGCATGATTGGCATAAAGAATGTCGCCCTTCTCAGATATCTCAAAAACTGCGCTTGAGATTGAATCTAAAATAGCCTGTAATCGCTTGATCTCTTTGACTGCCTGGCTATTTGAGATTGCCGTTTTGTTAGATTCCATACATCTCCAATCTGCTACGAAAAGGCTTTTCTGTAGCACAACATCAAGCTTAACACTTTTTTTCATGTTGCCAATTGGCTTTCCGTATTAGACTACAACCAATGAATTAGTCGGAGATCAGTTTGCCAGTAAAAAAAGTAGTCGCCCCTGAGTTTGAAATAGAGTTTTTTTTACCTAAATATTGGTTAACGTGGCTCAGTATTCTGATTCTTTATAGTGTGTCTTGGTTACCCTATCGAATACAAAAAGGTATTGGGAAATTATTAGGAAAATTACTCAAAGTGATAGCTAAAAAACGCTATAACGTGGCTAAGCGTAATTTGGAATTGTCTTTTCCGGAACTAAGCCAAGAAAAACGCCAAAGCATTCTAGACGCAAATTTAGACAATGCAGGTATGGCAATACTTGAGACTGGGATGGGGTGGTGGTGGCCAACATGGCGCGTTACTCGTAAAGCGGAATTTGAAGGTTTTGAGCATATTGAGGCCATATTGGCTAAAGGCAAAGGTGTGCTTGCTTATGCAATACACAATATGAACCTTGAGTTTGCTTGCCGTATCGCAGGCCTTAAATATCCCTCAGTGGTATTTTATCGTAAACATAACAATAGGTTAATGGAATTTATCCAATACCATGGTCGCAAGCGTAGTAACAAATATATGGTGCACAAACGAAATGTTAGAGGCTTAATCAGCGCTTTAGATGAGGGTGAATTATGCTTATATTTACCGGATCAAGATTACGGTCGTGTTAAATGTGAGTTTACGCCACTTTTTGCTGTCCCCGAAGTGGCAACAACAACCGGGTCGTTGTTATTTGCTAAACAAGCAAATTGTGAGACTGTTTTTCTGGTTTCGATTAGAACAGATAAGGGTTATAAAATAATTGCACTACCTGGACTGGAGAATTTCCCCTCAGGTGACGATATATATGATGTGACACGTATCAATCAAATGATTGAAAAAATGATCTTGATCGCACCAGAACAATATTTGTGGATGCATAAGCGCTTTAAGACCAGGCCTAATGCAGATGATCCCTCTCTGTACGATTAATGGTAATAACGAGGCTAATCAATAGTTAGTATGTGTAATGAAAAAAACTAAACAAGTATCTAATTCTTTATTTTGGCTGAAGCATTTACTTTTGGGACTGATGATCATTGCAATTGCGGTTGTTGTATTGATTATGCAAAAAAGCAATGAATCTGCTTTACGTCCTGAAGGCGACACCGGTAAAAAAAGCATTTCTAGTAATATGAGTAACTTTTATGCGGATTATCGTTTATCTTCTCGTCATCCTCGCGAGGAAGCCTTAGGAGACTTCGTTATGGGGGTGAAAACCTCTGATAAACCTTTAGGCGATCGTTTGCAAAAAATGGAAAGCCTACAAAAACCAGTTTCGGGAAGATGGGTAGGGGAGCACAAACATCGTACATTTAAGGCAGGAAGTACACTTCGAAGTGCCATTACCGATTATGCACAATCAGAAGGCATGCAGGTAATCTGGGAGCTTGATAAAGATTTTATTGTCAAACATCCTTTTCAACTTGATGATTCCATTTTGGGCAGTTTAAAAATGATTGCTAATGCCGTCGATGCTAACTTTGATGGAGAGGTCAAAGCTTATATGTGTCCCCGACAGCGCTCTTTGGTAATTACCTCAAAATCATCAGAGTATCTAGAAAAACAATGTGCAGAGGCTCGTCGATAAAGCCCGCATTCAACATAACATTATCGTACTAATTTGATTAAATATTTGTGCCAAATCACTTTTACTTTTGTTTGAAAATCAACAAGTGACGAATTGACTGCAACCAATGCACCGTTTTGTAAGGCTAATCGATGAGCATAGTTTCGATATTCTAAATATGCTTGGCTGAGAGTTTCTGCTTCAGCTTTTGTTATAAGGGACAACGTTGCTAAGTCAGCTAAAATTCTTACATTGTCAGGCCATTTGGCTAAGCTTGGAAAAGAACTCGTGTGGGCTAGCAACATAAACTGCACAATAAATTCTATATCAGCTATTCCCCCTGCATCCTGTTTTAAATCAATGTTATTTGTATCCCCTTTGGCTAAATGGGCTCGCATCTTTTCGCGCATAGATACCACTTCATCTGCCAATTCTAATAACACTCTTGGTTTTGAAAGCACCTCTAGCCGCACGGCACTAAAGCGTTGCTGCAGTTCCCGAGAGCCTAAAATAAATCGTGCTCTACCAAGCGCCTGATGCTCCCAGGTCCAAGCATTTTCGGTTTCATAGGTAGCAAAACCATTCACATGAGAAACCAGTAAGCCAGCATTACCGGAGGGGCGTAATCGCATATCTACATCATAGAGTAGTCCTAAACCCGTTTTGATCGTAAAAATATGCAATATGCGTTGGGCAAGTTTGATATAAAAACCAGTCGCTCCAATTGGTTTTTTGCCATTGGTGAGCTGTTGACCGTCGCAATTATGTACAAACACCAAATCTAAGTCGGAGCCATAACCCAATTCCCAGCCTCCCAGCTTACCAAAGCCTAGTACCGCAAAACCTTTGTTTTGAATGCTTTTAGGGCCTAGAGTTTCACATACTGGCACTCCATGTTTAGCCGTTATTTGTTGCCATGCAATGTCAACAACTTGAGCAATAATGGCTTCGGCCAAATACGTTAAATGGTCACTGACTTGCATAACAGGTAAGGCGTTGGAGATGTCAGAAGCAGCGATTTTTAGTTGTTGGCTGAGTTTAAATTGTCGTAAAGTTTCTATTTGTAGCTCTAAATCTTCTGGCTCTACCCGCAATAAAGCTTGGCGCAGTTCATCAGCATATTGGTTAAAGGCCACTGGTTGATATAGAGAAATGGGATTGAGTAACTCATCTAACAGCAACGGAAAACGCGAAATTTGTTGGGTTACCCAAGGGCTAGCAGCGCATAACTTAACTAAGTGAAATAATGCCGCTTGGTTTTCAAACAATAACTGCAGGTATGCAGTTCGCCCTAATACTGCATGTAAAACAGTTAAAATACGTCTGAACAGCTCTGCATGATCGTCTGCCGATGAACTCAGGATATTATGGATAATCACTGGCATCAGATTATTGAGTGTAGTAAGACCTCGTTGGCCAATTCGTTGCGTAGTTAAATTTTGTTTAAATGCGCTGACTTGTTGATATACATTTTCGCCTATGGGCACACCTGTCGCGCTAACTTCATCTGCTAAATGCCAATGATTCAATATGCTTTGTGTTTCTGCCGCATCTAGTTGTAACTGCCAAAGATCTTTTGCTCCTTGTTGCAGTTCGTCGGCAACATCATTTTGCGATGCTGTATCTTCTTTGACTAATAATGAAAATTGCTGGTGCACTGTGTCGCAGTGCTGAGCCAACTGTTGCATAAAGTCTAGGTCGTTATGCATACCTAGTACATATAACAAACGTTTTTGGTCAGTGTTATTGTTGGGTAATACTTGTGTTTGTTTGTCGGCAAATTGCTGTAAACAATGTTCTATTTTACGCAACCATAAATAACTCTGCTGTAAACTTGTGGCGCTTTCATCGGGTAATATCTGTAAATTGACCAACTCTGATAGTGCTAATTGTAAGCTCTGAACTTTCAAGCTTGGCTCTCGCCCACCGTTGATCAGTTGTAAACTTTGAACCACAAACTCAGCTTCCCTTATGCCTCCTTGACCCAATTTAATATTGTTGGTTAGGCCACGTCTGCGGACTTCTTGTTCAATCATCGACTTCATACTACGCAGCGATTCAATAGCGCTGAAGTCTAGATATCGACGATATATAAAAGGTTGTAGAATTTCTGATAACTGCTGTGTGTAGGGGCTAGGTGGATTCAAGATAGAAGCCTTGAGCATCGCATAACGTTCCCAGTCGCGACCTTGTTCTTGGTAATAATCTTCCATAGCATCAAAATGCATCACAAGTGGACCGCTGTCACCAAATGGCCTAAGACGCATATCTACTCGGTATACTTGACCATCAGCGGTCATCTGGTCCAAGGCAGTAATCAGTTTTTGGGCAAGTTTGGTAAAAAACTGCTGGTTTTCGATGGACTTTTTACCTCCCGTGGTGACGCCCACGGAGGCATAGGTAAAAATTAAATCGATGTCGGAAGAAAAATTAAGTTCAGCTCCACCTAATTTCCCCATACCCAAAATCAACATCGGTTGTGGACCAAATTCACCCTGTGGCAAGCCAAATCTGGGCTGTAAAAGTTGATACAACCAGTTGTTAGTTTGTGTAATTAATTGGCATGCTAGTTCAGATACTTGTGCCAATGAGTCTGCAATGGTTTGCATGTTTAGCAAATCGCGCCAAGCAATTCTCAACATATGAAAATTTCTAAATTGCCTGAGTTTCTGCAGTAAAACAGCTTCACTATCAATTTCTGCCAATAGCGCTTCAAGTTTGTTTTGATAGTCTACCTGTTCCGCAAAAAGCAGCTTTTCGAGTAGTAGTTCTGCTAACCAAGTCGGATTCTTTATACATTGCTCAGAGATAAAATCGCTCAATGAAAAGGCCGTTTTGATTTGTTCTTCAAATATTTCGAATTGAGCGGAAAATTGCCCATGGGAATGTAGATCCTGCCAGCGCTCATTACCAAGTTCGATGAGCTCGTCTGGAAGTCGCGTAAGTGGATTATTATTCATACTATTTTCTTTCATCCAGCAGCATATTTGATATTGGCGCATCACAAAGGCAGTTGTTGACTAATTTTACTTTGTTAGCTTTATTCAACTTTTTGATCCAAATTTCCAGTTTTAATGCCTCTGAATGGCTATCGACCATGCAATGAAACTTAAGCGTAAGAGGGCCTTTGCCTTTTAAAGCTTTAGCACATTT
>Ga0209712_10001042_pt1 | contig 23897 bp, 20 predicted proteins | sample ArcOceMetagenome_FD_187443 | JGI IMG/M metagenome (GOLD analysis project Ga0209712, IMG submission 187443) | Marine eukaryotic phytoplankton communities from Arctic Ocean - Arctic Ocean - Greenland ARC118M Metagenome (SPAdes) (version 2) | ecosystem: Environmental > Aquatic > Marine > Oceanic...
TCAATGTTTAAAAATGAATGGTCTTTAAATGCCTCATTTTTCTGTACTATTTTTGGAATGTAACTCCCGACTCCTGTAATTCTGATATTCATAAGGTGTGTATTAAGCTTCTTCATATGCCTCAATTGGCGCACATGTACATATTAAATTTCGATCGCCATAAGCGTCATCTACACGACGAACAGACGGCCAAAATTTATCTTCTTTTATATATTCTAATGGGAATGCGGCCACGGCTCTGCTGTAAGGGAATTCCCAAACATCCTTGGTGAGCATTTCTTGTGTGTGCGGTGCATTTTTTAGGGGATTGTTTGGCTGGTCTTTACTCGCTGCTTCAATCTCTTTTCTAATGGCAATCATCGCGTCACAAAAACGATCCATTTCCGCTTTGCCTTCACTTTCTGTAGGTTCAATCATCATGGTTCCAGCAACTGGAAAAGACACTGTAGGCGCATGAAATCCGAAGTCCATAAGTCGTTTTGCAATGTCTACCACTTCAATACCGTTAGCTTTAAAATCACGACAATCAATAATCATTTCGTGGGCTGCACGTCCGCGTTCACCAGAGTATAAAGTATCGTAATGTCCCTGAAGCCGCTCTTTGATATAGTTGGCATTTAGGATGGCAATTTCCGTTGATTCGGTCAATCCTTTAGCACCTAACATTTTGATGTATCCATAAGAAATCAAACAGACTAAGGACGATCCAAAAGGGGCTCCAGAAATGGAATCAATGGCGGCTGTTCCACCCGTTTCAATCAATGGGTTTCCAGGTAAAAACGGTGTTAATTGTTTTGCAACACAGATGGGGCCGATACCAGGGCCACCACCACCATGTGGAATTGCAAATGTTTTATGAAGGTTCAAATGGCATACATCGGCACCAATATTCCCAGGATTTGTCAAGCCTACTTGCGCATTCATGTTTGCGCCATCCATATAAACTTGTCCACCATTATCGTGAATGATTTGAGTAATTTCTTTAATCGCAGATTCATACACCCCGTGGGTAGAGGGATACGTAACCATCAAGGCTGCTAAGTTGTCTTTGTGTAAGGTTGCTTTTTCTCTTAAATCCTCTACATCAATATTTCCATTTTCAGATGATTTTGTCACGATCACTTTCATGCCTGCCATGACAGCACTTGCGGGATTGGTTCCGTGTGCAGACGATGGAATGATGCAAATTTTTCGGTGTGCATCGCCTCTCGATTTATGATAGGCTCTGATGACCATCAGTCCAGCAAATTCGCCTTGGGCTCCAGAATTGGGTTGAAGGGACGTCCCTGCAAATCCTGTAATTTCGGTGAGTTGTTCTTCGAGTTTGGCGAGCATGGTTCGGTAGCCTTCCACTTGATTTAGTGGGGCAAATGGGTGGATATTCCCCCAATTTGGCCAGCTTAAAGGCAGCATTTCAACGGCAGCATTGAGTTTCATTGTGCAAGATCCCAATGAAATCATAGAGAAATTTAAAGATAAATCTTTGCGTTCCAAACGTTTTATATAACGCATCAATTCCGTTTCTGAGTGGTGACTGTTAAAGATCACATTGGTCATGAAATCAGAATGACGTTGTGCTGTTTCTGGAATTCTTATGTTTGAACTCAGTGTTTGAAGTTGAGTTGTTTCTTTATTGTAAACTTCTGCAAAAATGGATACAATCAGATTAAGGTCTGAAAGTGTGGTCGTTTCATTGATTGAGATAGAAACGGTTGTTGCATCTGGATAATAAAAATTAACTTCTTTTTCTTCTGCGCTTTTTTTGAGATTTGTATTCTCAGGAACTCGAATTTGAAGGGTGTCAAAAAAGGAGTTGTGTGCCAACTTAAATCCCAAACCTTCCAAAGCATCCGCTAATGTGGTAGCTGTATTATGAACTTTATTCGCAATATATTTCAGCCCTTTCGGCCCGTGATAGACGCCATACATTCCTGCCATGACGGCAAGCAATACTTGTGCAGTACAGATATTGGAAGTAGCTCGGTCTCTTTTGATGTGTTGTTCGCGGGTTTGAAGCGCCATTCGCATGGCACGATTGCCATCCATGTCTTTTGTGACTCCTATAATTCTTCCGGGGATAAATCGTTTATACGCTTCTTTTGTGGCAAAATAGGCGGCGTGTGGCCCACCATATCCCATAGGAATTCCAAAACGTTGTGTGGTTCCCACCACCACATCTGCACCAAATTTTCCTGGGGCTTCCAAAGCAACTAAGCTAAGGATATCTGCAGCAACGGCTACTTTTATATCGTTTTGATTCGCCTTAGAAATAAAAGGTTGCAAGTCCATAACAACCCCCGATTTCCCAGGGTATTGAAGCAATGCACCAAAGAATTCAGATGAAAAATCAAAATCGTTAACAGCACCTAACACCAGTTCAATTCCAATCGGAGTTGCGCGTGTTTTTAAAACTGAGAGCGTTTGAGGCAATACCTCGTCTGAAACAAAAAACTTTACAGTTCCTGCTTTTGCTTGTGGTTTTGGTCGCACTGCAAACAACAAAGCCATGGCTTCGGCAGCAGCAGTACTTTCATCCAATAATGAGGCATTGGCGAGTTCCATTCCCGTCAAGTCAGAAATCATGGTCTGGTAATTGAGCAATGCCTCTAAACGGCCTTGTGCAATCTCAGCTTGGTAAGGCGTGTAAGCCGTGTACCATCCTGGATTTTCTAAAATATTTCGTTGAATAACTGCGGGGAGGTTGGAAGGGTGGTAACCCATTCCAATAAAGGATTTATAAACCTTGTTTTTGGAGGCGAGCTGATGAATGTGTTCAAGGTATTCTTGCTCACTTAAAGCCGCTTCCAAATTTAGGGGCGACTGAAGTCGAATGTTATCAGGAACTGTTTCGCTGATCAATTCTTCAATAGAAGTTGCACCAACAACCTGTAACATTTCGTTACAGTGCGCTTCTCTTGGTCCAATATGCCTTAAGGCAAATACATCTGTTTTCATCGTGTAGTAATCTTAAAATAAAGAACAAAATTAAGGAATTTAATAAGGTTTTAAATCACTTAAAATGAAAGTTATCAAACAATTAAAAGGGTTATTAACAGTTTGCCTATTTTTGCACTATGACTTTGTTCAAACGCTTCCTAGATTTTTATATAAATAGCAGTTTGCATGTAGCACTTGCGGTGCTTTCATTTTCTGTTTTAACTTCGTATGAGTTGGGTTTAGACAGTTCTGTGAATTTTCAGAGTGCTCTTTTTTTTGCTTCCGTTGCAGGCTATAATTTTGTCAAGTATTTTGGGCTTACAAAGTTTTATTACCGCTCTCTTACCACCAAATTAAAATACATTCAATTGGTGTCTGTGTTGAGTTTGATCGGTTTTGGATCTATTTTTTTTCTACTTCAGCAAAGCAGTCAAATTCTCTTTGTAATTTTGGGGTTGATTACTTTTTTATATGCGATTCCAATGGGGGTCAAAACACCTAAAAACTTAAGGTCTATTGGAGGCGTTAAAATTTATATCATTGCATTGGTTTGGGCAATGGCTACGGTGGTATTACCTCTTTTAGAATCCCAACAAACACTCGTTTTTGATCATTGGATTTTGGTGGTGCAGCGCACGTTTATCGTGATTGTGCTGATGCTTCCATTTGAGATTCGCGATTTGGATACAGACCAACTTCACCTTTCAACCATTCCGCAAAAAATAGGGATTCCATACACCAAGATTATTGGTTATGCGATGTTAGGGGATTCTATATTGCTAGAACTTTTTAAACAGGAATTTAACCAAAATCGTTTTTTAATATTGATTTTCTCAGTCGCTCTGTTGGCAGTTTTTTTAGCAAAAAGCACCAAGAAAAAAAGTCGGTATTACACCGCTTTTTGGGTGGAATCTGTTCCGATTCTAGTGCTTATTTCTGTGGTTGTTTTGACCCTAATTTAAAAGACCTGACCGTCTGAGTAAAGCTTCTGCTTTTGGTTTCTGACCACGAAATTTCACATACAATTCTAAAGGGTCTTGCGTGCCCCCTTTACTCAATACATGTGTTTTGAAAGCGGCTGCAATTTCAGGATCAAAAAGATCATTTTCTTTAAAATATTCGAAGGCATCGGCATCTAAAACTTCTGCCCATTTGTAGCTGTAATACCCAGAGGAATACCCTCCTTGAAAGATATGTGCAAAAGCTGTTGACATGCAATTTTCTGCCACGTCTGGAAACAATTGTGTCTCTAGGAATGCGGCGGTTTCATACTGTTTTACATTCGTTATTTCGGTTGGATCAACACCATGCCAGCTCATGTCTAACAAACCAAAACTCAACTGTCTTAAGGTTTGCATTCCTTGTTGAAATGTTGAGGCTGCTTTGATTTTATCAATAAGCTCCATAGGAATGCTCTCGCCCGTTTCATAGTGCTTTGCAAAGAGTGCTAAGGCCTCTTTTTCATAACACCAATTTTCCATGATTTGACTCGGTAATTCTACAAAATCCCATGCTACACTAGTGCCTGATAAGCTCGGATAAATGGTGTCTGCCAACATCCCGTGAAGGGCGTGTCCAAATTCGTGGAACAGTGTCGTCACTTCGTTAAAGGTGAGTAAAGACGGTTTTGTCGAAGTCGGTTTTGTGAAATTACACACGATGGATACGTGGGGTCTTTCGTTTTTAGTGTCTTTTACATATTGAGATTTATAGGAGGTCATCCAAGCGCCATTGCGTTTCCCTGCTCTCGGGAAAAAATCCGCATAAAAAATAGCGACTAAATTTTGTTTTGAATCCTCTACTTTATAGGTCATCACATCTTTGTGATAAGTGTCAATAGTGTCTGTTTGTATGAACTGTAATCCAAATAATTTTTGTGCGACTGTAAAAGCTCCTTCAATAACATTTTCTAATTTGAAGTAAGGCTTCAGTTGTTCGTCATCAAAGTTAAAGCGTTCTTGTTTTAATTTTTCAGAGTAATAGGCACTGTCCCATTTTTCCAAACGATCGATGTTGTCTAAATTTTTGGCGAAATTCTCCAGTTCTTCAAACTCTTTTTTGGCTGCTGGTTGTGCTTTTTCTAAGAGGTCTTCTAGGAAAGTGCGCACGGTTTCAGGTGTTTTTGCCATTCGCTCTTCCAACACAAAATGCGCATGGGTTTCATATCCTAAAAGTTGTGCTCTTTTGTAACGCAGTTGTGTAATTTTTAAAACAATGGCTTGATTGTCTAAGCTATCATTTTGGAATCCTTTTTGACCAAAGGCAAGTGCAAGTTCTTTTCGTAAGTCTCTGTTTTTTGCATAGGTCATAAAGGGTACATAGCTTGGATAATCGAGGGTGAGTAACCAGCCTTTTTTATCTTTTTCTTCTGCCATTTGCTTGGCGGCTTCAATCGCGCCTTCTGGCAGTCCCTCTAAATCCGATACCTCTGTAATCAGAAATTCGTAGCGGTTGGTCTCTGCTAAAATATTTTCGCCAAAGGTCAGTTGGAGTTGGCTTTGTTCTTTGTCAATCGCGCGCAAAATTTCTTTTTGCTCGGCGTTGAGGTTGGCGCCATTTCTAGAAAAACCTTTGTATTTTTTATCTAAAAGTGTTTTTTGCTCTTCCGTTAATGAAAGCGATGCTTTGGTGTTGTAAACCGATTTCACCCGATCAAAAAGAGCGGTATTTAAAGCCACATCATTAGAAAACTCCGTTAATAAAGGAGAGACCTCTTGTGCTATTTTTTGAATCTCTTCGTTGGTTTCAGCGGCATTCAAATTAAAGAAAATGCTTGAAATTCGATCGAGTTCTTCGCCCGTATAGTCCAAGGCTTCAATTGTATTTTCAAACGTAGGAGCTGCCTCGTTTTCAACAATTTGATCAATTTCATTCTTAGCCGTTTCAATTGCTTTTACAAATGAAGGTAAAAAAGCATCTGTTTTAATTTTCGAAAAAGGTGCGGTATTGTAAGGCGTGTCAAAACGCGAATCGAGTGTACTCATGTGAATTGTTTAGGGAAAACTTAGGATTTAATGTTCTTGGATGCTTCTAGGACTTTTAATTTCAAACCTTCTTTATACATTAAGATTTTGTCTAAAACACATGTGTCTGATGCTCCAATAATTTGTGCGGCTAAGATGCCTGCATTTTTAGCGCCATTAAGGGCGACAGTCGCTACAGGAACACCACCGGGCATTTGTAAAATGGATAATATAGAATCCCATCCATCGATAGAATTACTCGATTTCACTGGGACCCCAATAACGGGTAGTGGGCTTAAAGAGGCAATCATTCCAGGTAAATGTGCAGCGCCACCGGCACCGGCAATGATGACTTTCAATCCACGCTGATGCGCTTTGGACCCGTAGTCAAATAACTTCTCGGGCGTACGGTGTGCGGAAACGATGTCCACTTCTACTTGGATGTCAAATCCTTCAAGAATTGCAATTGCTTCTTTCATGACAGGCATGTCGCTGTCGCTTCCCATAATGATTCCTACTTGTGCCATATTATTTACTTATTACTTTGATTGACTGTTTGACTTGTTGTGCGATTTCACGTGCAGTTTCGATATTTGGATGAACGATGGTGACATGCCCCATTTTCCGAAAAGGCCGTGTTTCTTTCTTTCCATAGATGTGTGGCGTCACGCCATCCATTTCCATTAATTCCTCTATATTTTTATAGATGACTTCACCTGTATGACCTTCGGCTCCGACCAGATTGACCATTACGCCACTGAGTTTGTTTTCAGTACTTCCCATGGGCAAGCCTAAAATCGCTCTAATGTGTTGTTCAAATTGAGAGGTATAACTGGCTTCAATGGTTTGGTGTCCTGAATTATGAGGTCTTGGTGCGACTTCATTTATAATAATTTTATCGTCTTGTGTCAAAAATAGTTCAACGGCCAAAAGTCCTACGTGCTCAAATGCTGCGGATGTTTTGAGGGCGATTAGTTCTGCTTTGGCTGCGATTTCTTTAGAAATTCTAGCAGGGCATAACACATATTCGACTTGGTTGGCTTCTGGATGAAATTCCATTTCCACGACAGGATAGACTTTCACATGACCTTTTTCATTTCTTGCGACTATCACCGCCAATTCACTTTTGAATGGTATTAAATCTTCTGTGATGCACTCCACATTTGGTAAACCTTTCAAATCCTCTACGGAACGCACAATTTTTACGCCAGTGCCGTCATAGCCAAACTGAGCACTTTTCCATACAAATGGAAACTCAATACTGCTGTGCTCTAAGGATGTGGAAATTTCATCGGTATAAGCAAACCTTTTAAAGGGTGCTGTGGGTAAATTATGATCGATATAAAACAATTTTTGTTTTGCTTTATTCTGAATGGTTTCTAAGGTTTTTGAAGAAGGAAATACATTGATCCCTTCTTTTTCAAGTGCTTTGAGCGCATCAACATTGACATTTTCAATTTCGATGGTGAGGGTATTTACTTTTTTCCCAAAATTATAAACGGTGTCATAATCCATTAAATCCCCTTGAAAGAATTCGTTACAGGCAAGTTTGCTTGGTGCTTCTGGGCTGGGATCTAAAACACAGGTGTGAATGTCAAATTTTCGAGTGGTGTAAAGTAACATTTTCCCGAGCTGACCGCCACCTAAAATACCAAGTTTGAAGTTTGATGAGAAATACTCCATAGTATGATTTTCTTGAACGATTTTATAAATACACTACAAAAATACACTTAAATATGAAATCGAACACTAAAATCGGTCATCAAAACGAATCAAAACCTTTACAATTGATTATCTTTGCAGCCTGATTTTAGTTACTCACAACGACTCTTTTTAGATGTCAGCATTTTAAAGTTTGAATAAAAATGAAAAATTTAGTATTATTTGGCCCTCCGGGTGCTGGTAAAGGAACTCAAGCCGCTTTTTTAAAAGATACTTATGGCTTAATTCATATTTCTACAGGAGATGTGTTTCGTTTTAATATTAAAAATGAAACGGATTTAGGAACGTTAGCCAAGTCTTTTATGGACAAAGGGGAGCTGGTTCCAGATCAAGTTACCATTGATATGCTAAGTGCAGAAGTGGCTAAAAATTTGGATTCAAAGGGGTTTATTTTTGATGGGTTCCCTAGAAATGTATTGCAGGCGGAAGCTTTAGATGTGCTTTTAAAATCTTACGACACTCAAATTAGCGCAATGATTGCGTTGGAAGTGGACGATGAGGTTTTGGTTGGACGTCTTCTCAAACGTGGCGAAACAAGTGGGAGACCAGATGATGCTAACGATGCAGTGGTTAGAAATAGAATAAAAATATATTACGGTGAAACAGCAATCTTAAAGTCGTACTATGCGGCGAAGGATCAATATTTTGGCGTGGATGGCGTAGGGTCTGTAGAAGACATCACGGTCCGATTGAATACAGTGATTAATACGCTGTAATATAAAACTCATTAGATGACGGAAGGTAATTTTGTAGATTATGTAAAAATGTTTGCTTGCTCTGGTAACGGAGGAAAAGGGTCTGTACACCTTCACCGCGAGAAATTTATTACAAAAGGAGGTCCTGATGGGGGCGATGGCGGACGAGGCGGTCATGTGATTGTACGTGGAAACGAACATCTTTGGACGTTACACCACTTGAAATTCAAACGTCACTTTAGAGCAGGTCACGGGGGCGGTGGAAGTAAAAGCCGTAGTACGGGAGCCGATGGAGAAGATGTGTACGTTGATGTGCCCTTAGGAACGGTTCTTCGAGATACAGATACCAATGAAGTTCTTTTTGAAATTACAGAAAACCATGAAGAAGTCATCCTTTGTCAAGGCGGTAAAGGGGGCTTGGGAAATTGGAATTTTAGATCGTCCACCAACCAAACACCACGCTATGCACAGCCCGGACTTCCAATGGAAGAAAGATATGTGACCATCGAACTTAAAATTTTAGCAGATGTTGGATTGGTTGGATTTCCAAATGCTGGAAAATCAACCTTATTATCTGTAATCACTTCTGCGAAACCGAAAATTGCCGATTATGAATTTACAACCTTAAAACCGAATTTAGGGATTGTCGAATATAGAGATTACCAATCGTTTGTGATGGCTGATATCCCCGGAATTATAGAGGGTGCCGCAGAAGGAAAAGGATTGGGACATTATTTTTTACGTCATATTGAGCGAAATTCCATTCTTTTGTTTTTGATTCCTGCGGATGCGGATGACATCAAAAAACAATATGATATTCTCTTAGATGAGTTACGTCGATACAATCCAGAAATGCTTGATAAAGACCGTCTAATTGCCATTTCAAAAAGTGACATGCTAGATGATGAATTAAAGGCAGAACTGACTGAAGAGTTGGAGGCAGAGTTACCTATCGATTATTTGTTTATTTCATCGGTAGCACAAACAGGAATTGTTCAACTCAAAGACAGTTTGTGGGCAATGTTAAATCGTTAAAAAGTTTTAGGCATGAAGAAATTCTTACTGATTTTGTTGTGTCCATGCTTCTTAATAAGTCAAAATTACACCCAAGAATTTGACACCTTATTTGATGCTAAAAACTACACTCAAGCGGTTCACAGGCTAGAGGTTTATTTAGACAAATCCCCTCAAGATTTAGAGTTGCTAGAATTGATGGGGGATGCTTACGGTTTTCAAAGCAACTGGGACAAAGCGGCAACGTACTACAAAGAACTCCGTGATTTAGATGCTACGAATGCTACTTATCATTATAAATATGGAGGCGTCTTAGGGAAGCTCGCCAAAGAAGGGTCTAAATTAAAAGCACTCGGTCTCATTTCTAAAGTAAAAACGTCCTTTCTAAAAGCGGCGGAATTAGATCCGAACTCCATAAATATTCGTTGGGCTTTGGTGGAATTATACACTCAATTGCCTGGATTTTTGGGAGGAAGCTATAACAAGGCAATGGTTTACGCGAGTGAATTAGAACAGCTTTCCAAACCGAATGGATATTTTGCCAAAGCCTATATTTATGAAAATTCAGATCGAGCAGCCTTAGCAAAGAGCTATTATAAAAGAGGTTTAGAAACGCTAAAGGAGTTACAGTGTTTTCAACCCGAAGGGTCAATTACCACACATTTAAATACACATAACAATTCAGTGCATTTTCTTGTGGCTACCGCTTGTGTGCTTTATAATACACAACTCTCTATTGGACAGAATTATATCCAATTTTATATAGATGTGTTTTCGTCTAAAGATCGCGAACCTTTAGAGGCTGCTTATTTGCATCAAGCACAGTTGTTCAAACTTCAAAACAAAATCTCTGAGGCGCGTGCTTCCATTGATAAAGCCCTCTCAATAAATCCCGATTTCAAACCCGCATTGAAAGAAAAGCAATTAATTTTATTGTTAAAGCCTTAAGAAAATCTAACCTCAATCCGTATATTTACCTCTCATAAACTCATACTATGAATGTACATTTTATTGCTATAGGAGGTGCTGCGATGCACAATTTAGCCTTGGCGCTTCACCACAAAGGGATGCAAGTTACGGGCAGTGACGACACCATTTTTGAGCCTTCTAAATCGCGATTAAACGCAGCGGGACTGTTGCCAGATAGTTTTGGTTGGTTCTCCGAAAAAATAACCAAAACCTTGGATGCGGTGGTACTTGGAATGCATGCCAAAGAAGACAACCCCGAACTTTTGAAAGCGCAGGAACTGGGACTAAAAATATATTCATATCCAGAGTTTTTATACGAACAATCCAAACACAAAACACGGGTAGTGATTGGCGGGAGTCATGGAAAGACGACCATTACAGCCATGATATTACACGTCTTAAATTACCACGATATTGAAGTGGACTATATGGTAGGCGCACAGTTGGAAGGGTTTGATGTGATGGTAAAACTGACAGATGATGCCGATTTTATGGTGCTTGAAGGGGATGAATATTTAAGTTCGCCAATTGATCGCCGTCCGAAATTTCATTTATACCAACCTAATATTGCACTCTTAAGTGGGATTGCATGGGATCATATCAATGTGTTTCCAACCTTTGAAAACTATTTAGAGCAGTTTAAAATTTTCGTCAATAGCATTACAGTCGGTGGGAGTATTTCTTACAATACAGAAGACCTCCATGTCAAAACAATCGTTGAAGGTAGTGACAATCAAATCCGCAAATTCCCGTACCAAACGCCTGAGCATACAATTGAAGATGGGGTGACTTATCTAGAGACGGAAGAAGGTCCACTACCGCTCGAAATTTTTGGAGCACACAACTTAAATAATCTTGCGGGTTCTAAATGGATTTGCCAACAAATGGGTGTGGATCAAGATGATTTTTACGAAGCGATCTCCAGTTTTTCGGGAGCAAGTAAGCGCTTAGAAAAGGTGGCTGAAAATGCCAATTGTGTGGTGTATAAAGATTTCGCACATTCTCCAAGTAAGGTACAAGCGACCACGGAAGCCGTCAAGTCACAATACCCAAAACGTCCTCTAGTTGCCTGTTTAGAATTGCATACCTATAGTAGTTTAAATGCAGCATTTCTAGAACACTATAAAGGGACTCTGGATGCTGCAGATACAGCGGTGGTGTTTTATTCGCCACAGGCGGTTGAAATAAAAAAGTTAAATTCGGTCAGTAAAACTCAAATTGAAACCGCTTTTGAGCGGGACGACTTGATTATTTATACAGACCCAGAACTTTTTAAAAACTTCATTACTTCCTTGGAGTTTGCTCAAAAAACAGTGTTGCTTATGAGCTCTGGAAGTTATGGTGGCTTGGATTTTGAAGCTCTTAAAAACAGGGTAGTCGACCCAAGTTGATTTTTTAAAATGATATAAAATAACCTCAAAAATTTATGACAATGTCCCCCAAATCATTCCCCATAAAAAACTGGTCTCAAGACGACCGCCCACGTGAAAAATTAAGAGATAAAGGCCCTCTTTCTTTAAGCGATTCAGAATTGATTGCTATATTGATTGGCTCTGGATCGGTGCAAGAAAGTGCTTTGGATTTGTCCAAACGGATCTTAGCGAGTGTAGATTATGATTTACAGAATTTAGGGAAATTGTCAACTGTTCATCTAATGACGTTTAAAGGAATCGGAGAGGCAAAAGCTATTAAAATTGCGGCAGCTATGGAGCTCAGTCGTCGCCGTCACGAAATAGATCCAAAAAAATTAGATAAAATCAATACCAGTCGTTCCGTGTTTGAGATTATGAACCCGCTTTTGGGACATCTTTCTCATGAAGAATTCTGGGTTTTATATCTCAATAACGCCAACAAAATATTAGCAAAAACACAGATGAGCAAAGGAGGAATGACGAGCACGATTGTAGATGTTCGCATTGTGATGAAGCAAGCTTTAGAGCATTCTGCCACCGCGATTGTTCTGGTTCATAACCACCCATCTGGGTCGCTTCATCCAAGTAAATCAGACACCCAATTAACTGAAAAATTTAAATTAGCAGCGGAAAGTTTAGATATTAAAGTCCTAGACCATTTAATTGTCACAGAAAAGAACTATTTTAGTTTTGCCGATGAAAGCTTATTATAATGCTGTTAGTTTATACTTCTAAAATTACGCCGAGACTCCGATTTGTTTTTAAACAAATCTGTACACGAATTCTCAATATCCCTGTTTCTTTTACCAGTGTAATTGAAGAATTTATTGCGCACGACCGTCTGAAAATGTCATACGGTTCACAGCCTTTAGGGAGTGAGTTTTTTGTGAGAAGCAATGGCCTCTTGTTCGAACAAGGTTTGTCGGATTTAGAGCTGAATGTTCAGCCATGGGAGGATACCAAATGTTTTTTTAGCAGTGGAGATAAAAGCCACATTCCTTTTGATATTTTCTCGGCGGCCTTTTATTTGTTAAGTCGATATGAAGAGTATCTGCCGCACGTTAAAGATAACTATGGACGTTTTACCAAAGAAGAAAGTTTGGCTTTTCAATCGGGCTTTTTACACCAACCCGTAATTGATATTTGGGCTTATAAATTTAAAGCAGCCTTACAAGTACAGTATCCCAACCAAGAATTTGAGTCTCGCCAGTTTTCAATCGATCCCGTGATTGATGTGCCTGTGGCTTATTATTTTAAAAATAAAGGATTTTTAAGAACGATAGGAGGGATCGGATCTGATTTATTTCGGTTTCGGTTTAAGTTTTTATACGATCGTTTTCCTGTATTGTTTGGATTTAAAAAAGATCCGTATGATAATTTTAAATGGATTATCAACCGTCAAAAAACAGCACAAACAAAGTTTAATGTATTTTTCTTAATTGGAAATTTGACCACTTACGATAAAAACAATAGCATCAATAAAAAGGAGTTTGTTTCCTTAATTAAATCGGTGGCTGACTATTGTAATGTGGGTATCAAAGCCTCGTATATGGCGTTGGATTCTATGGCAATTTTAAAATCTGAAAAACGACAAATGGATGCGGTGGTCAATACCGTGACCACGTCGGCACGTTCTTCATTTTCTAAAGTTAATTTACCAACGACCTATCGAAATTATATTGATCTGGAAATTAATGCAGATTATACGATGGGGTATCCAGAATCGATTGGGTTTAGAGCGGGTACGTGTACGCCGTTTTTATTTTATGATTTAGATTATGAAATTCAAACTCCCCTTATGATTCATCCCTTTCAACTGATGGATTTTGTACTGCTTAAACACGCTTCATTTTTAGACAAAAAAGAAACCTTGCTCAAAGCGATTTCCGAAGTTAAAAAGGTAAACGGTAGGTTTACATTTATCTTCCATAACTATGCGTTTAGCTCCACTAAGCGTTGGTCCGATTTCAAATCATTATTTAATATTATACTCGATTCCACGAATGACATTTCATCATAAAAAACATATATTTTTCGACCTCGACCATACGCTTTGGGATTTTGATAAAAACTCCGCATTGACCTTTGAGAAGATATTTAAATTAAACAATTTAGAGATTGACTTGAATATCTTTTTGGAAGTGTATGTCCCCATCAATTTACAGTATTGGAAGTTGTATCGAGAAGAAAAAATTGATAAAAAGAATTTAAAATTTGCGCGACTCAATGATGCGTTCAAGGCCTTAAATATGGATGTTTCGACAAGAATCATCCATAAGTTATCGGACGATTACATCACTCACCTTTCGACCTTTAATCACTTATTTCCAGGGACGATTGAGCTTTTAGATTATTTACTGCCAAACTATAAACTTCACATCATTACCAATGGGTTCAAAGAAGTTCAGCATGGGAAATTAAATCAATCCAATATTGACCATTATTTCCAGACGGTTACCAACTCTGAAATGGTGGGCGTCAAGAAACCAAATCCTAGAATTTTTAATCATGCACTGCAAATGGCCAAAGCATCTAAAGAAGATAGTTTGATGATTGGCGACAATCTTGAAGCGGATATTATGGGGGCACTCAATTTTGGAATGGAGGCGATTTGTTACAATTATCACAAGGAGATTTTAGCAGCAGATATTATCGGAGTGGATCATTTATTAGAATTAAAAAATTATATTTAGAATATAAAGTTGTAATTTGTTTGTTTATTGTAATAATTTAACCCCAGTTTTATTATGAAAAAATGTTCTTTTTTAAAAAAATACCTAACCTTAATTATTGTTTTAGGAGCTTGTGTCTCTTGTATTAAGGATACGGATTTTGATCAAGCTACCCCCATTACTCTCACTCCAATCATGGAAGTTAATTTTGTTGAGGTTCAAGAAACGTCAACTTCTTTTCTTGATGCGTCGGGAACAGAAAAGCCATTCATATCGGATCTCATTGTTTTAGAAGTGCTCTCTTCTGACTTTATCCATGACCATCTTACAAAAGCAGAATTAGTATTTGAAGTTACAAACAGTCTTAATAAAGCTTTTCAGATTAAAATGGATTTTTATGATCCAGCGGATATGCTTCAGCATTCGTTTTCGATAGACATAGACAACTCTCCTTCTCATATTCCTCTTGTTACTGAACACACAGAGGTTTTTGAAGCGATGAGTTTGCAAGCTCTGAAAGCGAGTTTTAAATTAGGTATTACAATCACGTTGGTGTCTAGCGCTACGGGTTCCGTTTTAACTCCTGATTCTGAAGGAAATCTTGCCTTAATATCCAAAGGGATCTTATATTTAGAATACACTCAATGAGGTGGCTAATATTTTTGGGAGTCTTTGTATCCCTACATGCACAAAACAAGCAACTCTTATATGGGTTTAAAGATGTTCCACAACAAATTCTTTTAAACCCTGGGGCTCAAGTCGATCATCGAGGGTATATAGGCGTGCCCTTACTTTCTCATATTCATTTTAATGCGGGCATCACTGGATTTTCTGCATTTGATGTTTTTGCGGATGATGGAAAAGATTTCAGTCAAAAAATTCGAGATGTTGTTTATAATATGGATGCCAAGGATTTTTTTGGATTTAACCAGCAATTGGATATTTTTTCAGCCGGACTTACCTTAAAAACTTCTTTAGAGGAAATGTTATTTATCTCTTTTGGAATGTATCAAGAATCCGATGTGTTTTCCTATTTCCCAAAGGATTTGGCAGTCCTAGCTTATGAAGGGAATCATAATAACTTAAACAGGCGTTTCGATTTAGGTCAACTTAATGTAAGTGCTGAAGTGTTATCCGTTTTTCATTTGGGCATTAATAAAAAAATCAATTCTAAATGGACGGTAGGCGTCAGAGGTAAAATATATTCGAGCATTGCACAGGCATCATCAACAGAGAATAACGGGTCTTTTAGGACGGTACAGGGGGCGGATAATTCCCTGAATCATATTTTTGACCTTGACATCAAATTACAAACTTCTGGGCTTTCTTTTTTGGAAGAACCCAATGCCAACGAGGGATTGGCTGTTCTAAAAAAACGACTGTTATTTGGTGGAAATTTAGGGGTGGGTATCGATTTAGGATTTACCCATCACCCCGCTCCAGAATGGACGATTGATGCAAGTCTTCAAGACATTGGTTTTATCAATTATTCTAAAGATGTTAAGAATTACGCTCTGGATGGGTATTTAGAATATGACGGTATTCAAGCGTTGTTTCCAGAGGCTGTCACAGACCAAACGGCACAAGATTATTGGGATGAGGTTTCAACAGTGTTTGATGAGTTATTTGAAATTGATAGTACCACAACTGCGTACACCAAGTGGAGACCAATAAAACTCAACAGTTCTATAAGTTATAATTTTGGAAGAAAAACAGATAAAGAATGCAATTGTCTTGACAAGTCAGATCCAACTTTTCAAAACAGGGTAGGGGCGCATCTGTTTGCCATGAAACGTCCCAATCATTTGCAGTGGGCACTGTCGGCATTTTATTATCGAAAATTCTTCAAAGGCCTGCAACTAAAAACAACCTATACTGTGGATGCATATTCATTTAAAAATGTTGGACTTGGGATGTCTGCTGTTTTAGGGCCGGTACAATTTTACATCATGGCGGATAATTTATTGGATTATCAAAACTTAGCTAAATCACAAAGTGTATCTTTACAATTAGGTTTTAACTATATATTTAAAAACAATGACAACTAAAATTTATATTTTTCTTCTAGTATTAAGTGTCAACATGAGTTCATGGGCTCAAATGAGTCTCAACGATTACAAGTACGTTTCAGTACCTGAAAAATTTGATTTTCTAAAATCAAACGATCAATATCAATTGAATTCGCTAACATTTTTTTTACTTAAAAAAGAGGGGTTTACGGCCTTGAATAAATCGGATAACTACCCAATGGATTTAGCTCAAAACAATTGTTTGATGTTAAATGCAAATGTGGTTAAGATCAAAGGCTTGTTAACAACGAAACTACAACTGGTATTGACCAATTGTAAAAACACGGTTGTTTTTTCTTCGGAGATTGGAAAATCAAAATTAAAGGAATATCAAAAAGCATATCTTGAAGCCTTACGAGACGCTTTTGCTTTAAGCGAGTTTAATTATGCATATAATGGATCTAACGGAGTAGCCGTTATTCCAATCTCAACAAAACCTGCGACGCCAGAACCAATGATTGTTGAACCCGCTCCAGTAATGGTCACTGAAGTAGTCGTTGAAAAAGTGGAGCCTCAAGAAGTAATGGAATCTGTCCCAGCTGTTGAGGTGGCTACGGGATTGATCATTCAACAAACCAATTCGGGCTATGATTTTATAGATGGCGTTTCAAAAACTGTTAAATACTCCGCGCATGCAACCCTGTTTGAGAATGTTTATATCATTGACGGGCAAGAAGGCATTATTTATAAACGTGGACGAAACTGGGTACGTGAATATGTCGAAAATGGAAAAACGACCATTGAAGCCTTGAACATTCAACGCTAGGAATTATACTTGTCTTTCCAACGTTGTTTTAAAAATTCTTGCTGTGCATTTTCGCGGGCATTGTTTCCGGGTTTATAGAATTGTGTATTCTCGATGCCTTCAGGTAAAAACTCTTGTTCCACAAAATTTAGGTCGTAATTATGGGCGTATTTATAAGACTCGCCATAGCCTAAATCTTTCATTAGTTTCGTGGGTGCATTTCGAATGTCAAGAGGCACTGCCAGATTTCCTGTATTTTTCACCACATCAATCGCTTGATTGATGGCAGCATAGGCGGCATTACTTTTTGGGGAGCATGCCAAGTAGGTGGCACACTGACTTAGGATGATCCGACTTTCGGGCATTCCAATCGCCGCAACAGATTGAAAGGTACTGTTTGCCAAAACCAAAGCGGTTGGGTTGGCGTTTCCAATATCTTCACTTGCCAAAATGAGCAGACGGCGTGCAATGAATTTCACGTCTTCGCCCCCTTCTAACATACGTGCCAACCAATAAACCGCGCCATTTGGGTCGCTTCCACGAATGGATTTAATAAAGGCCGAGATGATATCGTAATGCTGATCGCCTGTTTTGTCATATAAAACGGTACTGTTTTGAACCTTGTCTAACACCAATTGGTTGGTAATGGTCACCTTGGTAGCAGTCTCCGAATTGACAATCAATTCAAAAATATTCAATAATTTCCGAGCATCGCCACCAGACAATCTCAGCAAGGCTTCGGTTTCTAGAAGTTTAATTTTCTTTTCTGAAAGGAGTTCATCCGTTTCAATCGCACGTTTTAAAAGCGCGTCTAAATCGTTGGTGTCAAAGGGTTTTAAGGTATAGACCTGACAACGGGAGAGTAGGGCAGAGATGACCTCAAAACTCGGATTTTCGGTAGTCGCTCCAATCAGCGTTACCCAGCCTTTTTCAACGGCTTGTAGGAGTGAATCTTGTTGGGATTTGCTAAAGCGATGAATTTCATCTATAAATAAAATAGGGTTTTTGGTGGTAAACAAGCCGCCACTTTGTTTTGCTTTTTCAATGACTTCTCGCACATCTTTAACGCCCGAACTGATGGCGCTTAAGGTGTAAAACGGTCGATCAGATTCAGTAGCGATGATGGTGGCAAGGGTTGTTTTTCCGATGCCGGGAGGGCCCCAAAAAATCATGGAAGGGATGAGTCCTTGTTTTAAAGCTTGGGTCAATGCCCCGTTGGGTCCAATAAGGTGTGATTGACTGATGTAATCGGTCAATTTTTTCGGACGTAAGCGTTCTGCTAAGGGTGCATTCATGCTACAAAACTAAAGTTTTTTTTGATATAAAGGTGACATTCTAACATAATGCCTTTTTTTGGCGGGTTATTTGCTAGTGTTTAGTAAATTTATAACCATGAATCCACAACAACCGTTTCGATTTTCTACAGGCGTGATCGGCTATCCGATCGCATTTGTCTTGTTGATTTGGATTGTATTTTGGGTTGAAGTTCGGTTTAATTACCGGTTGAATTATCTGGGCGTATTTCCAAGAACGTTATCAGGGTTGAGAGGCGTTGTTTTCAGTCCTTTTATTCATGGAAGCTTGGAACATTTATACCATAATTCTACGCCTTTGTTGGTATTGTCAACAGCCCTCTTTTATTTTTACCGCCCCATTGCGTGGAAGGTTATTTTATTAGGTATTTTATTTTCGGGGTTCTCCACTTGGGTGATTGGAAGTTCTGCCTATCATATTGGAGCGAGTGGATTGATTTATGTATTGATGAGTTTTATGCTGTTTAAAGGCATTTTTTCTAAACACTACCGATTGACGGCACTTTCGTTTGTCGTCATTTTTTTATATGGCAGTATGCTGTGGTATGTGTTTCCTGTTAAAGAGAATATGTCATGGGAAGGGCATTTGTCTGGATTGGTGGTTGGGTTTGTTTTTGCCCTCTTTTTTAAGACGGCTATTGCCAAACCTCCCAAATATGTTTGGGAAGAAGAACATTATGACGAATCCCAAGATCCTTTTTTACAACAGTTTGATGCGGACGGGAATTTCATAGAAACTCCGGAAGAAAATCACACGGCGGATTCTTCTTTAGAAATCCGTTATAACTTCAAAGAAAAGGACGTTTAGAGGCGTTGTCTGACAACTTCATAAAGAAAAGCACCACATGCTACAGAAACATTCAAAGAGGCAATACTGCCATACATAGGAAGTTTTGCTTTGTCGTCCACCAATTTTAAAATAGAGGGGTTGATGCCTCGGTCTTCAGAACCCATAATGATGGCGCATCCTTGTTTAAAATCGATATCAAAAATGGTGTTGTCCGTTTTTTCGGTGGCTGCAACGACTTTTATGTCGGAGGCTTGTAAATAAAACATAGCATCTTTGATGTGATCTACCTTACAGATGGGAATGTTAAATACGGCGCCTGCACTTGTTTTAACGGTGTCTCCGTTTATGGGAGCCCCGCCACTTTTTTGAATGATGATGCCATCCACGCCTGTACATTCGGCAGTTCTGATAATGGCTCCAAAATTACGAACGTCACTGAGCTGATCGAGGAGGAGAAACAATGGATTTTCTTTGGTTTCTTTGACAGCGGTGATCAATTCTTCCAAATCATAAAACGCGATTGGCGACATGCTGGCGACTGCTCCTTGATGGTTGTGCTGTGTCAAACGGTTTAGTTTTTCAACTGGCACATACGAAAAGTTGATGTTCTGCTTTCGCAATAGTTTTTCTAACTCTGTGTACAATTCGCCACTGAGCCCTTTTTGTAAAAAAACCTTGTCTATGGTGTTTTCAGCTTCTACGGCTTCTATGATGGCACGAAGGCCGTATATTTTGGTTTCTTTCTCCATGCCGCAAAAGTACACATTACACATCAATTTTAAAGTAATAAACCAAAAAAGCGGATTCTTTTAAGAATCCGCTTTTAAATGTACTTATAAAAAATGATTGTTTATTGAATGACCACTTTTTTGAAGGTGTTTTTAGAGCCTTGTTTTAAGGTTAAAAAATATACTCCTTTGGCGTAATTGCTGGTATTTAATTGTCCTTTAATTAGAGCTGTTCCTCCCAACATATTTTCTGTATAGACGGTTCTTCCTTGAAGGTCCACAAGTTGCACTAAACAAGAGGCATCTGATGTGGATGCAAATTTAAAGTTCAGTGATTCCTTAGCAGGGTTTGGCCATATATTTAATACATTTTCTGTGATTGAATTTGTGCTTAACACAAAACCAGCACTGGAGATGATTAATGAGTAATCTTGTTCATCATTGGTCAAAAGCCCTTGGTGGCTTACTGTAAGGGTATAGGTCCCAGCGGTTGGTGTATCAATGTCAATGTTTTCAACCGTATCTACATCATTTACAGCATCTCTTAGAGCATTTCCTGTTGGACTCGCTGGATTTAACCTCCATGGATAGTAAATGGTTCCATCGGGTGCCGTAATTGATACATCTAAATTATTCACTAAAGCGGGTAGTGTACTGTTTACATTTCCTGCTTGGCTAAATCCTGCGGGATCTGTCCAACATAAGGTTGCGCTGACAGCTGAGGAGGCCCCAGCCTCAAAAGTTGTAGTGTAAGTATCTCCACTGACTAAAGTTCCTTCAAAAATCTTTGCGTCATTTAAAACATCATCATTTATTACATAGGCTGCTTCTAAACAATTCAAAAGCCCCCATCCATATACGGGATCTGGACCAATTTTGACAAAATCATCATCGGCTGTATGGCATACCAAGCCTTTTAAGGTTGCAGATCTCATAAATTCTCCGTTGTTTAAATCTGAGTAGAACTGCTGTAACAACAGTACTGACCCCGCTACATTAGGAGCTGCCATTGAAGTTCCTGTAGAATTTGCATAAGCGTCTGTTGCATTATTATAAGGAGATATCAATCCAGTTCCATTGCCAGTAATGTCTGGCTTAATTCGATTGTCATCCGATGGACCTTGACTGCTGCTTGAATTGATACTGATTGCAGTTAATACGTGATTTGTATCGATTGTAGGGTCTTGCGCATTGGCAACAACTAAATTGTTTTTTGAATTTTTTTCTCCTGTGAGTTTGTCATACCCATCGGTACTTGCATTGCTATTTGGACTGTTTCCATTATTCCCCGCAGAGACTACTTGTAGATAGTAGGGGTTGTTATAGTGAATTTCATCCCATTCTCTTGCCGCTCCAATATAGCATCCCATATAATAGGCATCTAAGTATTCATTTCCATCGGCATCTACGGCTGGTACTCCGTAAGAATGATTGGAAATTAAAAGTCCGTTCGTTGTTACTTCATTTAAAGCTTCCGCTTCGTCAGAATCCCAAGTGTATGACACAATCGTGGATTTCGGCGCCATTCCTTTTGCATCTGACCAGACGCCTTTAGCAGCGATGGTTCCAGCAACATGTGTTCCATGGCCGCCATAGGTTTGGTTTATACTATAATCTGGCGTGGTGACTCTAGGAGTTGAAGCAGTTGGAAAATGCCCTGCAAATTCTATATGGTCCACCAATACATTATCTTCATCCCAGACGCCAACAGTCATCCCTTGACCTTCAAGGTCAACACCTGCTGCACCTCCATTGTGAAAAAGATTTGCTCTTGTTGCTATGGCTGCATCAGAGTTATGAGTTGTGATGGCGATGGGTGTTCCATTGATGACATCCACAATGGTGTATTTTTTATCTCCTACAAAGTAGTTGCGTTCTTTGCCTGGGTTTTGACTCAAGTAGGCATCGATACGAATCGTCTTTTCGTTGTTGCTTTCATTTATTTTCTCGAGAAGTGCTGCATTTTTTTCTTTTTTACTTGCACTTATAATTGTCTCAATTTGTTCCTTGCTTTGTCCGTAAGACGTATTCAAACCAGAAACGAGTACTGTGAGAATTAATATGTATTTTTTCATCATTTTTATATATTAAAAAAAGCCTGTGAGAGTCACAGGCTTTTTTTGTATTTTAATTTAATTTTTTACAACTAAAGCAATAAACTTATTGTTTTGTAAATGTTGTTTGGTAAGGACCAAAATCATTTGGTGATCCGAAATCCCCACTCGCTGTGATGACTCCCGTCGTATAATCGTACGATGTTGTATCCACAAAGTGGTAGTTAAACCCTGCAACATAAGGAATGTTTAAATTAAAACTGTCATCTACATCAAAAGAACCATCTAGATAAAATGTCATTTCAGTTCCTTCTAAATAATAATCATCCGATCCAGCTGTATTTGAGATCAACATAGTGGAAGCAGTTGCATCCCCTTCTATCAATGATAACTCGACTTCGAAACTTTTTCCAAAAGCAACAGCTAATTGTAAACCTGCATTGGTACCGTCAGTGAATATTTCATCAACCGAATAAGTACCTACAAAGGCACCTAGAGAAGGATTGATTACAATTCTCTGAGTTACAGGGAATGTTTCGCCTACTAATCCAGCTGTAACATCCGATGAACTTGTGCCTGTAAGTACGATATCAAATACCATTGGTTCTGTAAGAGTTGTTCCTTCTAAATCTGCAAGATCTAAAGAGATCTTACTTAGGTAAGAATAGTCAAATCCAGTTCCGTTGTCTGGACCTGCGTAACTTGTTTTTCCAGCAGGTGCTACTACAGCCCCAGAGTTAGAAAACACAGCACTTGGATCTGCACCAGATACACTTTGTAAAGCGTAGTTGATGGTCAAATCAGAACTTGTTGTTGGAACTTGGATATTCACGTCTAAGTCAATTGTTCCTGTTGCCCCTTGGAATACTCCAATTTCAGCAGCATTAGTTGTGAGAAACTGAACCCAGCCACTTTCTTCTTGAGCTGCGTAGCCCAAATCTTCACTACTATCGCTATCACAAGACACGGTTAGTGCAAGGACGAATAGTAAGCTAATTGATTTTATTATATTTTTCATATTTTTTTATTTAATTAGTTAGTTTACGGGTTGACACAAAAGTCTGTAGCCTCTGAAGCACCCCAGTTTCCTTCGCCATTGGCAACATTAATAATAGAACAATCTAAAGAGTAGTTACCAGTAGTATTACCATCTTCCTGACCATCTGCGTAAGAGTCATAGATAGTAAATGTATAACACCCATCTGCTAAGGTCATAGTTTCAACAATGAGTTGTCCACCACTAATATTCGAATAACCATCACCTGATTCTACAACATCTCCTGCTGCATCTACAACGTCCCAAGATCTTTCAGCTGCATAAGTATCTTCATTCATTGTCAACACAAAATCGTTACAGATTAAGTATTTGTTATAGTTGATCGTTGACATTTTAGAGCCTACTACAGCAACTCCTGCTGGTAAGTCTAAATCCAAGACCAACGTATAAGCGACACCTTCCGCAAGGTTGGTATCTACAAAACTTACAGTGAGTGTTCCATCATAAGAATCCGCTGGTATTGTAACAGTTCCTACTGTGTAATCACCAATAGCCCCTGTTGATGTTGCGTCTACTACTACATCATAACTTCTTGCTGTTGTTGAAGTCGTTGTTGCTTGTACTACTAAAGTTGCTGATGCGCCTTCAGGTCGTACCGCCACAGAAGTAGAAGATGCTGTAAATCCAACCCCAGTTTGTCCTGAGTTGTCATACACATTGTCTATGATTGCATCGTTTTGCTCGCAAGCCATGAAGCTTCCAAAGACAAAAAGAGCACTTAATATTCTAAATTTTTTCATAATTATATATTTTTTAA
>Ga0209712_10001043_pt1 | contig 23883 bp, 18 predicted proteins | sample ArcOceMetagenome_FD_187443 | JGI IMG/M metagenome (GOLD analysis project Ga0209712, IMG submission 187443) | Marine eukaryotic phytoplankton communities from Arctic Ocean - Arctic Ocean - Greenland ARC118M Metagenome (SPAdes) (version 2) | ecosystem: Environmental > Aquatic > Marine > Oceanic...
CGGCAAAACACCTAGGGATAAAAGTGGCTGGAATACGCCTGAACGCGCAGCTAAAGATACCTCGATGGTGTTGGATTATATTGACAGTCGTCACAAATCACTCAAAGGTACAACAGTCTTCGGTTGGTCTAACGGCTCCTTAGTCGCGATGCTAACGGCACAAAAGTATCCTGATAAAGTGAAAAATCTGGTGCTATACGGGTTTCCAATTGATACACAGATGACATTTGAAGACAATCTCATAGGCCAAATTCCACACAAAAAACTAACCACAGCTAAGGCTGCTGCTGAAGATTTCATTGTACCTGGCACCATTTCAAAAGAGGCGATCGATGCGTATGTTAAAGCTGCACTTGCGGCTGATCCGGTGCGCGCCGATTGGAATCGGCTGAGCCAATGGAACCAACTTGATGCAGCCAACATTCTTGTTCCAACTCTACTCTTGCAGGCAGAGTTCGATCCTCTCGCCAACTTAGATGCGGATGCGCTATTTTTTAAAAAATTGGCTACTCAGGACAAACAGTGGATCATTTTATCGAATGCTGATCATGCTGCTTTATTGGAGAGTGCAAGATTTAGGTTGTACCACGCAGTCGTTAGTTTTGTGCAATGGAGTGAATTGTAGGCAGAGAGATTGTTGCAGCTTAAAAAAGGGCTCAAGTCATTTGATCTTTAAAACTATTCAAAAAGGTTGAAGATATTGACCCTCTTTTGCTTTATCTATTCGATTTTATTAGGCCGTTGAGTTTAGGTTCAAATTGATGACCCATCATTTTCGTTTAGACGGATTTAACAATTCATCAAGCCAATATAAATACAGTAATTTAAATTGAATTAAGCAACCACACCTTGAGTAGGAAAAAACACGGCCACAAAAGTACTAGTCGATAATTTGGAAGCAAAGGCCCGAACGATTTTTGGGATAGAAACTTTTTAGCCATGGGGTATTACGAGATCATAGCGAGCATCAACAGATCAGTAAAAAAGCCGATTTACTACTACCCCGCAGTGAGAAGACACATTGATGTGGCTTATGGACATTCATTGGTGTTGCGAAAAACACTCTGTCACCTGAATACAAAAAATAACAAAATCGTTGGATCACTGCCCCCACGAAGTAGAGTGCCAACTCGAATAAGTCTGTTTGAGTAAAAGCCTTACATCGTAATGAACAAAATTCACAACTGGCTTACATAACGGACATAAATTTGGCAAGCATGAGATGTTGAAATAAGTCTACTTTTAATAGAAACATGAAGATGTATTTTTCGGAGAGTTGTTGCCTGAGACTGTAAGCAGACTTTTAAAAAATTTAGATGGTGCCGACTACCGGAGTCGAACTGGTGACCTACTGATTACAAGTCAGTTGCTCTACCAACTGAGCTAAGTCGGCACTCTAAAAATTTGCTGCTGCAGCAACGACGCGTATTCTATGGATACAGTATTAATTGTCAAGCCTATATTACTAATTTTATCTTTTTTCAAATCGTATTGCTTCAGCTTTGCACCTAAATTAACCTGAGAACTTGTAACAATACAGATATAACTCGTTTTTCGTTTTACATTAATAATTTTATCGTATCAATGCCAATGTGCATTTAAAATACCGATTAGGCCGTGATTAAACGTCGTACAGCTTGTTATGTTTACCATTGCACTTACACCAGTGAGTTCATTAAACGGGCATCTGGCTCTATTGACAGCAGTTATTTGGCTGGCTGGAGTGGATCGCGACGGGCGAGTGTGAGTTCATCACAGCTGCTGAGTAGAATTATATAACCAAAGAATCACCAGATAACTTTTATAAGTGATACTAATTTTTAATTTCTCTAAAATCCTCTCGTTTGATAAAAATTTTTTTTTGTAAACTGACCACCCCTCAATTTATTAGGGCCATAGATGTGATGAAAGTTTGCGCATCGAGTATCAATTAACGAAATGGATCTCCTCTTGGCGAGGGAAGTTAGCGTTCCAGTCAAATATCTTTTCGCGCACTTGCCAGAATTTATGAACCTTACGGGCAACAACAAATCTAGGCTTTGCGAAGAGTTGAGTACACAAATAAACTTGCTCTAATGACTGCACATTAAACGTGGGGCCAGGGTTTCTAATATGAGCTCGAACAAAATTATAATAGAACCCTTGGCGATGAGAATAGCTGTCAAAATAAAAATATTCGCTTAGGTACTCTCCATCAACATCATAATACCTGACCTCTAATCTGGCTCTACCTTTTTTGTCTGTATCCTTTTCAAATGTCATAGAATCGCAACGAAGTATGTGTGCATCTTTTAAACTCATTGCCTCTTTGAGCACTGTATCTGGGTCAAACAGTATTTCATTACACGTTGAACAGTAACGACTTGAAATATCGTTTTCGCTTTGGCAACTGGAGCAGCGTTTAAAACGAAAAAAATAACCGCAGGGCTCTATCTCTTGTGTATTGACATGTTCAAACGCACCTAGGCATTTTCTGCCATAATGCTCGACAATAATCTCTTCTTCTTTTATACCCCAAAACACATTACTGTGACCACATTGGGGGCAAATAACATCAACCGCTTCACTATTCGAGTTTGGCTTTTTCTCTCCAATCTCGGGGGAAAAAATATCATGTCCTAAGCCTGTGTAATCAAGAATAAGGCAGTCTTTTTTATCGTCATGGCGTCGCAAACCTCGGCCTATAATTTGTTGATAGAGTGCAACAGAATCTGTCGGCCGTAAAATAGCAATTAAGTCGACATGCGGTGCATCAAACCCCGTTGTTAGCACCGATACATTTACTAGGTACTTCACTTCTCGGGCTTTAAACCGGTTAATAATCTGGTCGCGTTGGGCAGTTGGTGTTTCACCTGTTACCAATAAAGCTTCGCCAGCAGGTAAGAAGTTGAGCACTTCTTTTGCGTGTCGTACAGTTGAGGTAAACAACATAACACCCATCCGACCTTTAGCTAATTCCGCAATATGTGCAACGATGGAAGGTGTAATTCTACTTTGATCCTGCAGGATACTCTCCACATCAGGCGTCGCATATTTACCGTCTTTACCCAACTCTAGTGTCGAAAAGTCATAACACGCAACAGGCGAATCAATGAGTACTGGAGGTGTCAAATACTTATGGCGGATCATATAACTTAGCGGTAATTCATAAATACAATGCGAAAAAAAACGTTCACTATCCGTGCGTAACATCCCTTTGACGTGGTACTGGTAAATCCAGCCCATGCCTAAACGATAAGGTGTTGCCGTTAGGCCTAGGATGCAGATGCCTTCGCTCGACTTCTTTAGACTGGATAGCACTCGTTGATACTGAGTCGACGCGTCTAAAGACACGCGATGACATTCGTCGATGATAACGAGTGAGAAATCTTTGAAAAAGTTTTCGTCCGACCGCGCAATTGATTGAATACTACCAAATATCACTTTTTGCGATACGTCTTTACGATCAAGCCCCGCAGAATAAATACCAGATCCCAGTCCGTAACTCGCAAATTTATCATGATTTTGCTCAACGAGCTCCTTCACGTGAGCCAGAATTAAAACTCGCCCATTGGCAATTCTGGCAAGTTCTGCGATCACTAATGACTTACCGGCACCCGTGGGGAGCACAATACAAGCGGGGCTTTTATGTGTTCGAAAGTAGCTAACAGTGGCGTCGACAGCTTGTTGTTGATAAGGTCTGAGTGTATACATCACAATAATAGTACCAAAATACCTTACTCGGTTTCCACCTCGACTCTAATATTTTACGTACTTGGCCTTTCAATACGTAAAGTAAAAGGCTTCCTAATAGACTCTGGTGTATTTTAATACATCGAATTATGCCATCGATTTAATGTTCACTAGCGGAACATTAAATTATTTTCTATAGGCACTTCGATGAGCTAATCTAGTTAAAAACAAGCTCTACAGCCACAGCATTCAACTCGCATTTTTGGGCACAATAGATCAATAGTTGAATGTAAATCCTTGTCGATGTGTTTATTCACTATCTTATTATCCTGCTCATCAATAACCACCATCACGTGGTTGTTTAAATCTCAATCAATGTGGTTGTAAAATGAAACTACAGTCTCTTGTTTTCGCTTAACAACCACAGCTCAGCTGAAACTCAAATTAGCAGGCTGACTATTAGATTATCGGATCTCTTCAATCTCAAAGAAACATGTTAATAAGGTGTCCTTTTTGATTAACATAACTTAAATATCATTCACCCCTTGTCGATAAGGCCAATACTTCTGATTTATCCTCACATTATATCTCCGACTATTTCTGTTATTTAATAAACAACGCAGAGCCAATACGCTGCGATGTGCCTCTATAAATTAGCCACTTATTCGCACACCTTCGTACATCTGAGGTGATCTATGCGCAAGCTCAAATTTCAACAATTGATCCTATATTTTGGCTGTATAAAAACGGCGTTTGCCAGGGTGTGGCCATGTAAGATCTCAACCGAGGACTGTATGCAACTGACATGGACATCACAAGGAAAAATAACTCAGTAGCCATTATAAAAATACAGGTAAACAAAGTGTACGTTGTGTATGTTGTGTATGTTGTCTATTTTATCATCAATAAGATAGACAACATCATATTCCCATAAACAACAACTTTCATATACTCAAATCCGATGATTAAGCGGATGATTTCCCGTAAAAGAGCTGCTAAACTTCTTGGCTGTTTTTTAGCTTCTAGTATTCACATTAAAAATCTATGACAACAACTTCACAAAGTAGCGATGAGACTCGAGACAATAGCCAGATAAAAGTGGTAGTAGGAATGTCTGGGGGGGTCGATTCATCAGTTTCAGCTTACCTACTTAAACAGCAAGGCTATCAGGTCGAAGGCTTGTTTATGAAGAATTGGGAAGAGGACGACAATGATGAGTATTGTGCTGCAGCAGATGACTTAAAAGACGCACAGTCAGTATCAGATAAGTTAGGTATTACCTTGCATACCATCAATTTTGCGGCTGAATATTGGGATAATGTGTTTGAGTACTTCTTAGCGGAATACAAAGCAGGTCGCACCCCTAATCCAGATATTATGTGCAACAAAGAAATCAAATTTAAAGCCTTTCTCGAATTTGCAGCAGAAGAACTAAGCGCAGATTATATTGCTACAGGCCATTATGTGCAGCGCTCAAACGAGACTGGTAGCTGGCAGATGTTGCGCGGTTTGGACAACAACAAAGATCAAAGTTACTTTTTATATACTTTAGGCGAGCAACATATTGCTCAGACGCTCTTCCCTATTGGTCATTTAGAAAAGCCTAAGGTACGTGAAATAGCCTTGGAACAAGGCTTAGTCACTCACGACAAAAAAGACAGCACAGGTATTTGTTTTATCGGTGAACGCAAATTTAAAGACTTTCTAGCCCAATATTTACCTGCGCAGCCGGGTAAGATTGAAACGCCAGAAGGCAAAATTATAGGCCAACACGAAGGCTTGATGTACCACACATTAGGCCAACGAAAAGGTTTATTGATTGGTGGCATGAAAGAATACGGCGAAGAGCCTTGGTATGTCGTAGATAAAAATATCGAGCGTAATGTGCTGATCGTCGGCCAAGGTGCCAATCACCCTCGCCTCTACTCAATTGGATTGTTAGCAAACCAATTACATTGGGTTGATCGCAAAGGTCCCAAACAAACAATTAAGTGTTCGGTAAAAACCCGTTACCGCCAACAAGATATTCCTTGCCAAATAACTCCCAATATCGATGGCAGTCTATTGGTTGAATTTGATGAACCACAAAAAGCCGTTACCCCAGGTCAGTCTGCTGTTTTTTATCAAAACAAGATTTGTGTGGGTGGTGGCATAATTGAGAATTATATCCGTTAATGAGCAATAATAATCATCATCGATATTATGAGAGTAATATCGCTTTAGCTGGCTTATGCCAAGCGGCAGCGTTAGTGAAACAAATAGCCCGTAGTAATGAACTTGATAGCCAGGCTTTAATGACATCGCTAAATAGCATTACCATCACGACTTCTGACAACACAGAACAAGTTTTTGGTGATGTCAATCACTTGGCTTTGGGTTATCAGACCATACTTTCTCAACTTAGCCATCAATCAACTAACAAAGACGTAGAAATCACACGCTATATTGCCAATTTGTTATCCATTGAACGGAAACTCAGTTCAAGTGAAAAAACGATGTCTATGCTAGGCGAACGTATTTCAAATATTCAAAGACAGCAGCTTCATTTAGACATAACTGACGGCCAAATGTTGCGTAACTTAGCCAGTATTTATACTGATGTGGTAAGCCCCACTGCCAGAAAAATCCAAGTGGCTGGCGATCCAGACATATTGAAACGCCCTGATAGTCAACACCGAGTGCGAGCAATATTACTAGCTGGCGTGCGAGCGGCTGTTTTATGGCGACAACTGGGTGGCAAACGTCGGCATATATTATTCAGCCGCCAACAAATTTTAGAAAGCGCACAACAGACTTTAAACAATATTGGCACATCAAATTAGGAACATTTCATGAACTTATCCGCACTATCTGCACTCACAGCTGTTTCACCAGTGGACGGGCGTTATGGGAGTAAAACAGTTGAGTTAAGACACATTTTCAGCGAATTTGGTTTACTGAAATACCGGGTTATTGTTGAAGTCCGTTGGCTACAAAAATTAGCAGCTACTGAAGACATCCAAGAAGTTCCGGCATTCAGTTCACAGGCTAATACATATTTAGATAATATGGTAAGTGATTTTTCTGAAGCAGATGCCCAGCGTATTAAAGATATCGAGCGAACCACTAATCATGACGTGAAAGCCGTAGAATACTTTTTGAAAGAAAAAGTCGCTAACAACGCTGAGCTTCAGGCTGTGAATGAGTTTATTCACTTTGCATGTACATCAGAAGACATCAACAACCTATCTCATGCATTGATGCTAACTGAAGCCAGAAATGAAGTGATTTTGCCTTACTGCGATAAGTTAGTGTCAGAGCTTAAACGTTTAGCCATAGAATTAAAATCAGTGCCTATGATGGCACGCACACATGGACAACCAGCGTCTCCCACTACCATGGGTAAAGAAATGGCCAATGTGATGATCCGTTTACAACGCCAGCGTGATCAAATTGCACAAGTACAAATATTAGGTAAGATAAATGGTGCAGTAGGGAATTATAACGCACATCTTAGCGCATACCCTGACCTGGATTGGCACAGTTTTGCAGAAGAGTTTGTGAATAGCTTAGGTATTACTTTGAATGCGTATACCACTCAAATTGAACCACATGATTACATTGCCGAGTTGTTCGATGCGATTGCTCGGTTCAATACTATTTTGTTAGATTTTGACCGCGATGCATGGGGTTATATAGCTCTTGGTCACTTTAAACAAAAAACTATTGCAGGCGAAATTGGTTCTTCTACTATGCCTCACAAAGTCAATCCCATCGATTTTGAAAACTCAGAAGGTAACTTGGGCTTAGCCAACGCTATGTTTGGGCATCTTGCGAGTAAACTACCTGTTTCGAGATGGCAACGAGATTTAACTGACTCAACCGTACTCAGAAATTTAGGTGTGGGTGTAGGTTATTCGATCATTGCTTATCAGTCTTCTCTAAAGGGGATCAGCAAACTTAAAGTAAATGAACAAAGCTTGCTAGATGAATTAGACAATAACTGGGAATTATTAGCCGAGCCGGTTCAGACTGTAATGCGTCGTTATGGTATTGAAAAACCTTATGAAAAGCTAAAAGAGCTAACGCGAGGCAAAAAGATAAATCAGCAAATTATGGCTGAATTTATTGACACATTAACTTTACCCGATAGCGCTAAGGTGCAGCTCAAAAGCCTTACACCTGCAAATTACATTGGTCGAGCAATCGAATTTGTTGAGCAGTTAGAAAGATAGAAGTACGCCGCTCAGTTCAGATTTTATTAGCCTAAATTCTTACCTAGAAATTGTCGGGGTGAACTACACTTAGTTTTCACTCCGATGCTTAAAGGGGTTTTAAGATGTTAAAGTCGGCTTTGCAAATGTGGGTTTGGTCAGGAATAAATAAAGCGCCTTCAGAAAATATTAATCCAATCCGTATCACTAATGTCATTGCTTTATTATGTATTTTTGTGTCAAGTCTACACGTACCCATAGTCCTATATTTTCTGTCACAAACTGGCCCCCAAGAGTTACTACTCGTCATCATATCGACATCATTGTTAACCTTAGTACCTATACTCAATCGTCTTAAAGCTTATTTAATGAGTAGGCTATTTTTGGTCATCATTTTTGCTACATACATATTGATATCTTGTCTAATACGGCAAGAAAACTTAAACATTCAGTACTTTTTCTTACTTGCAGTTATTATTTGTCCATTTTTATTTAAAGAAACGGAAAGTAGCTTAATGTTTTTGATTACCCTGACTTATTTTTTATTATTTGTTAGTTTCGAAATTTGGTTTTTCTATTCATCAGTCAACACTCTGAGCTTCCATCAACAAATAGTTAAAATCAGTTGCAGTATTTCGTTTGCTCTATCCTGTTTACTTTGCAGCTATCATATTCGAAGAAACATTAATCGTAATTGGCAAAAGTTGTCTTTAGAGCGTGAACGTTCGGAACAGTTACTATTAAATATTTTACCCGCCAATATTGTCCAACGATTAAAAACATCATCAAATCCAATAGCTGAACACTTTAAACAGGTGAGTATCCTATTCGCCGATATTCAAAATTTTACACTTTTATGTAAAAATCTCTGGCCACAACAGCTAGTGAGTCTTTTAAATGAAGTATTTTGTGCATTTGATCACATTGTCCAAAAATATGGATTAGAAAAAATCAAAACCAGTGGTGACGGTTATATGGTGGCTGGAGGGGTACCTATTATTAGCTCTTCTCATGCCATTAAATGCTGTTGCTGTGCTTTAGATATGCAAGATGCATTTAATGACGTTTGCAAAAAGCATAATTTACACACTGGACTACGTATTGGAATTGGTTGCGGCGAAGTGATTGCTGGTATCATTGGCAAAAGCAAATTCAGCTACGATCTTTGGGGAGAGGCTGTTAACTTAGCCTCACGTATGGAGAGTCATGGTTTGAGTAATAAAATTCAAGTCACTGAATCAACCTACGAGATCACCAAAAATTGCTTTCAATTTGATAAGCGAGGCTCAATTGAAGTAAAAGGTCTTGGGCGGATAAATACCTATTGGTTAGTCGGCAAAAAAAATAATTTGGGAACACATGTACTTACTAAATAACATTGATAAACAACAATTCATTAGACAATATTGGCAAAAAAAACCGCTCGTAATTAAACAAGGTTTCGACAACTTTATTGATCCTTTAGATGAAAACGACTTAGCAGGCTTAAGCGAAGAGCCAACGATTGACTCAAGAATAGTGAGTCACACGGGTAACACATGGCAAGTAGATCACGGGCCGTTTGAAGACGTTAATGCATACTGTTTAGGTGCGTGGAGTTTGTTAGTGCAATCGGTTGACCACTTTATTCCCGAAGCCGACGAACTCATGCGGGCGTTTGACTTTATTCCGCACTGGCGAATGGACGATCTGATGGTGAGTTTTTCAAATAAGGATGCCGGCGTAGGCCCACACCTCGACCAATATGATGTATTTATCATTCAAGGCAAAGGCTCAAGGCGTTGGCAAGTTGGCTTACCCGGAGATTTTAAAAAAATCAGTCAACATAAAGATCTAACACAAATTTCTGGATTTGAACCCATTATTGATCAGGTGTTACAACCCGGTGACGTGATCTATATTCCAGCTCATCATCCTCATAACGGAATAGCATTGGAGGAATGCTTGAACTACTCAGTAGGATTCCGCGCACCTTCTCAACAAGAAATGCTGTCTTCGTTCGCTGATTTTGCTATCGATAACAACTTATTTAACCAACGTTACACAGATAAGGAGCTAGCTCCTCGTGAATTTAGCGGTGAAATAAAACAACAAGAAGTCACAAGATTTAAGCAGATGCTGCAACAACTTCTGGAAACCGATCAGTTTTCTAATTGGACTACTCAGTTTTTAAGTCAAGGTCATAATAAACACGAGTATGAGGAGCAGGCCATACAAAATTTTAGTCATCAAGATATTAATGACAAACTAAAAACAGGTATGCCATTTGTTCGATGTCCGGGGATTAAAGCGGTTTTTCTGGAGCAACCACTCTCTAATATTGAAGATTTTGTATTTTATATTCAAGGTGAACTATTTTCAGTGCCGTTAGAAGACAAAGAGCTAGTTTTAAATTTTCTTCATCGTCCTGTGTTTGACTTAGAAAAAAATGATTCAGACCAAATTAGTACTTTTTTCACCCAATTAGTCACCACAATGGTTAATTCAGGATACTGGTACCCTGAATAAGCTAGGGGCGACTGTGTAACCCTCTTTGCAAAAGAAGTGGGGGGGCGATAACAAACAATACAGATTGGAAAATAACAGAAAATATCACTTGCGTATTAATGGCATATTCTCGCTAAATCCAAATTTGGTCATCACGTTACCGCGGCTGAATGTATCATTCTCAATGGAAAAATACGTAGCATAGCAGTCAATTTTGGGTGAACTGTATAGAAATATCTCAAACAATATTAATCATATGTGTTTGAAGGTGGTTACCACTAGCAACAACAAGGAATTCATTCATTCAGCGGGGAATTGATGAAGACAAGTCGCTTGCTACAAAATTTGTCAGGCAGCCTCAATGATTTTAATCTTGAAGTTTTAGAACTTATCCACGAGGGAAGAATTAGGTATAGCTTAACGTTTTACCTAACTTCTGCCCTTGTGGATTTCCTATCAAATTTTAGAGCCTAACTACAATGACTCGGCTAATACCTGTAAGGGGTGCTTAGGCTTAAAATTCTCGAATCTAGCCACCTGACTACGACATGAATAACCAGTAGCGACTATTTCCTCTGGCTGATATTGACTCACAGCTTGTTGCCAGCTTAATTGATAAATACCTGTAGATTCTTTTATATGGCTAGCCTCGTGACCAAACGTCCCCGCCATACCACAGCATCCTACAGATACCGCAGATAATGTTAAGCCCGTTTTTTGGAAAATTTGTTGCCACTGAATTTCACTTGTTGGCAAAGCTGTTTTTTCGCTGCAGTGGCCAAACAGAGCATAGTTTTGGGTATTGCCTTGGGTCACATTAGGCAGATCGAGTTGCAACAACCACTCGTGTACTAAGTGTACTTTAAACTCGCCACGATCCGTGCCTAGTACCTTGGCATATTCGTCCCGATAACATAACACCATAGAAGGATCGACACCTATCAATGGTAAGGCCAAATCATCTAACTGATTCAAAAAATCTGCCGCCGTTTTAGCCGTTTTAGCAAACTCCTTCAAAAAGCCTTTTACATGCTGAGGTTTACCGTTGGGCAAAAAAGGCAATAGCACCGGCTCATAGCCTAGTTTAGTTATCAATGTCACCAAAGACTCCACCACTTGCGCGTCATAAAAACTGGTAAAGGGATCTTGCACGATACATATTTTCTTTGCTAACTGTGCTGGGCTTAGCTGCTGCAGTGCCACTAAATCAAATTGCAGTGCCGGGTTACCATGTAGTCTTTGATTCAAGGTTGGCTGCGATAATATAGGCGTGTCGATATACCCTATCGTCTTACGAATTGCGGCATTGACCCAGCCTTGGCGTAAGAAAAAATTAATAAATCCAGGTGCTTTGGCCATCAATGGCGCCATTTTCTCAATATTACCCACCAAATGGTCTTTGGCTGGGCGCATATAACGTTGGTAATACATACTTAAAAAACGCGATCTAAATCCGGGCACATCAACACTAACCGGGCATTGGCTAGAGCAAGCTTTGCAGGCTAAACACCCTTCCATCACTTCTAGCACCTCATGCGAAAAGTCATTATCGACTCTCTTGTCAGTGCTATTTCTGAAGCGTTCAAACCAACTAGGAGGATTTTCATTATGTTCCAATGCATTGACATCAATGTTTTGATTTGACAATAACCTCAGCCATTCACGCACTATACCGGCCCTACCTTTGGGGCTGTGACGTCTATCACTGGTGATCTTAAAAGAAGGGCACATAGGTGAGGTGGTATCATAATTAAAACATAAGCCGTTACCGTTACAACTCATGACAGGTTCAAAGGATGTCCTAACTTCGATAGGAATTTGTCTATCAAACTCACCACGCTTTTGATCCCCAACTGTCACCAAAGATTCTGTTGACTCTAACGGAGTGCAAATTTTACCAGGATTCATTTTATTATAAGGGTCAAAGACCGTTTTGATTTTTCTCAGTTCGGCAAATAATTCTTTACCAAAAAACTGCGGTCCATACTCACTTCGATAACCTTTACCGTGCTCGCCCCACATCAAACCACCATATTTGGCAACTAATGCGACCACTTGCTCTGAAATATCCGGTACCAGCGCTTCTTGTTCAGGATCACACATGTCTAATGCCGGACGCACATGCAATACACCCGCATCCACATGGCCAAACATACCGTACTTCAGGCCATGTCCATCCAATAAAGCACGAAACTCCATAATAAAATCAGCTAAGTTTTCAGGTGGCACAGCCGTATCTTCAACAAAAGCAATAGGCTTTCTAGCCCCTTTAGTTTTACCTAATAAGCCCACTGACTTTTTACGCATGGCATAAATTTTCTGAATATCAGCTTTGTCATAAGTAATTTGATAGCCAATAATCCCTAAGTCTTCAGCTCTGTCTAAATTACTACTCAAAGTTGTTATTTTTTGTTCTATATCAGCTTGGTCATTGCTGTTGTACTCAACCATATTTAGACCAAGTACTGTTTTTCCTTCCACTTCAGTAATTAAGCTTGCGACAGAGTGCCAAATCATGTCCTGTTTGGCTAAATTAAGCACGTTACTGTCAACCGTTTCTACCGAAGTAGCATTAGCCGCAACCATACTAGGAGCATGCCTTAAGGCCGACTCAAAAGAGTTGTACTTAACATTAACTAATGCTTTAAAAGTGGCGATAGGTGTGATGTTTACAGTTGCCTCTGCCACAAAAACGAGGGAGCCTTCAGAGCCAGTGATAACTCGGCTAACATCTAATGTTGTTAAGCCTTCATCCAATGTGTGCTCTAAATCATAACCAGTCAAAAAGCGATTTAAACGAGGAAACTTATCTAAGATCTGTTCACGTTTACCTAAACACGTGTCGAGTAACTGCTGGGTTATCTTAGCTATCGGAGTGTATTTTTTTCCTAGCTTTTTGGCGGCATCTAAAGCTATAGGCGCGGTATTCAAAACCGTGCCATCAGCCATTATTGATGTGAGGCCTAATATATGATCACTGGTTTTACCATACACCAAGGACCCCTGCCCAGAAGCGTCGGTACTGATCATTCCACCAATAGTCGCTCTACTACTGGTGGACAAGTCTGGTGCAAAAAAGAAACCTAATGGTTTTAATGCATCGTTTAACTGATCTTTGACAACACCAGCCTGAACCCTAGCCCATTTTTGCTCAACGTTCACTTCTAAAACTTGATTCATGTGGCGCGAAACATCCACAATAATTCCACTGGTAAGCGATTGACCGTTAGTGCCTGTGCCACCACCTCTGGCAGAGAATTTCACATCTTGATAGGGATTAGCAGTTTTACCAATTAGCGATAAATCATTAATAGTTTTTGGAAAAACAACAGCTTGAGGTAGCTTCTGATAAATAGAATTATCAGTAGACACCGCTAAGCGACTTCCATAACTGTATTCAATGTCACCAGAAAAAGTGGATTTGGCTAAATCAGTCAAAAAATCCTGATAGTTACTTTCAATAAGAGTCTGAGGGTCTAACGCTGGCAGCATAGGAGGCATTCAGTAATTAACATATAAAATATAACGGTCATTGTACCTAAAATGATCATCCCTGCTCTATATCACTTTGACATTAGCCCTACTGATTTTTCATATAACACAAAAAGTTTGTAACATATGAAAAAATTCAGTTATGAATGGGCTGATATATTTTATTTACAGACGTGCACTCTCAAAATTCTAGGTGACAAACAGGCAGAAAAGTTACGTATCACATTTAACCGCCTGCTAGCCTTACTTGGCGTAGTCTTTTTCGTTCTGCGTAGTTCGATATTTGTTTTATTACCAGGACTTTAATGCTCAATGGTGACATGCCCAAAGCAAGAGATTGGTTGCGCATATACCAAAATTGCATATCAAAGTCGGCTAGTAAATTAGATAAACTCATGCTGGAAAAAACTTAAACGATAAAGTTATCACATTTTTTTATTTAAAAAAAAGCATTAAAAAGGCCGCTTTCGTTAATACGTTAGCGGCTTTTATATTAGCGTTTTACTTTACTTGGGTGTTTCTCTCCAAGATATAACCACGTTTCAACAACGGTATCTGGGTTCAGTGACACACTATCAATACCTTGCTCCACCAGCCACAGGGCTAAATCTTCGTGATCAGACGGACCTTGACCGCAAATACCGACATACTTACCACGTTTCTTAGCTGCTTGGATTGCCATGGATAACAAAGCCTTAACTGCAGGGTTGCGCTCATCAAACAAATGCGCAATCAAACCCGAATCCCGGTCTAAACCCAAGGTTAATTGAGTCAAATCGTTAGAACCAATTGAGAAACCATCAAACATATCAAGGAATTGGTCGGCCAAGAGTGCATTCGAAGGTAGTTCACACATCATAATGACACGCAGGCCGTTTTCACCTTGTACTAACCCTTCTTCAGCAAGTAATTCCAATACCTTTGCACCTTCTTCTAGGGTACGAACAAAGGGGATCATGATCTCAACATTAGTTAAGTCCATTTTGTTACGAACCCGTTTTATTGCCTCACATTCCAAAGCAAAACATTCACGAAAATCATCAGATATGTAACGACTCGCGCCTCGGAAACCAAGCATAGGATTTTCTTCATCAGGTTCATATTGATAACCGCCCACTAAATTAAAGTATTCATTGGACTTAAAATCAGACATTCGCACTATCACTTTTTCAGGTGAAAACGCCGAAGCTATGGTTGAGATACCTTCAACCAACTTTTCGATGTAGAACTCTACTGGTGAAGCATAGCCCGCTATCATGTCGTTGATTTCTTCTTTTAACTCATTGGGTTGATTATCAAAATCAAGTAACGCTTTGGGATGTATACCAATCATGCGGTTGATAATAAACTCAAGCCTCGCCAAACCTACACCAGCGTGAGGTAAACGCGCAAAATCAAAGGCTCTGTCAGGGTTGCCTACATTCATCATCACCTTGAGTGGTATTTCTGGCATAGAGTCTATTCGTGATGTCACAACATCAAAGTCCAATACGTCACCATAGATAAACCCGGTGTCACCTTCTGCACATGACACCGTAATTTTGTCACCATTTTCAATTGAACCAGTGGCATTGCTACAACCTACAACAGCAGGAATACCTAATTCTCTGGCGATAATAGCCGCATGACAAGTCCGGCCACCGCGGTTAGTCACAATAGCTGAAGCTTTTTTCATGATCGGTTCCCAATCAGGATCAGTCATATCAGTGACTAACACGTCTCCCGGTTGGATCTTGTCCATTTCTTCCACACCTTTGAGCACTTTTGCTACGCCAGCGCCTATCTTGTGGCCAATTGCTCGCCCTTCACACACAACTTTGGCTTTACCTTTTAGCATAAAGCGCTCAATAACTTGCATGTCTTCACGGCTTCGTACAGTTTCAGGGCGCGCTTGTACTATATACAGCTTTCCATCTATACCATCTTTGGCCCATTCAATATCCATTGGGCGTTGGTAGTGTTTTTCAATTATAACGGCCTGTTTTGCCAGTTCCATTATTTCATCATCGTTTAATGAAAATTGACGACTGTCTTCAGGTTCAATATCAACGATCTCGACTTGTTTACCATGCTCAAGTGCTTCTGAATAGATCATTTTAGTGAGTTTACTACCAAGGTTTCTGCGCACTACGGCAGGGAAACCTTTTGCCAAAGTAGGCTTGTGCACATAAAATTCGTCTGGGTTGACTGCGCCTTGTACTACCATTTCACCCAAGCCATAAGATGAAGTAATAAACACAACGTCTTCAAAACCAGACTCAGTATCAATCGAAAACATCACGCCGGAAGCTGAGCAGTCACTGCGTACCATACGTTGAATACCTGCAGACAAAGCCACACCTTTGTGGTCGTATCCCTGATGTACTCGATAAGATATAGCTCTGTCGTTAAACAGTGAAGCAAACACATGTTTGATTGCCACCATCACTGAGTCGTAACCTCTAACGTTCAAAAAAGTTTCTTGTTGACCCGCAAAAGAAGCATCTGGCATATCTTCTGCTGTGGCCGACGATCTCACTGCAAACGATGCTTGCTCACCCGCCTCACCTTGCAAGGTTTTAAACGCCATGCGTATAGCACTTTCTAACTCTGGTAAAAAAGGCGTATCGATAATCCAATTACGAATGGTTTGGCCAGCTTTGGCTAATGCAGCAATATCTTCGATATCAAGGTCGTCTAGCAAAACATGAATACGAGCTTCTAAGCCACTTTGTTCGAGAAATAAATTAAATGCATGCGCTGTGGTTGCAAATCCTCCTGGCACTTGCACCCCAGCATTGGCTAAATTTGAAATCATCTCACCCAAGGACGCATTTTTGCCGCCAACGACCCCAACATCTCCCATACCTAGTTGTTGGTACCACAAAACATGTTCTTGCATTCTTACTTTCTCCAAAATGTTGGTTTGGTTGCTTTAGTATCGTGTTAGTTTAGGACAATCGCCTTAGATAGACTGTTAAAAACAGAATAAAAAACGACATTCTTATAACCACTTAATAATTATTAAGGTGAGTTTAGAATGTTGTTGTCATAAAAGTAAAATTTAATTACTTTTCGTAATTAAATTACAACAATGTTAAGGAAATGTTTTGAGATCAGCCTATTATATTTCAGATGGAACGGCCATTACTGCGGAGGTATTCGGCCACGCATTGCTTTCCCTGTTTACGATCGAGTTCAAACACATCACGATTCCCTTTGTCGAAACCGCTGAACAAGCAAAAGACGTCATACAAAAAATATCTGAAAGTTTTCAAGATGATGGTCAGAGACCTTTAGTGTTTTATACCATAGTGAATATTGAAGTCCGCAAGATCGTTTCAAAATCAGTGGGGATCAATTACAACTTTTTAGATCAGTTTGTTGCACCACTAGAAAAAGTGTTGGGTGTGCCATCTAAGCCAGAAAAACATCGCACTCATAGTATTCATGAAAAAACCTATGATATTCGAATTGAAGCCGTAAACTATGCACTAGCGAATGACGATGGGTCAAACCTAAAGGATTATCACGAAGCTGATATCATTTTAGTGGGCGTATCTCGGTCAGGTAAAACTCCAACTAGTCTTTATCTAGCACTGCAATACGGTATCAAAGCAGCCAACTACCCATTTACCGAAGATGACATGGGTGATATTTTACGTCTGCCCGCACCTTTACGTCGCTTTAAAGACAAGCTGTTTGGGTTGACTATCCAAGCAGACCGATTACACCAAATACGTTCAGAACGACGGGCTAATAGTAAGTATGCATCGTTGCAGCAATGTCGTATGGAATTACGAGAAGTGGAGAACTTGTACCGCAAAGAAAAAATTCCGTTTCTAAACAGTACTCGATTCTCGATTGAAGAAATTTCTGCCAAAATCTTAGCTCAAACAGGCTTACAACGTAAAAAATACTGAACCCAAGCGCTAAGGAAAACTGTATGTTCAAACACTTTGAACCATCATTATTAACATTTTTAAAGGGTCTTCAAGTCAATAATAATCGTGACTGGTTCAACGCTCATAAACAACAATATGAAGACCACGTTCGCATACCAGCCTTAGCTTTTATCGAACAAATGGATCAGTGGATCCGCCTTATTTCACCGCATTACGAGGCCAACCCTAAAAAAGTGGGCGGTTCTCTAATGCGCATCTACCGAGACGTTAGGTTCTCTAAAAATAAATCACCTTACAAAACGAATGTAGGCATACAATTCCGTCATGAGGTAGGCAAAGGTGTTAACGCACCGGGTTTCTATTTACATATTGCAGCAGACAAAATTTTTTTGGCTGTAGGGACATGGCAACCAGATAGAGATCCATTGGCTGCCATTCGAGATCATATTGTGACCAAACCTGGACCTTATTTAGATGCTATTGAGCATGAACCCTTTACTCAATTTTACGCACTAGCAGGGACTAAGCTAACCAGACCTCCTAAAGGCTATGACAAAGAGCATCACCTTATTGAAGAGTTAAAGCGCAAAGAATTCATCGCTATATGTCCGCTTCAAGAAAGTGATTTGTACCGACCAGATTTTTGCAAAATGGTGGCCAGTCGTTTTGGAAGAGCCCAGCCATTTCAAAAATTTATTTGTGAAGCCTTAGGACTCAGGTTCTGATGTATTAGTAGGCATTTTGATTTTAGCTCTTCCACCTGTAGTTTTATTAGCCCGACCTTCATCTTTAGCTTTTTCTGCTCTGCGCCTTCTTGCTTCTTTTGGATCCGCAATAAGGGGGCGATAAATTTCGATTCTGTCACCTTTTTTTGGTAGGTCGGTCAGCTTACAGGTGCGATTCCAAATGCCTACTTTTAAGACCCCAAGGTCAATATCTGGAAAACGTTTTGCGATACCTGAGGCCATAATAGCCTGTTCAACCGTTGTACCTTGTTCAACCATCACTTCAAGCAAAGCTTGTTTTTCCGGGGTTCCATATACTACTTCGAGGGATATTTGTTGGTCTGTCATATATTCTACGTAACCTCTAGCTAGGCTTTAACCATAAACCTGTTTTGCGCGCTCAGTAAAAGCCACGACCATATTAGCAGCAATCGCGTTAAAAACCCGCCCAAAAGCCATCTCAACTATTTTACTCGAAAAGGCAAAATCTAAATTTAACTCTATTTTGCAGCCTGACTCGCTGAGTGACTTGATCGTCCACCCACCAGTTAATCGAGAGAAAGGTCCATCAACTAATTGCATTTGAATGGACTCGCCACGCCTTAATGTGTTGTGGGTAGTAAACCATTGTTTAACACCCGCCTTTGAAATAAGCAAAGATGCACGCATGCTGTCATCATCTTGCTGCAAAACCTTCGTTTCAGCACATCCTGGGATAAACTCTGGATACAACTGTACATCATTGATCAAGTCGAACATGGATTCAGCACTAAAGGCAACCAAAGCGCTGCGACATACATTGGCCATTAATACTCCAAAATTGGTAAGGCGTTACGGAGTATTAGAATAACATAAGTCATTTGCGGTGTGTCCATACAATAGTTTTTGAATACTGTGGTTTTTTTGTTGTACCACTTCATACAATCTTTATAATACAGTTTATGAATAAAAAGAAGTCAAAATCTACAGATAGCACCATAGCGCTGAATAAAAAAGCTCGCCACGAATACAATCTTCAAGACAAGCTCGAATGTGGCATGTCATTACAAGGTTGGGAAGTGAAAAGCATTCGCTCTGGTAAAGTTAATATTGCGGAAAGTTACGTCGCCATAGAAAAAGGTGAAGCCTTTCTAATTGGTTCAACCATTCAACCGCTAAACCAAGCGTCTAGTCACGTAGTATGTGAGCCTACACGTAAGCGTAAACTGTTGCTCAAAAAACGAGAGTTAGACAAATTAATTGGCTCAGTTGAACGTCAAGGCTATTCGATTATTGCTACAGCCATGTATTGGAAGAAAAATTGGGTAAAAGTCGAAGTCTACTTAGGTAAAGGTAAGCACGAACATGACAAACGAGACGCAGTAAAAGACCGCGATTGGGCACGTGATAAAGAGCGCATGATGAAACACAGTGTTTAACCAACTCATTGAGGGCTAAAGTATCAGCTGTTAATTTAGGGCTAGAATAGGTAGTATTTTAATTATCTAAACTCTTAGCAATAACTGGTATGACAAAAACGATAGGAATATGGCGCTCTTGGGCACTCGTTGCTGGGATGATGATTGGATCTGGTATCTTCACTTTGCCTGCTTTACTTGCATCTTATGGTAGCTACAGCTTTATTGGCTGGGGGGTGACTGGCTTTGGAGCCATATGTTTAGCTTTAAGCTACAGTTATCTCTCATCACGCAAACCCGGTTTGGGTGGACCATACTTTTACGTTCTTGAAGCTTTTGGGTCTGTTCCAGCTACGTTCGTTTGCTGGGGTTATTGGATTTCCTTAGTCACCTCCATAGCCGCCATAGCGTTGTCATTCGCAGGGTATAGTCTAACGTACCTACCAATATTAAAAGATGATCCGCTGTACACTGCTTTATTTGCGGTTGGGATCATTCTTTTTTTTACCACTATTAATGCTCGTGGCGTTCGTGAAGCCAGTGCCGTTCAACTGCTCACCACTATTGTAAAGATCATTCCGTTATTATTAGTGGGGCTTTTCGGCATCATGTTTGGCGAAGTGACGAGTATTCCAGCCATAAACCCCAATGATACCTCTTTATTTAGCATGGTAGCTGCATTATGTTTACTGATAATGTGGGGGTTCATCGGCGTTGAATCAGCCACCCTGCCATCAGAAGACACTATTAACCCAACAAAAACTATAGCTCGTGCTTCAATTTTAGGTACCTTGACTGCGTTGAGTGTCTATGTGATAGCGATGTTCGGTATCATGTCAATTCTATCGCTGACCGAATTACAAAATTCCACTTCGCCTTTTGCCGATGCAGCACAGTTAATCATGGGTGATACGGGTGCCATAATCGTTACTATTGGCGCCTTATTTGCTATAGGGGGCACTTTAAACGTATGTATCATGATAGCAGGAACAATAATGTTAGCAGGAGCAAGGGACAACATATTCCCCACTTATTTTAGTCAACAAAATGCTAAAGGCACTCCTACTAAAGCCCTGCTTTTTTCCGGTGTTTTGGCAAGCATATTGTTGCTTTTTAATATCAGCCAATCACTGATCAGTAGTTTTGAAAATTTACTCATTATGGCCACATTTTCAGTATTAGTTGTCTATTTGGGTACTGGGCTAGCCAGCATTAAACTTCAATTACAGGATCATAAGCAGGGTGCGCCTCTCAGTTACATAAGATTGTGTATTGCCCTACTTACTACTTTATTTTCCCTCTTAGCCATCATCGGTGCTTGGGTTTTGTATCAATAATTTTAGGAATATTTATGTTTAGTAATGCAATAGTTCGAACACCATGTAAAGCTATGTTAGCTGGCCTAACTGAAGCTGAGATGGGTTTACCAGACTACGATTTGGCATGTGAACAGCACCAAGGATATATTGCAGCGTTAAAGGAGTGTGGTTTGCAAGTGACTTGCTTGCCGCCACTAGAAAATTATCCTGACTCGTGTTTTGTTGAAGATGTGGCCTTGTTAACACCAAAGTGCGCCATTCTTACCCATCCAGGTGCACCCAGTCGACGTGGTGAAGTGCAACATATAGTCAAAGCCGTGGAACAATTCTACCCTAGCCTTGAGCATATAAATCCACCCGGAACTGTTGAAGCTGGGGATATTATGATGGTAAAAAATCATTTTTATATAGGCTTATCTGCGCGTACAAATGCTCGAGGTGCTGAGCAACTTATCGATATACTTGGCCAATACAATTTGACTGGGTCAATGGTCGAAATGTCAGAATTACTGCATTTAAAGACAGGCGTCAGTTATTTAGAAAACAACAATTTACTGACCTTTGGTGAAATGCACCACAACCCTATTTTCAATCAATTTAAGCGTATTGAAATAGCAAAAGAAGAAAGTTATGCCGCCAATAGTGTATGGATAAACGGTACCATTTTAGTACCTAAAGGTTTTCCCAATGCCCTAGAGGCCATCCAACAACTTGGTTACCCAACAATAGAGGTATCCATGTCGGAGTTTCAAAAGTTAGACGGTGGATTAAGCTGTCTCTCGCTGCGTTTTTGATTACAACCGTCACTTAATCAGCTCCTAACTCATAATAGTCAAACAAATATGTAACTTACACTACTTGCATCAAAAGATGTAAGTAGTGTTTAACGCCAAGTTAAGAAATACCTAGCGACTCAGACAAAAATAATACCGCGCCGCAAAAGCTTTGCTTGAGCCACCATAACTATGAAATTTCATGCTTGTGTCGTCTTTTATAACGCTTAGTCAGTTTTACTCCACGCACTTGATCAGTAATTAAAGCCCATAACGGCGACGCAGATAATTGAGGCGACTTACCCGTCCCAATGCGACGTAATTGCTGTTTAACCATCGCCATAGTGGCTAAACCACTGAGCGTTTTGTCTTTCCAATTCACAACAGGTATATGCCCAAGCACCGTTGGGTCATTTTGCCATTGATTGGGTAAATCTGGCGTTAACGCAAGCGAACTAGCCATTCCCACCAACTCCACTCCACTATCAATGACCTCCTTAGCGACTTCATAGCGCCGAACGCCTCCTGTGGTCATAATAGGTAGTGATACGTTTTTAGCAATTTTAGTAGCGAACTCTAAAAAATAGGCTTCTCTTGCTAACGTTCTATCATCTGCACTACGACCCTGCATAGCAGGTGCCTCGTAACTACCACCCGATAATTCCACTATATCAATGTTCAACTCAGCGAGCATTTTCACGACTTGTTCAGCTTCCGCAATATCAAATCCACCTCGTTGAAAGTCTGCTGAATTAAGCTTCACCGCGATGGCAAAACTCGCGGAACAAGCCGCCTTTACCGACTTAACCACATCAATCAATAAGCGGGCGCGGTTTTCAAGATTACCTCCCCACTTATCATGGCGTTTATTGGTAAGTGGGGATAAAAATTGGGCCAGCAAATAACCATGGGCAGCATGGATTTCAACACCATCAAAGCCCGCTTGCTCAGCCCGGGCAGCGGTTATAGTAAATCGTTGTATAACATCTTGAATTTCAGACTCGTCCATCGGTTTAGGAGCAGAAAACAACGACGAATGTTTACCCATATTCAACGCCACATCAGAAGGAGACAGCACCTTACCTCCCATTTTCTTAAACACCTGGCGGCCAGGATGATTGATTTGCATCCATACTTTTGTAGTATTCGCTTTTGACAACGTTGCCAACTCAATAAAAGGAGTTAAATCCGTGTCCTGCTCTAGCACTACACCGCCAGGGCCTGTCATAGCCAAGTGATCAATCATCACATTACCGGTAATGATTAGCCCTACCCCGCCATCGGCCCAAGATTTATAAAGGCGTTTAAGTGCATTACCTGGCAAATGTTCAGACGTCGCTAAATTCTCTTCCATGGCAGCTTTAACCAAGCGATTTTTTAGTACTTGGCCATTAGGTAGTGTAAACGGTGTAAAAATTGAAGATGTCATATGAGAGTCTGTTAATGCTGCATAATTTGTAAACAATATATTGGGCTAGATACAACCCACACAAGGTTTGTAACAAGATTTGCATAAACAATGTATTCACAACTCACTAGCCTATGCTAGAATACGTTCGTTGGTAGTTTGCAACCAACAACTTGGGGCTGATTTTGGATTCGACAGGACTCTAGAAGCTTTAGGTGCATGCAGAGGAGCGGTTTGCCTCTATAAAAGCCGCATTTAAATAGTCGCAAACGACGAAAACTACGCACTAGCCGCTTAATACCCGGCAGTGCCCTTCCACTCATACTCTTTCTGCTAGTAGAGGTTCGGAAGGTCATCCCAGCAGGATAGCGAGGGAACCTTGTCTAAGGGTGAACCGCGAAATAGTATTAGGCCAGCTGCAACGAAATCCTGTTTGTCGGAGTTCCACGTAGTTAAATAAAAGACAAAATAAGCATGTAGTACCGACAGTTGACGTGTTCTGGACGCGGGTTCGAGTCCCGCCAGCTCCACCA
>Ga0209712_10001047_pt1 | contig 23852 bp, 12 predicted proteins | sample ArcOceMetagenome_FD_187443 | JGI IMG/M metagenome (GOLD analysis project Ga0209712, IMG submission 187443) | Marine eukaryotic phytoplankton communities from Arctic Ocean - Arctic Ocean - Greenland ARC118M Metagenome (SPAdes) (version 2) | ecosystem: Environmental > Aquatic > Marine > Oceanic...
ACATTTTTAGGCTGTGGTTGATTTTGTGCACTTACTGCTAACGAAAAGAGTAAGAAAAATATAAAAAATTGTTTCATTTATTCTTCGATTTTTATTCGATTATTAACAATTAACTCCACTGATTTTAAATCTCTATCTGCAGATGATTTTCCAATCATAATTGAAAAAGCCCCGGGCTCGACACAATAATCCATATTAATATCATAAAACGCCAACATTCGTTCATCAATTTCAAACGATACTGTTTTAGAAGATCCTTTAGTCAGAAACACCCTTTTATAGCCTTTTAATTCTTTCACAGGACGTGTGGCACTGCTCACTTTATCTCTAATGTAAAGCTGAACGATTTCTTCACCATCCCTATCTCCAATATTTTGAAGCTCGAAACTAAGTGTAACTGATTTTCCTTTCTCTAACTCGTTGCTTGAAAGACGTGGCTTAGAATACGTATAGTTTGTATAACTTAAACCAAAACCAAATGGATATAAAGGCCACTTTTTTTCTTGTGCATATTTATGAAAATAAGCGGAGGGTTTGTGATTATAAATCATACGTAATTGTCCAACACTACGGGCCACTGTAAGTGGTAATTTACCACTGGGATTCACATCTCCAAAAAGAACATCGGCAACCGCTTCTCCCCCAAATAAACCAGGTTCCCAGGACTCAATAATCGCTGGAACGTTGTTTTGTAGCCATGGTTCAGAAATTGGGCGGCCATTAACCAATACAATAATAACAGGCGTACCTGTTTTTTCAATCGCTTGTACTAATTCTAATTGTTTACCCGGAAGATCCAAAGCTGCACGAGCCATGTTTTCTCCTGCTGTTTTATCTTTCCATCGGTAACGCATTGAGTTATCTCCAACAACTACTACAACATAATCCACCTCTTGTGCTAAGAGTGCTGCAGCTTTAATTTTAGCATCTTTGATTTTCCGAATGTTTTCGCCTGAGTCAAAAAAACGAACCTCATAGCCCTTTTGTGTTCCTAAATCTTGAATGCCTTCAAATATTGTAATGACATTTTCATCAGGTTGTTCAGCATGCCAGTCTCCTAATATCGTTTGGTTGTTTGCATTGGGGCCCGTGACTAAAATTCGCTTTTGGGTAGATGATTTGGCTAATGGAAGTATCCCATTATTTTTTAAAAGAATAATTCCCTTTTGGGCGCTTTCTAAAGCTGTTTTTTTATGCGCATCTATAAATACATGATTTTTAACAGCCTCTAATTTGACGGTTCGATTTTCAAATAAGCCTAGCTTAAACTTAGCCATTAATATCTTAGCACAAGCATCGTTAATACGGTCTATAGAGAGTGTTCCTTCATTAACTAGTTCTACAACTGCTTCTGGAAATTTTACGCCGTGCATGTGCATATCCATTCCTGCACTTACAGACAGGTAAGACGCTTCTTTTAAATCATTTGCAACATGGTGAAGTGTTTCAATACGTTCAATATCCATCCAATCACTCACATAAAACCCTTTAAACCCCCACTGGTTTCTAAATAAATCGGTCATTAACCAAGAATTCATATGACAGGGCACGCCGTTAAGTTCATTATGAGCCGCCATTATAGAATACACCCCAGCATCAATCGCTTTTTTATATGGCTTAAGATGTACTTCTTTTAAAGTACGCAAGGATACATCCATTGGAGCTGCGTTAAGACCGTTGACAGGCTCGCCACCAGCAATCATGTGCTTTGCACAAGCAATCACTTTTTCTGTACCTGAAAAATCGCCTTGTTGGAATCCATTAATCATGGCAGCCCCCATGTTTCCAACCATGAAAGGATCTTCACCAAAAGTCTCACCCACACGACCCCATCTTGGATCACGAAGTACATCAATATTAGGTGTAAATGCCCAATGCGACCCGGTAGCCCTCATTTCTTTAGCAGATTGTTTTCCTACATCATACAAAAATGCATCTGACCAAGTAGAAGCTAGGGATATTGGTGAAGGATAGACCGTTGTTCCTGAAACTAAAGCATTTCCATGAATTGCATCTATTCCAATTAAAATTGGAATTTTAAGTCGAGACTGAAATGCTAGTTCTTGAAGAAGATTAGCCTCTTCAGTAGTTAACACATGAAGAAAAGAGCCAATTTTGCCCTCTTTAGTCATTTGAGCAACATCATCACTAAATAAGCCTTTATAAAAGCCTTGGGCATCGTTCGAATGTAAGTCCTCTTCTGAAAGGTTTTTTTCAGCTTGACGCATGTGATCTAAGCCTACAAATTGATTCATCTGATACACTTTCTCTTCCAAAGTCATTCGACTCATAAGATCGTCTAGCCGAACTTCAACAGGTTGGTTGGCATCGAGGTACGGCAGCGTTTTAGATTGAGAAAACCCAACACTTGTTATAAGAATGGCCGAAAAAAATAGTACATTTAATAACTTCATTTTTAATTTTTTAATGCGTTTTTAATAATTTGATAGGCTGGCGTTGGATTTAGGTAAGCATCATAAATAGATTGGAAATAGCCCGTATTTCTTTTAAAGCGCTCTCCCATGTCCCATAAATTAAGCACCACAACTCCAGTGGATGTTTTTGACTCTAAAAGGCTTACTAATTTTGAATATAACTTAGCCTGTATTAGATGTTCTTCTTTGATATTTGATTTATCTGTTATTTTATAGTCTAGTTCTGTGATATGGAATTCTAAATTATTGGCATGGGCCCAGTCTACTAATTCTGAAAGTTGTTGCAGGGTATTCTCTGTATCTTCAATAAAACCTTTAGTGGTACCACTTAATTTAATATGGCCTTGCCATCCAATTGCATCGACACGATGCCCTTGAGAGCGTGCATATAAAATAGTTTCTTTAACCTTGTCCCACATTTTAGGCTGCATGCCTCCATTATGATTGTAGACAAGCTTAATATTTGTAGCATACTTGGTAGCTATTTCAAATGATTTTAAAATATAATTAGGAAACCCATTGGCATCTAAGCCCATTTTAAGCCATGGATTTTCCCATAAAGTATTTCCCTTTTTTGGACCAAACCACTTTCCACTTGGCAGCACGGTTTCATTGACCACATCCATCCATTTAATATTTGGAATGGTATTGTATCTTTTTGTAGACGCAGTCATGAAATCAACCAGTACTGACTGAAGTTCTTCCGCTGTTCTAGAATCGTCTTTCGCCCACTTTGAGGCTTGTGGACTCGAAGGTCCATGGATTCTAACAATTAAGTTATTCGCTTTAGAATAAGCAATAAAATCATCGATATTTTTCCAATTCCAAACATTAGGCTCGGGGTGAATTCTAGATTGCTTTGCAGCATTAGCTGGGGTTAAATAGTTAAAATCTTTAAGAAATAATGCCCCTTTTTTAGAGTCCATTTCATGGTGATTTAAAGTCGCTCCAATAATTAATTTAGAAGTATCTAGCGGAACCTTTTCTGTTTTAACGGTTTCTATTCGTTGGCTCTTAAAATATCTTGCTGCTAACTTTTGGAATCGAATTTTATAGATCGAATAGTTTTCATCATCAATTCTATTATAGGTTTCATTAGGATCTAATTTGTAATCGTATAACTCTTCAGCATACATATCTTTTTGAAAAATAGCGTCCGTACTTTTCTTATTAGCAACCCAAACCGTATAGCGGTACTGTTCGGTTCGAAAACTATAGCCTGTTTTATTACCACTTTGCCATTGACTAACTGCATGCGATTTTGGGGAAATAGCAGCGCCTTCAACTAAAGAATTTAGACTGGTTCCGTCTAGGTTTGAAGGAATGCTCAAATTAGCCGCCTCACAAAGCGTAGGAAAAATATCTACAAACTCCGTTGGAGAAGTGACCTTAACGCCCTTTTTTACTTTTGGATTGTATATGATTAATGGAGAACGTGTTGCTTGCTCAAAATTAGAATGCTTATTCCATAAACTATGATCTCCTAAATGCCAGCCATGGTCGCCCCATATCACAACAATCGTGTTTTTATCAAGTCCTGTTGCTTTTAGTGTTTTTAGAATTTTTCCGATTTGAGCATCAATAAAACTCGTACATGCATAATAGCCGTGAATCAAGTCCTTTTGATGCGCGTCCTCTAAATCTAAAAGGTTTTCATTCGTAATCACGTAGTCAATTCCAGGGGCCTTGTAAGAACGCATCTCACCTGAATTGTGGTAGGCTAGATTAGGCCCATTAACAGATTTCTTTTGAAACGTAGCTAATTTAATATCCTTTTTATCATAAAGGTCCCAATATTTTTGAGGAGCTGTAAAAGGAAGATGAGGCCGCTTAAAACCGACTGCTAAGAAAAAAGGAGCCGATTGATTTTGGCTTAAATCTTGTAACATTAAATTCGCACGAGAAGCGATGGCACCGTCTGTATACGCTTCATCGGGCACATTAGCACTTCCAAAAGGCGGTTTATATTTGTCTCTCACATATTTGTGAAGATTTTTAATTCCTTTAGAACTCGCTTCGGCTCTTAGCTGTCTTATCTTATTTTTGATGTCTTTATTCTGATAATACCCCATTGCTGGCGGACCGTATTCAGAAGAAAATTCGAGTTGGTTTTCTTTTACAAAGGGAACAGACCAAGAGGGTTCATCTCTTTTTTTATCGACACAACGGGGATCGTATATTTTTCCAACTCCTAGTGTTTGGTATCCATTGTTTTTAAAGTGTTCTGGAATCGTGAGAATATCTGGATTGATATCTCGCATTTTAGTTTTGAGGTCTCTTACCTTGGTATAGTCTGGTCTTTTACCAGTCATCAGACTGGCTCTAGAAGGACCACAAACTGCCTGTTGCGTATGATTATTTAAAAAAATAGTTGCTTCCTTAGATAAGGCATCCATTACTGGAGTTTGCGCAAACGCATCACCAAAACTACCAATAGTGGGCTTTAAGTCATCAATTGCGATAAACAAGATGTTAGGCTTTTGAGTTTCTGATTGTGCGGCTAATCCACAAGAAAAAACAAGAGCTAAAAAACAAAAAATTAAAGTTTTTACGTTCATTTAAAATACTAATTTGTTTCTACCATTTATTAGTTAATGAATACCTTTTTAAAATACTTTGCGCTAGTTAGCGTTTCTGTTTTTAACACATAAACTACTACAAAATAATCATTTACATCAATAAAACACTACTCACACCAAACTGAAACTTAATTGCTCTCAATACGAGGGCTTACCGTATAGGGCCTAATATGAGCCAGCAGTTCTAAGGACATAAAAAATTAAAATACAAAATTAAAATATGTCGTTTAATGATTACAAAAATATTTATTTACAGAAACCTACAGTATCATTTTTGAGTTATTATACACTACAAATGATGCAAAGCGTTAAATATTTTATATTTTAAAACGAATACATACAATTATTATAAAAAATAGAGCAAAATCTACTATTCGCTTTTCTACTTTTATTTAATTTATTTTAAAAGACTAATAGTTATTCGTTTGGGGGTAATAGTTGAATTTAAGGAGTAGTTTACGAAACAACCTTCTTGAAATTAGAAAAATAACTACTTGGTGTGCAATCAAAGTGTTTTTTAAAGCAGGTTCTAAAATATTTTGGATCAGAAAACCCTACCATATAGATTACTTCGGTTATGGAATATTTTCCAGATTCAATAAGCTTTGCAGCTTTATTAAGGCGAATTGTTCTTATAAATTCAGATGTGGATTGTCTTGTTATTGATTTCAATTTTAAGAATAGTGCAGATCTACTCATTCCTATTTCTAAAGCGAACTTTTCAACTGAAAATTCTGTATTATCAAGGTTCTTCTTGATGATGTTAATTGACTTTTCTATAAATTTCTGATCCAATTTATTAGACAATTCCTTCCAAGACTTAGAACTCGAATTCGTTCTAAACTTTTGAATCCATTGCTCTTTGGTACGTAAAATATTATCTAATCTTAATTTTAAAACTTCAATATTAAAAGGTTTTAAAATAAACTCATCTGCTCCAGTTTCTAACCCCTCTTTTTCGTTTTCCAATCCAGCTTTTGCAGTTAAAATAAGTATTGGAATATGACTTGTGTTGATGTCCGTTTTTAATTTTTTACACATCTCAATCCCATTCATCTCGGGCATCATTAAATCGCTTATAATAATGCTGGGTATGTTCTTAATTGCCTGCTCTAACCCTTCTTTACCATTATTTGCGGTTAATATTCTATAATCATAACTAAAAAATGTTACCAAATAGTCTTGCAATTCTCTATTATCTTCAACAATTAAAAGCAATGGTGTCTCCTTAGAATGCTCTTTAGCACTCTTCATTGTTTTTTTCGGTATTAATTGATTTTCCTTAATAACATCAACGCCAATTTTAGTGTATTTAAAATCATATTTTTGAGGTTGTAATTCTATAATCGAATTATTAGAATATGCTGTTTTAGAGATCGGTATCGTAACAGTGCAGGTAGTTCCTTTATGAAACTCGCTTTCAATATTAATTTCCCCTTTATGTATTTCTACTAAATGCTTTATATATGCCAAGCCTAATCCTGAGCCTTCATTAATCGCATTATTTTCTTTTCTGGTTTGATAGAAGCGATCAAATATGCTTACTAATTCGTCTTTAGGGATTCCTATTCCAAAATCAATTACTTTAATAATGGCATAGTCTTCGTTATTTACAGTTTCTTTTTCAAGACTTACTGTAATACCCTTTCCATTAGGTGTAAATTTAAAGGCGTTAGACAATAAATTATATAATATTTTTTCAATTTTATCATTATCAAACCAAGCATCTAGTTCCTTTTTTGGAGATAAAAACAAAAACTTAATCTCTTTTTCTATAGCAATATCTTCAAATGCTGCAAACACTTCCCCTACAAAAGATACCAATTCATCATTTTGAACAATTAAATTTAAATTTCCAGACTCTGCTTTTCTAAAATCTAAAAGTTGATTAATTAGCTTGAGTAGTCTGTTGGAATTTTTATACATTATTGAATTTAACTTCGGAACATCTTTGGTATTGACCTGCCCATTCATAATTTGACTCAAGGGACCAACAATTAAAGTTAAAGGTGTTCTTAATTCATGTGATATATTCGTAAAAAACTGAAGCTTCATCTGATTCATTTCTTCAGAATTTTCGTGGATAGCACTTTCGATATCCATTTTACTCCTTAAACGTATCTGATTTAAACGAATTTTAACAAAACTATATATAATGGCAAACGTTAACAATGAAAAAAGAAAAATAGCTAGGCTTGTTAAATACCAAGGTTTATTTATTAAAACCGATATCTCTTTAGGTTCATCTGTCCAGATACCAACACTATTAGAGCCATAAACTTTAAATATATAATTTCCTGGCGGTACATTCGTATAGGATGCAAACCGTCGCTCATTTCCTTTAGAGTATTGCCATTTTTCATCAAACCCTTCTAATATATATTTGTATTGATTTTTTTCAGGATTTGAAAAATGCAAGCTTGAAAAAACAAATTCCATAGAATTAAGATCATAAGGCAATACAATCTTTTTAGTTTCATCAATACTATTTTTTAAAATTACCTTTCCGTTTCTTTCCTCTAATGGATGAACAATTTCATTAAAAAGTTTAAAACCTGAAATAATTAGTTGCGGTTTTATTTCATTTACAGAAAGCTTATCAGGTTGAAAAAATGTAATGCCGTTCACGCCACCACAAAGCATCATCCCAGAGGTGGTAAACAACATGGCATTATCCTTAAACTCGCTAACATTAATTCCATCTTGGTTTTCGAAATAGGTAACCGCTCCAGTTGTTGGGTTTAATTTAGAAATTGCCCTAACATGCATCATCCATATATTTCCTTGTTTGTCCTCCTTTATTTGATAAACAACATCACTTGGAAGTCCTTCTTTTGTAGTATACTGCTTGAAATTTAATGTGTTATTTGAAATTTCAATTTGATTCAATCCTCCACCAAATGTACCAACATATAAATAACCATCACTTGCTTGAAAAACATCTAAAACATAATTATTACTTAAACTATTTTTATTATTAGGGTCATTTAAATAACTTGTAAAAGCAATGTTTTCAGCATCATTTTGTTTTAATTTATTTAAACCTCTTATGGTTCCTACCCAAATATCACCATTAGAATCTTCCAGTATATCTCGAACGAAATTGTTTGATAAGCTATTTGTGTCGTTTAATTCATTTTGATAATTAACAGATGTGTACGTTTCGTTTTGTTTATCAAAAGTTATTTTCGCGATGCCTTTCTTCCAATATCCAACCCAAATATTTCCAAGTCTATCTTCTTCAATAGCAAAGACTGAGTTTTTAATAAGCTTACCTTGTTTATCTTTGATATCATTAAATTTTTGAATATTAAATGTTTCTGAATTATTTTTAAAAGTTATTTTGCTTAACCCTGTTTTTGCGCCTACCCAAATATTGTCTTCGCGATCATTCATCAATCTTTTAATCTCAAAGAAATCTTCATCATCAAATTGTGTATTGGTTTTTGCAAGGTAATTATAGTCCCAAACCTTATTTGACTTATTTAATAAACTCCTTTCAATTTCCTTACCCTTTAGTATTGCTAAGCCACCTTTACCCTGCGTACCTAGCCAAATATCTCCTTTAGAGTCTTCGCACATTGTAAGAACGGGATACTCATGAAAAACGGGAGATTGCTTTTCAGAATTGTTTAAAAATTCGTTCGAATTCAAAAATGTATTGTTTTCTAAATCCATTTTATACAATCCATGGTTTAGGGTTCCTAACCATAGAATGTTGGTATTATCAATCATTAATTGTTGCGCTTGTTGAATGGCAATCTCTTTTCTATGACTTGAGTTCAATTTGAGTTTTTCACCTGTCTGAGTATTATAGTTTAATAATATGCCATTCCCAGCAACCCAAATATGCTGTTCCTTATCAACAGCAATGGCTAATTTTTTGAAATTTTTATCGGAAAATCCTGAGCTATTATCTGAAAGGGGTATTAACTCCCTATCAATAACCTGAAGCTCATTGTTTAATCTAATTTTAAGGAGTTGAAGTCTATTACTTATCACCCAAATTGTGTTCTTTGGGTATTCAATAAAATTTACAGGATAACTTGATTTAAATTCAAACCACTTAATGTCTGTGCTTTGAATTTTAATATCTGGCACATTTTCGATTTCGTTTATCGCTACTTGATGCAGTATTATTTTTCTTTCAGGAGTAAAAAACCAATGCTTCCCATTTACAGCAGGAATAATACTTTTAATAAGCAAACTAAAGTTGTTTGCCACATTCATTACTTCTTCAAATAATAAGCTACCATCAATGGCTACCTTAAAAAATTTAATACCCTTAGAGGTTTTAATAAAAATAAAGCCAGAAGGAGATTGATAAATATGATCTATTTCACTTGCATAATTAGATGCATTTGGGTTGTCAAAATAGACCTCTATTTTTCCTGTCCTTGGGTCTATTCTATTTAATCCAGCATTTGTAGTTCCTGCCCAAATATACCCATCTTTATCCTCAAAAAGACTAATAATAATATTACTACTAAGACTATTAACGTCATTTGAAAAATTATAATGGACCATTGAATAGCCATCGTATTTATTAATGCCGTTGTAGGTTCCTGCCCAAATAAAACCGTTACTATCTTGAATAATACTTTTTATAGTATTTTGTGAAAGTCCCTCGGCTTCAGATATTTCATTTAATTGTAATTGAGCGTGCAGAGAAACACAGCTATATAAGCTGATTATAAAAATAATGTGTTTAAATAAATTAGACATAATATGCTCTCAAATTGTATGACTGTACTTTAATCAAAGATAAGGAAATACCTAAGTTTATTAATTCTTTACAAAAACACCATTTAATAGTATTTAGCCACAACAATCTTTTTGTAACTTAAAACTTCATTCTCACTTGTTGTAATTTGTATTAAATAGATACCATTCTCCAAATTATTTGTATTTAATTTTATACTATTAGTATGCTTAGGCGCATATTCATTAATAATTCTATTATTTATATCAATTATTCTGATGTGCTTTATCTTTTTATCGGAAGAAGATAGCTTAACATTTAAGAAATTGCTACTTGGATTGGGATATAATACTATTTTAGTATTCAATACAGCATTATCTATTGACAAACTTTCACTGTCTGTAATTGTTGTTTCGAAATCATCAAAATAATAGGTACCTATTTGCTTTCCGCACAAAACCTTAACTTGTATTGAAGTGGTTGGTTCTCTTAAATCAAAAGTATACTCATAAGAATTATATACTGTTTGAAGGCTTAAAACTGGTGATGTAAAATAACTGGTGACACCACTTGTATAGATCGTTTTAATTTGAAACCTAAAATTAGTAGTATCGTCAGATTTTGCAAAACACTTTATCGCAATATTTTTTCCATTTAAATCATTCGTAAATACATTATTTTCAAGTAGTACTTTATTATAGCCAATAGCTGTTTCAACAACTATTTTTGCAGCAGAATCTCCATTATAAGCGTCTGTAGCGCCAGAGTCTGATACACTTGCAGTTGAACCTGCAATTACATTTAAATTCCATCCAGAACTATATCCACACTCGAAATTAGGATTGAAAATAATAGGATCTGGGCCAGGGCCATAACATAAGGGCCATGTTCCTGAACTTAATAAAGCATCCTTTACATCTTCTACCCAAATAGAGGTATCTAAAACGGTACTTATATTTGTGTTTTTTGGATTATAACTTATTACTGAAAAGTTATCAATGTTAAAATTTACCGTACCAGAATTATCTGTTCTTTTATGGATTGTTTTATTAGACTTTGGTCCAGAATCCCAAGCTGCAAATGAAAATCCTCTATTGATAGCTTGCTCTGCAACATATCTATGAAACGCTACTCTTGAGGCATTATCTGGCCCTCCATCCGCAAAACCAGTAGCATTACCTGAAATAGTATTTAAATCTCCTGTACTGTATTTATATCCGCCAGTATTGTCAGCACTAAATTCACCTAAAAAAATGGGTATATTATTATTTGTAGCCCATGTATAAACTACATCAAAACTATCTGTTAATTCAATTTTTTCTGCATCTGTTCCCCAGGATTCATTATCTCTGTCGTCTGCACTAGAACTTGTAAAATTAAATGGTTGGTAATAATGAAAAGTAGCTATTACATAAGTATCGCCTGAAATAATGTTAGGATCAATTTCCGTAGGAGCTTCGTGTGAAGTTTTTCCACCGCCTGTAATAATTACATTTCTAGTTGTATTACCTCCTCCAGAAGCTCTTATAGTTGCTAAGACATCCGTGTTAAGTATATCCATATCTTCCGAACTCGTATGAAAATAGGGTTCATTAATAACTTCAAATAATAAATTCTCGGAATGATCTTTAAACCGATCTGCTACTTGAGACCAAATAGCTCTAAATTTTTCATTATCTGCAGCTCTTTTTTCGGAAGTTGGGTGGGTGTATTCTGTTTCTTCAGAGTCGAATGTATAGATAAACTCAGATTTTAAATTCGATCCATGAAAATCAATGATGGTTACAAGACCTTGATTTAAAGACCAATCAATAACCTGCTGAATTCTATCTAAATAGGAGGAAGAAACTATATAATCATTAGATGTACCTGTATAATTACCTGCAGTTCCAGCGGTACTAGAATAACCAGTAGTATCTCCTGTAGTTCGAGCCCCAAAAAAGTCCATTGGAATTCTAACATTGGTAAAACCAGCGGCAGCAACATCCATGAAATATTGCTGTTCAACAACTGCTGCCCAGTTTCCTTCTACTGGAGCGCTAAGAACGTTACCAAGGTTTATACCTCTTCCCATTTGCTTAACCATCTCATATGAAGAGGTTTGAGAAAATAACACAAAAGGCATTAGACTAACTGCTAGACACAATAATACTTTATTTTTTAACATCACATCATTTTTAAAAACAAGGCCAATGCGTGTGCAATGGCCTTATTATACTATTTATAAATATACTGATTTATTGCTTTTTAACTTTTGTCCTTTTTTTTGTTCTGTTCTTTCAACAAGGCATTAATCGTATTAATTTCTTCTTTAGAAAATAGAACTGACAACTTATCATTGGTTTCTTTAAAAGATTTCTTGTAAATCACTTTCTTTTCTTCATTTGACAAATCGTTGCCTTTTATTTGATTTGAAGTTTCATCATATTTACCCAACAAAATAGTATACAGTAGCGTTTTAGTACTGTCATTTAAAGCCATGGTATCGGCTATAAGTTGTGCATTTGTGGTTGCCTTTTTTTCTTGATACGACTGTTTTTGTGCATTCGCTGTAGATAAAAAACCACAGAATAATATAAGTGCAATTAGTTTTTTCATTTCTTTTAGTATTAAAAATTTAATTAATTTTTATGAATTTTTTCGTTGAAACAGCGCCATTCTCATTCATAGTTTTTAGAATATAGGCCCCGGAATTTAATTTAGTTACATTTAAACTATTTGTGTTTTCTCTACCCATTACTTTTTGGCCTAACACATTAAACACCTCTAGTTTCTTAAGTATTGAAAGTGACTTTATTGATAAAATATCTTTTACCGGATTAGGAAATAAATGAATACTATTCTCATCACTAAGGTTGCTATCAGCAAGTCCTGCAGTTTCAGCATAGTAAAATTCAATATAATTTATTGTAAAAGTTCCGTTAGTTGAACCTGCATTAGCATTGTCATTTCGTATATATAATTCTAATTGTGAAAGATTACCAATCCATGATGTATGCAGTAAAGAGGTATCAATTTCACCAACACCATTCGTTGCGTCTCCAGAAATTGCCATATCATCATAGCTTATAAACTCATTCCCTCCATCTTTAGGATGCGAAAGACGCATTCTTGTATTATTGGTACCATTTGTATATCCTATTTTTAGAGCATTTATATTCCAAGCAGTAGGAGCAAATGAACAAGCATCATATTTTAGTTTTGTTGAAACGCCAGTTATTTCCCATGTCAAAACATTATTTTCAACTGTAACCGTTGCATGCTGAGCTGCTATCCATTCTTCTAACTCTACAGTCGTATTAAAATTAGTGTCCGAAGAGTTCGAGTTTACCTCAAACAATGCTTTTACAATAGCATCCGCAGCACCTACATTATATGTATAAGGATTGGTTGTTATTCCGGAGGCAACGCCATCAATTTCCCATTGAGTAAATGTAAATTTATCACAGGATGCTACAGCTGTAAATTCAATTGCCTCACCGGTTGGATAACATGCCAAAGGAGTTGATATCGTATTGGTTCCACCTCCATCAGTTTCAACAGTAATTGCATAACCTGTGCATGCTTCTTTCACGAAAGTAACATCATCAAAATAAAGCGTGCTAGCAGTAATTGCTTGAAGTCTTATATTCAATAAGGTACTTGCATCTAAACCTTCAAAAGTATGAGTATACGTTTCCCATGTATTATCAGCTAGGATTGTATAAGCAACTCCTGCTGATTGAGAGCCTTGAAAAATTATACCTTTCACTATGTTGCCAGCAACTCCTTTAACTTTAAAGGACAAAATATAGTTTCCCGCTCCTTCAGATGGAGCTGCGTTTGGATCAGATTGAGCTTTTTTATTTGCTGCTGTAGCAACAAGCTTAAGAGATCCATCAGAATTCCAAGAAATGTCCCCTCCAGAAAATCCTTTCCATCCATCAGTATTAGAATCAAAAGTTCCGTTTGTAATTTGTGTAAATCCTATAAAAGGCAATGTCATTAAAAAGAATGCAAGTAATATTTTTTTCATAATAATTTAAATCTTTAATTAATTAATACCACAAGGATAGTTTTATATCTATAATAGCTAGGGGTGAAATGTTTTTTTAGCAGGGTGAAATGGTTTAAGTTGTATTTAGCTACAAGAAGTCTTTGTATGTCTTTAAGACTCCTTTTTAAAGTGATTGCTGCGTATTCACTTCACATACCTATAATGCCAAAAGGCCCTTTTCTAACCTAACTTAAGTAAACGAATAATCATCACCTTATCAAGGCTAACCTATCCAATGGGAATACTTTTAGGCTTTCCATTATTAAGGTTAAAAAACTTTGAGGCTTCTCATTAGAGTACTTGTAATTTACAATTGGAAATACCGTTATTATATTTTTAAGATGCTCCCTTCTGTGTTTTTATTTTTACGACTCACTTGCTACAAGAGATCATAAAAAGTCCCTTTGATTTTATGTGTTGTTAAATACAACCCAAAAATAAGAGCAGGACTTAAATCCTGCTCTTTTATTTATTAATAGTCTTCTTTTAAAATAACTTTTAATCAAAAATTTAAACCACCTGGGTCTGGTGTGTGTGAAGTCGCCTGGGCTTTTTGAGGGCTTAATATCATAAAAGTTCCAAGAGCCGTTAATGCAGTATACTTTGCCATTTTCTTAATGGACTCTTTACGTGTAATATCAGTTGTATTTTTTTTCATTAGGTATTTTTATTTAGATATAATTATAGTAAGGCAACTCTTTTTTATTTAAGGATTATTTTCTGTGATTTAACTTTGGTATCATTTGTTAATTGCACAATATAAATACCATTTGAAAACTGGTTCATATTAATTGTGTTCAATTGACTCGAAGTCTCTAAAGGAACAGATAGAATAACTCTTCCCTGTAAATCAAATAGTTTAACTCTTGTATTATCTAATAATAGCCCTGCAATTATTAATTCTTTTTCTGCAGTGTACATGCGAATATTGCTAAAATCTTTCTTGGTTGTATTTAAAGTTTTCGCAGAGAATACCAAATAAAAACGACCAGCGCCAGATAAATTTGATGCTGGCGTAAGCACATAATTGCTAGTGTTTAATAAGGTAGTTGCACCCGCTACTAGGTCTTCAATGTAAACATTTGTATTGGCTGGCAAACTAGTACTAGCATCTATACTAAAGGTTAGCGGTTCACCAGCCACAGCATTAACAACTAGTGCTACTGTTAGGTCTGACAAACTACTAAAAGGTAAGGATTGGTTTACCAAAGATACACCTGTATTATTCTCTACTAAATTAGAAAACATACCATCTGCAGACTGGTCATAAGCTCCCGTATCGTAACCCGCATCTATACCTAAAGTATTAAAATCTCTAAAATAAAAATTTGTAGAAGATGAATTTGAACTGCTCGTAAGATTTAATTTTGCAAAGTTTAAATTAGTTGTAGAAGATTTTCCTGCAATAAAATCACCTGTGTCTCCTATGATACGCATATCAGGCGTAAAAGCAACCGAGCCTCCTCCTACTTTGGATTTGACAAAGAATCCTTGACCTGGAGTAATATTATCACTAGCATAGTTGGTATTATTAGCATCCCAAGTTGTCCAAATACTACTACCATCACTCAATGCATTATAACCATAAATAGCAGTAAACGCTGGGTCTAATTGATTTGCCGCACCTAAATTCTCAGAGTCTGTTAATACATCAAAGAATGCTTTAAAATTTAAATAAGAGGAATAAGGGTTACCTATTAGATTCCATGGTGAACCTGCGCCTACAGTTATAGGCACATTTACATTTCCTGTTTCAATAAGACCATCGAAATTTAAAGCCTGAGCAGGGTCAATGGCATCACCATTCTCATCAACAGGGTTGGTATTCGTAGCCGCTCTATAGCCTTTACCTTGTGTTAAAGCAATACCATCTGTATATGAGTAATTTTCATATACGCCAGAAATGTTATCAAAAGGTCCAAATAATACTTTATCACTACTAGGGTCTTCAACAAAGTATTCATCATTTTCTGTATAAAAATCTGCAAAAGAAGAAATTCTAACAGGTGGTGAAATTAAATCATTTAGAGGACTTATCTTAACATGACGTCTAAAGCGAATATCGCCCGTTGCAGTACCTTCAACAATAATTGAAGAAAATAGGGTTGAAGTTCCTCGCAAAACAACTTTGTCTGCAGTTGCTTGATTTGTAAAATCCCCATACACATGTAAAGAATGTGTACTTGCATTAATAAATAAGCTACCTGTTGCAGAAACAGTAACATTTTTTGCTTCTCTATCACCATTTATTGAAACCACGTGGTTTATTATTACGTCATTTCCTGCGGACGGTACAACACCACGATCCCATTTTGTAGTATCGTTCCAATTACCATCTGCTAAAGACGTAATTGTAACTGATGAGGGATCATAAAACTCTATAGAATTAATAACAAAATCACCAGGAATAGCATCTCCATTGGAATTATTTGCTTTCATAAATAATTCCATTTGATTAAGAGAATCTACCCAATTTGCATTAGTTATTTGTTCATCTATAACTCCAGCAACCCCTGCACCTGCAGAACCTGTCTCTAAATCATCAAAGTCTATATATGCTATTCCTCCTTCTGCTTTTGGGATTACTAATCTTAATCTCGTATTTGCTGTTTCATTAGAATATGTTATTTTCATATGAGTTGTTCCCCAAGCTACTGGAGAAAATGAACAGACATCATATTTTAATTTAGGAGCAGTTCCAGTTATATTCCATGTTAATTTATCTGATGTATAAGCCGCTGTTGAATGATTAGTCGCAATCCAATTACTCAACTCAGGAGCTGTATTAAAATTTGTATCTGGTGCTGCTGCACTTGCTGTAAAATTTGCTTTAATTTCAACTGTAGCAGTAGTAGCTGTAACTGAATAAGTTAATGGGTTGTCTGTTGATTCTGTTGTAACTCCATTAACATCTATTTCCCATTTATCAAAGGCAAAACCCCCACAAGCTACGGCATTAACAACAGCAGTTGCACCACTAGCGTAACAATCCTCAGGACTAAGTATTACGGCAGTTCCACCGCCACTGGAAGCAACAGAGGTTGTAATTTCAGAACCAGCACACCCTACTACTACTTTTTCAAATTTAACATCATCTATATAATAAGTACCTGGAAGAGAAGCAATAATGAAAATTTGAAGATTAGCTGCTGAAAGACTACTAAAGGTATGAGAATACGCATACCAAGTATCTAAATCCGCTCCTGTAGTAGAAGGAAGAGCTGTGATTTTTGTTGCAGCTCCAGCAACATTACCACCTTGATTAAGCTGACTTTTTATTTTAGCCAGGATATCATTTCCTGCATCAGGTTTAACGTTAAAACTAAGTATATAATCTCCAGTTCCATTTATGCTTAAGGAGGTAGTTTTTGCAACCTTATAATTTCCACTAGTAACTAACTTTAATGAGCCAGTAGCAAGAGTGCCAGCTGACGCATCATAAGATACAGCAGCAAGAGTGCCAGCGACCCAAGGTGTGATGCCTGTATCAAACGCATAGTTGTAAATGATTTCATTTTGACTAAATCCTATAAAAGGCAATGTCATTAAAAAGAGTGTAATTAAATTTTTTTTCATAATATTTAAATGAATTTTATTTCGAAGGCAATTTATTTATTATAAATATTTTGTTCGAGGTGATATGTTTTTTTAGTAAGGTGAAATGATTTTAATTTTATTTAACTGCAACTATTTGTATATTAAATGATTAATCTTTTTTTTAGGAGGTATTTTGAATTAGATGTAATTATAGTAAGGCAACTATTTTTTATTTAAGGATTATTTTCTGTGATCTGACTTTGGTCTCATTTGTTAATTGAACAATATAAATACCACTTGAAAACTGGTTCATATTAATTGTGTTCAATTGACTCGAAGTCTCTAACGGAACAGATAGAATTACTCTTCCCTGTAAATCAAATATTTTAACTCTTGTGTTATCTAATAGAAGCCCTGCAATTATTAATTCTTTTTCTGCAGTGTACATGCGAATATTGCTAAAATCTTCCTTGGTTGTATTTAAAGTTTTAGCAGAGAACACCAAATAAAAGCGGCCAGCGCCGGATAATTTTGATGCTGGCTTAAGTACATAATTGCTAGTGTTTAATAAGGTAGTTGTACCCGCTACTAGGTCTTCAATGTAAACATTTGTATTGGCTGGCAAACTAGTACTATCATCTATACTAAAGGTTAACGGTTCACCAGCCACAGCATTAACAACTAGTGCTACTGTTAGGTCTGACAAACTACTAAAAGGTAAGGATTGGTTTACTAAAGATACACCTGTATTATTCTCTACTAAATTAGAAAATACACCATCTGTAGACTGGTTATAAGCTCCCGTATCGTAACCAGGATCTAAACCTAAAGTATTAAAATCTCTAAAATAAAAATTTGTAGAATATGAATTTGAACTGCTCGCAAGTTTTAATTTTGCAAAGGCTAAATTAGTTGCAGAAGGCCTTCCTGAAATAAAATCGTCTGTGTCTCCTATGATACGCATATCAGGCGTAAAAGCAACCGAGCCTCCTCCTACTTTTGATTTGACAAAGAATCCTTGACCTGGAGTAATATTATCGGTAGCATAGTCGAGATTATTAGCATCCCAAGTCGTCCAAATACTACTACCATCAACTGATGCATTATAAGCATAAATTGCAGTATACATTGGGTCTAATTGATTGCCAGCACCAGCTCCATCTGCGCCGATTAAAACATCAAAGAAGGCTTTAAAATTTAAATAAGAGGAATAAGGGTTACCTATTAGATTCCATGGTGAACCTGCGCCTACAGTTATTGGCACATTTACATTTCCTGTTTCAATAACACCATGGAAATTTAAAGCCTGAGCAGGGTCAATGGCATCACCATTCTCATCAACAGGGTTGGTATTCGTAGCCGCTCTATAGCCTTTACCTTGTGTTAAAGCAATACCATCTGTATATAAGTAATTTTCATATACGCCAGAAATGTTGTTAAAAGGGCCAAATAATACTTTATCACTAGCAGGGTCTTCAACAAAGAATTCATTATTATCATCATAAAAATCTGCAAAAGAAGAAATACTAACTGGTGGTGAAATTAAATCATTCAGAGGACTTACATTAACATGACGTCTAAAGCGAATAGCGCCTGTTGCAGTTCCCTCAACAATAATCGAAGAAAACTGACTTGAATTTCCTCGTAAAACAACTTTGTCTGCAGTTGCTTCATTTGTAAAATCCCCATGCACATGTAAAGAATGTGTATTTGCATTGATAAACAAGCTACCAGTTGCAGAAACAGTAACATTTTTTGCTTCTCTATCACCATTTATTGAAACAACGTGGTCTATTTGTACGTCATTTAGAGCTGATGGTACAAAACCACCAACCCAAGTTGCAGCAGTGTTCCAAGCACCATTGGTTAAAGACGTAATAGTTGTATTTGTTGGCCAGTTTCCAGATTCTAAAAGGGCATCCTTAACGTCCGTAACCCAGGTTCCAGACACAGCGTTGTTGGTGCTGGGATTATCTGTTCTTAAATGGATTGTTTTTTTTGTAGTACCTTGACACCAAACGGAAAAAGAAAACCCCCTAATAATTGCTTGTTCTGCCACAAACCTATGGTATTCAATACGATCTTCATTTGCAGGGCCTACACCCTCTATGCCAGTGAAATAATTTATACCATTTGCATTATCAGCCCCAAACTCACCCAATGTAATAGGAATATTATGGTCTTCGGACCATGCTTTTACAACATTAAATTCACTAATTAACGCCTCTTTTTCAGAAGCTGAACCCCAAATAAAAACAGGTGAATCATTCGTCGATGAACTGGTAAAATTAAATGGTTGGTAGTAATGAAAAGAGGCAATCAAATACTCATCAGTTAAATATCCGCTATCTGTTGTCCCTATAGCAGTTGGTGCTTCATGAGAACGAAGCGTACCACCAGTAATTATAATACTTCTAGTTACATTGTTTCCCCCTGTCGCTCTAATTGTTGAAATAATAAGCGTATTTAACGCGTCCATTTCAGCAGCACTCATATGAAAATAAGGTTCGTTTATGACTTCAAAAATAAGCTTCTCATCATAGGTGATAAATTTGTTTGCAATGGCAGTCCAAATGGATTTAAATTTCATTAAATCAGCGGCTCTTTTTGCGGAATTTGGATGTGTATATGCTGTTTTTACAGAGTCGAATGTATAGACGAACTCAGACTTTAAATTCGCACCATGGAAATCTATAACAGTATATAATCCTCGACTATACGACCAATCTACGACGGTCTTTAATCTATCTAGATAACCTGGATTGACTGTAAAATCGGAGATAGATCCGGTATAATTACTAAAGGTTCCTGAAGTAATTGAAAAACTTGCTGTAGACCCAGTAGTACGGTCGCCATAAAAATCTACAGGTATTCTAACATTGGTAAACCCTGCGTTTTTAACATCAGTAAAATACGTTTCGAATACCGCTGGTGCCCAATTTCCTTCAGTTGGAGCACTTAAAACGTTACCTAGATTAATTCCTCTCCCCATACCTTCAACCACTTGATATGGAGTAGTCTGAGCAAAAATACCAGCACTCAAGGAAAAGACAAAAACTATTATTATATACAGTTTTTTCATAAAATTTGAATAATCCCGAAATATATTTGAAGATTAGCTACTTTTAGAGGGCTTATGTTTTTTTTGAAGGGAGATATGGCTTTAACCACTATTTAACTACAAAAAGTGATTGTATGCCTTTTAGATTATTTTTTAAAGTAAACGCAACATCCTCCTCTTTAACATGCCCTAAAACACCAAAAGGTCCCTTATAGCCTAACTTCACTAAAAAATGAAGCATCTCTTTTTCAAGATTTCCCTTACCAATAGTCATAATTTTAGGCCCACCTTTTTTCATACCATTTAAAGTAACACACCATAAAAAAGGGTATATTTTTTTTATAATACTTCGGTAATTTTCTAATTGTTTATGTGCATGATGAAAATTATAGATGATACCAATATCGTGCTTCGGTAAACGTTTAATAATTTCTAATTGATTTTCAGACTCGCCAAACCAACCGCCATGATTATACAATGCTATTTTACAGTTAACTTTTTGGGCTTTTTTAGAAAGAAATGAAATCATATCTAGCGCTTTCTCAAGCGATTGCCGTTGCGTTAAACCCTCAAAAAACTCAGCAGCTATTCCTATTCAGATTTGGGTAGATACTCCGGTAGCTTTTAAACTTTCAAACACCATTTCGTTTGCGCGTTTAAGGTTTCTTAAAGTATCTTTATTGTTTATATAAAGCCAAACAGCGCTAATCTTAATGCCTTCATCTCTTGCTATATTTAGTTCGGCTACCATGGTTTCAACATGCTTTTTTCTACCTCCAAAAGCATATTGCCTAAAACCAAGCTTTTTTACCATAGCCACGCGTTCTGAGGGGGTGCGTTCTAATTTATCAAAAGCAACGATAGACCACGGAATGAGATTTTCAGTTCTAAAGGGATTCTCAACTTTATTACAAGAAAAAATCATGACTAAGAGTATCGCTAATAAAAACAATTGTCTCTTCATCATGATTTTAGTTTATAAGGATTAAGTACTCTAATTTTTTTTCTTAGTTAAAATCTGTTGTACAGATTCTTCATCCTTAATATTATCTACAATTCTACCAAAATCAGTGTCGGTTATTTTTCTAAAATCTACCAAGCTTTTATTATCCTCAAATTTGATCATTAAGTTTTTTAATTTCAACTTTAGCTCGGTGGTCACCTCAGCATAATTTGGGTTATTATAAATATTATTCACTTGACCTGGATCTTTTTCTAAATCATATAATTCCCAAACATCAATATTGTAATAAAAATGAGCTAGCGTATATTTTTGAGATCTGATACCATAATGTGGTTGTACATGATGCCAAAACGGAAACTCGTAATAATGATAATACATAGCATCCTGCCAATCTTTTGGAGTATTACCTTCTAAAACAGGAACAAAACTAGTGCCTTGCATTTTCTGAGTTGTTGAAATACCAGCTAATTCTAATAAGGTTGGCGCAAAATCTATATTTGTAATAATGTCTTCGTTAACACTTCCTGCCTTTATTTTTCCCGGGTATTTTACCATAAAAGGCATTCTTAAAGATTCTTCGTAAATAAATCGTTTATCGAAAAAACCATGATCCCCTAAATAAAAACCTTGGTCTGACGTTACTACAATAATGGTGTTTTCTTCAAGATTATTTTCTTTTAAATATTTTAAAACACGTCCAACATTATCGTCTACCGATTTAACACAGGCTAAATAATCTTTAATATAGTTTTGATATCTCCATTTTCTTCCTTCTTCATTACTCATACCATCTGGTTGCACGATCTCGCCTGGTTTAGCACCATAGAAATCCCATTTAATACTTTCTTTCCCCTTCTTTAAATCTTTTGGACGCTCTAATTTCATATCTCTACGACTAAAATATTCCATCGTCATTTCTGTATCGCCAGCCGTCAATTCACGTCCTTCGTACGTATCATTAAATGTTGCTGGATATGGCATTTCTATAGCATCCCACAATGTTTCATACTTTGTGTCTGGTTCCCATGGTCTGTGTGGCGCTTTGTATTGTAGTATCATTAAAAATGGTTGCTTAGAAGTTTTTGTAGCATCCAGCCAAGTCAATGCAAAATCTGTACTTAAATTAGTAGCATAGCCTTTCTCTTTTACATCGATTCCGTTCTCATTAAAAAGAGGATCCCAATAATGCCCTTGTTGTCCTGCAGAACTATGGTATTTAAAACTATCAAATCCAACAGGTTCTGTGCCTAAGTGCCATTTACCAAATAAGCCAGTAGTATAACCTTGTTTTTGAAATTCTTGTGGAAACGTCCACTGCTCTGAATTAAATTTTCCTCCACTTTCGTTTTTATAGTACCCATTTAAGTTGCTATAATTACCTGTTAATATAGCTGCTCTGCTTGGACCGCAAATAGCATTGGTAACTAAAACATCTTGAAATAACATCCCTTCTTTTGCAACTTTATCAATATTAGGTGTTGGTGCAATCTCTTTATAAATTCCGCCATAAGCACTAATAGCCTGGGTGGTTAAATCATCTGCCATGATGTAAATAATATTTGGCTTCACTGTTGGTGTTACTTTTGCTGAAACATTTGTGTGAGATTTTGCTATATTACAAGAATTCCAAAACCCAAAAACAAGAGTTAGCACGCAAAAACTTTTAATAATATTATTTTTCATTTTGTTCTTTTTAAGCTGTTATTTAATATTGTACTCAAACTATCTACAGTTTCACTGAAGGATGCTTCCATTGCCAAATTTCTATTTTCCTCTGAATCTGTATTGTGGTCGTAGAGCATTCTGGCTATTGTTTTATCATTTCTTTGCCATTCTGTATAAAATAAATTGTCTGCAATTAGAGTTTCTCCCTTTTGCCATCTCGCCAAAGCTGTATTTTTAAATACTTTTGAAGGTGTTTGTAAGGCTTCAACCAAAGATTCACCGTCTACATGCGGTGGAATAGAAATATTTGTCAATTCGCATAAGGTTGGATATAAATCTACCAATTCAGCAATCGAATTCGTCCGCCTATCTTTCGGTATATTGGAAGCACTTATAATTAAAGGTACTTGAAGCGCCACCTCGAAATTACTATGCTTTACCCACAGTCCGTGTTCCATTAAGCTCCAACCATGATCACCTACTAAAACAACAACTGTGTTTTCTTTTAACCCCAGCATCTCAAGCTCTTTTAAAACTTTTCCTACTTGAGCATCTACATAACTTACAGCAGCATAATAGCCGTGTATCAACTTTTTTGCAACAGCATCAGAAACGTGTCCTTTTTTAGGAATGTCTTTATAATACCGCAATTCTCCCCAAGAATGGTTGGCTATTTTTGGTGCAGACTCAGAGAAAGAATTGTTTTTTGGCAAGGTAATTTCAGATTCCTTGTACAAATCCCAATATTTTTTTGGCGCATTAAAAGGCAAATGTGGTTTTACAAAACCAACAGCCATAAAAAAGGGCTTGCCTTCTGCTTTTAATCTTTTTAAGTCTAAAATTGATTTGTTTGCCGTTTTACCATCATAATAA
>Ga0209712_10001048_pt1 | contig 23844 bp, 16 predicted proteins | sample ArcOceMetagenome_FD_187443 | JGI IMG/M metagenome (GOLD analysis project Ga0209712, IMG submission 187443) | Marine eukaryotic phytoplankton communities from Arctic Ocean - Arctic Ocean - Greenland ARC118M Metagenome (SPAdes) (version 2) | ecosystem: Environmental > Aquatic > Marine > Oceanic...
AACGTAGACATAAAAATGAAACGAATCGATAATGCTGCAGATCATTGAAATAATGTATCTTTCTTGCGATTCATGGCGAGACACTTGCATCAGAGCAGTCCAGAGTGTGCTTTGATATTTTCCCCAAGGCAGTAGCTTTGTGATCGCACCCACAGTTGCAATTGCTTCCATCGCATAAGCCTCCTCGCCTGTCTGTTGACATTCATAGACTGGATGCAATGCAAGGGGTAACAAAACTGTAGTGAGGCTTTGGGTTGAGATGGTACACTCGTCCATTTCGTCGAATCCAGAGAGAAATTTTCGAAGTCTTCCCAAAGCTCTCGACCTCCGATGAATTTGCACATGGGTTATATTTAGGAAAAAGTCAAGTTCGGGCTCGTCGTCTCGAACTAAAACAAACAAATCGCTGCTCAGGCTCGGCAAGTTGACGGGGGCGAAACTCTTGGAAACCACAGATAAAAGCAACACGAAGCTCCTGCGCACCGAGACACTGTGTGTTTTAAAGCCAGTTCTTATGCAAGCCATCAGCGATGTCTCAATGATTCTCTGCCATGAAATGTTAGATTCTTGTTTTTCAGATGCAACTACGATTAATGTACTCAAAGCTTTGTAAGCACCTCTGCTCAAGATACCATCGGTGTCATGAAGGAGGTGTAGACAGCAGTACATCAAGGGCATGAGTACTTTTAATCCATGTTCCGAAGTATCCTTTGATTTGGTGTAGGAAAACCAGCTTCTCTCCTCTGTACAATCCCCGCCAAGTCCATTCAAGACAGGAAGAACTCGCTCATAATCCCATTCATCAAGACGTTTGGGATTTGATGCACTCAAATCTTGCATTGCCTCGACAATGTTCTTCAGATCCGACGACCCTCCCCCCTCGTTTGCCGCAATTGCACCAATGCATTCCACTATCTGCTGCCTAATTTCCAATGATTTGATTCCAGCACTTGACTTGTTTGGACCAAGAAGGCGAGAGAATGATTGGAGATGAGAAAAGGCCGCATCCTGTCCAATTTGAGGGAGCAGGGTGCTCAGAATACGTAGAACGTCGAGTTGAGTACGTTCATTGATCCTACGGGTGAAAGTAAGAAAGGGTAGAAGCAGCCCACAGAGTGTAGCCAGTGTTTGAGCCTTGCTTTCGTCAATATTATCTTCCGATACCAAGAGGACAGTAACACGACACAAAATGCTCAATTCCTTGGATGCCAAGTGGCTTGTATTGGAACTTTCGTCATTTGATTTCAATCTTCTAGTAAATTGTATGATAAGCTGGTCAACATGATTTCGGACCAAGGTCAAACCGATTCGATTGTCACCTGTGATTTCACATGGATCCTCGCTTGGGTCGTAAAGACCTCCTTCTGTCAAGAGATTGTCGACAAACCTCAACGCACTTTCCACCACATTTAATTTGCTAGACTCTGAGATGCATTGGAATACTGCTGAGATGCTTGACTCATCTTGAGCTAGTAATGGAATCAACTGTGGATGCGCAGCCATTGTTTCGAGAAGAATTAGCAGGCTCGGAGCATTAATCGCATTAATAGTACTGTTCGGAAGATTCTTCAGAGCGGGGCCTGTCACCGACCACAGTGCAGAGCCAAAGACAAGAAAGTTGGTAGTCTCTGCGAATTGTGACATTAAATCCGACAGCCTAAGAAAACACATGGACCGAAGTTTTCCACTTCTATTTCCACCACCCTCCAGTTGTTTATCATCATCATTATTTCTCTCGGTGTCATCAATCTCCATGTCCAACGATGCAATGTTCGACTTTTTCCTCAATGATTCTGAATATGCAAGGATGCCAAGAATCAATTTCACAAAGATGGGAACAAACTCCGCCACACCAAAACCTAGCTTCTTGACAACTTCAGAAAGTAGATTTAGGAAACCTTCCTGCCTCTGCATCGGTATAGAAGCAACTTGCTCAGTAGATGTACACTCCTGGACTTGTGTAATCATGTTTCTAACATGAGAATTGCTTCCGTGGCCTGTCTCGGAGAGATTCATATTTACATTCTTGGGGATAAATGATCTGACCATCATATATACAAAGTAATCAAGTTCTCCTTCCGATGCATCAAGTCCACTCAGAAATGAAAGTATGGCGGCCCTCCTCGCGGCTGGTGAATCTTTAGAAGACTTTGCACCAGATCCTCTAGCTGAGAGCCTACCAAAAAGAATTCTGATAACAAGTGGTAATAGTTCTGTGCGATGTTCACCATCAATATCTCCGTTTTCGCGAGATAGATTGAACTTGGTTAGAACTTCTCGCATTTGATTCTTCACAAGCATCCCCTTCAATTTGTCAACGTGGGAGATCATGTGTGGGAGCTTGAACCCATGCATGCAACTCAATGATAACTGGGCAATAAATGTGTCAGGATTGGAGAGGAAAGACTCGAAAATAATTAACAGCAATTTGTGCTTAAAGAGCTGCTGCATTCCCTTTACTTCAGCAAACATTTTCAAAAAAACAGTAAGCTTCTTCTGGAGCATTTTCCTCCCTAGTTTGTCTCTCGACCACGGCGCCCTAAATAGAAAAAGAGGAGTAAGAGACTAAACCGCAATGTGAAACTTTCGACAGAATAATATTTTTGAAATACTTACCTGTCACCCTCACTGTCGACATGATCCCCAAGATTGAATTCTCTAGCATCAGGATCGTCATTATGGAAGAGGAAATATTGATTGTGGAGGAAACTAAGGAAAATAGGAACGACGACCCTTGATTTCTTTGTCGTTAGTTGCGGAACACTTTCAAGAACACTCCAAACTTGCTCAAAAATTGTGATGCGATCTGTGGACTGGTGCCTGGAAACCCTTCCGCAGCTCTTTGCCTCGTCAACTTGCTCTTGAAAGAGTGATGCGTCCTCGCCTGATGTTCTATCCCAATTCAAAAGAAGTCTATGGTCGCGATACATCTCTCCCTCTTCGACGCTTGCTTCATTTATCGAGACAGTACCAGTTTCATCAGAAACGCAACCGTTGAAAAAATCTGGGTCCATTACTAATTTCAGCTGTGCAGCCATGGAAGGCCAAACCGTTAACTCATGGGCAGCAGAAAGTGCTGCAATAGCTCGAACGGCTGGACTCCAAAGTGGTTGGAATTTGATGCTCATCACGCCAAACATGTGATTCACTGCTGCCTCAGCGTATAAGACAGGTAGTTTACCTGTGCGACCGAGAACTTCCACGCGATTAATCGCACCAGTCAGCTTCCTTTCATTGTTGAGCCCAATAGGTATAGTCTCTATTTGTAACAACGTTTCCAAAATCTCGCACAGACCGGAAAGTGAAGACGTAGGCGTTGGAAGTGTTCCTTTCTGCTGATAGTCATTTTCATCGAGGTCCTCAGAAAGATCAACGTCGGCAAAGTTTGTAACGAATGGCCGTTTCGGAAAAGTGTTGAGAAGACGGAGTGTATGCATTCGTAAAAAATGATTGCTTGCCTTCAGATTCTGAGTGAGCGAATCAAATGTTTCGTTTGGTTTTTCATTGAAGTTCAATCCAAACGTTCTCATAACGATGGCAATCTCGGCCGCCGCCTTCACAGCCAGTAGGCTAGTAGGAAACTGGAAAAGTAACTTATTAGCAGTTTCACATGCCCGCTGAAGAATTTTCTTCACAGCTGATGTGTTTGCCGTATTCTCTAAAATCCCCGACAGAGTGAAAGCAAGGGCTTCGACAAGCAATGAATGAGCTACAAGGACGTCATGATTCAAACAACTATCAAAGCAACTTTTGTCAAGTATCTTTAACGTCTTCGCAATTTCTTTTGCAATCTTCTCGATGTAGGCGACATTCTCTTTATCTGACGCATTGCTACCTATCAGAGCTAAGAATGGTATGATCCTGGCAGTGTATCCCATCTGAACAAATCTATCTTTATTCATCTCAGCTTTTGAGGGGCTTAATCCTTGCAAGCAAGCATCAATAAGTGTCTCTTTCTCTGTCATTGATATAGAACATTTCAAGGCTAGGTCAGTGCTGAAAAGGTCATCTTTATCATCAATGCAAACTTCGGCATCAGCGTTCCTTCCCAATCTCGACGTTGCGACGGCATGAAGAACTGCGAGAATTCCGTTATTGCCTTTGTCAAAAGTTCTCTTAGCTGTTGCTGTCAGGATCATAGGAACAAGACAGCCTGCCGCCAATTGTTCAGAAAGAAACGGCAGGAGTTCTTTTGCAAGCACTAAGATAGGATCTATAATTGTATTCTTTCCTTCCGCAATGGTTGGAATGAAAGAACTCCATCGATGTCCGAGCGAAGAGTGGTTTGGGAACACCTTCCAAGCCACACAGAGGAGTTTCAAGACATGGCCTTGATTCTTTTCACCCAATTTACAGTAGAATTTGGGTTCAACAATTTCTTGTAACACGAGAGAGATCCTGTTAGCTTCGGCTTTCTCGAAGTCAGAAGTCGCCCCATCCTGAGCCTTCAATAGCGCACCTCTACGATAAGATACACACTCTTCCACAAGCTGCACCAAAAATCCAAGGCTAGAGCAAAAACCAGTCTCTCCGTTCTTGATCGCTGCGACTGCCGTGTCCAAGCAATCATATAATTCATCCCATACGGCTGAGAAATTAGAACCATTCTTGATATGACCTCTAATCTTCGACAGAACCTGCGAAACAAGGTCAAATGTGACTTTCTTTTTAAAACACTCAATATTCCAATCCTTTGAGCTGTCTTCCTTTTCAGTTGGCAAAATGTTTGAAAATATATGTTTCAAAGCTCCTTGACTTTTCGAATGCAGGCGCCCTGGTACTCCTCTGACAACGTAGAAGAGTAACATAGCAACTCCGTCTACGGCATCTCTCCGCCCTCTATCAAGCCTTGAGTCCATCACAATTGAAGGCTCGTAGAAATCTTTAGTTCCGACAGGAGGCTTTGATACAAATGAAACGGATACGGCAGCCGATGTCGCGAGAGAACGTATGACCCTACGTACATGCTTCTTCCTCGATGCATTACTCTTCAACTTTCGAACAAGAGGAGCAAAAGACTCTGCTCCCAATCGGCGAACAAAGTCAGATTTGTGCGCAAGGGTAGATCCGTAATATTTTCTCATCAGTTCCAAGCAACCCTCAGTATTCACACCATCATTCATTCCTTTTTTCGACTTCTTTGTGCTCTGAATATCTTCTTTTAGAAAAGCGTTTGTGTCGTAGCGAAAAATATACGATAATGCACGGAACGCAGTTTCTACAACGGTGATATCCAATGTTCTCTGCTGCTTCATTTCAGGATCCGACACTGTCGTTGGTGGATTGATCAAATCATTAACGATCCGAGGCAGAATGGAGTCATGAACATACGGATGAATCTCATGTCTCAAATCTCTTGCCAACACAGAGATCAAATGCAATACATCTGTCGTAACGGCATTCACTACAAATAGATTTCTGTTTTGCACCGAGCTACTGAATTTCCACATTTCTTCGGCTGTAGCATCTTGTGGGGACGCATATGGAGAAAGCACATAACTCATCAAAATATTCACAATCTTTTCTGCATGATGCAAAATTTCTGGTAAAGATCCGAGAAGGGGCGAAAGATCACGATATAACTTTGCAAAAAGAGTTGATGCGTTACGATCTCTTCCCAAGTCAAGCTCCATTTGGAATGTTGTGCTTGTTTCCAATTCAAGCTCCTCCTCCTCCTCATCGTCGAAGAAATCGTTGTTGCCGATAACCACGGTTGTTTCTCCACCTGAAGTTACAGTTTTCCTCTTTTTACGACCCTTTGACGAGTCATTGAACTGGTCAGAATGATGGACACGTTCTTCTCTGGATGCCGCACTTGTCACAACACCCGTCCGACGTTTGTAGCTTCGGTATACATCTGCCGAAGCTTGCTTCGCGCGTTGCTTTGCAGAGATGAACTTGATGCGATTTTTCGCAGTCGGATCCGCATTGAAGGACTTGACGTGCTGATTACCGTTGTTCATTCTTATCTCTCCGTTTAGGAATGGTTATGAACTCTCCCTCAATTCAAATGGAATAACGACGTTGGATAAGATGAGGACAGTAAGCGTCCCGATTCCTACTCAATTTATGGTGGTGGCAAATTGTTTTTATGGATGTATGGAATGAATGGTGATCAGAAGTGTCTTCATAACCTATAATATGACATTACAATAGTTGTAACTCCCTCTCTACCAACTTCAAACTGGGGACTTCTGTCTGCTTGAAAGCTTGTAAATTCTACGTTAGCTCGCAAAAGAGCAAGAGAGCACAACCATGACAAAGATTCCATAGGAAATAGGAACCTTTTTGTGTATCCAGCGAATAGTATTTTATTAGCAAACAGTTTCAAGTTAGTTGTCCAGTTTCAGTTGTGGAAGGCATTTTGATTTACAGGAGCACTCGATAGCAAACTCAAAACATGGTTTCTTGTTTCAAGTTATATTTTTGTGACAGGTTACGAGCTCTGCGAGCATCTTCTTCAGACTGGCTGTTAATAACCTGGCCACTCTAGGCCTTTTTGGCTTTCTCGATAAGAATTACCAATTTTACAGGAACTTGCTTGAAACGTAACTGTACAAAATAAGCGGGTATGGAAAGATTCGTTGTAAAAACACGCTCAAAGAATACACGTAGAAAGAAAATTGGTACATTTATTCCCGGCAGATTCAGGAATGCTAATGGCACTGCTGTCGGTCTGCTTATTACTTATTATTGCCGGTAGCGAACGAGCACCGACGAAGGATCACAGTCCTTCCTCCACCAGTGGCGCCCACGGGTAAAGGTATGGGATACCGTTATCTGGCCGTTCTAGTCAGCTGTCAAGCGTCCTATATCTAAAACACGAGAAACGAGAACTCTGAGGGCCTGTCAGGACAACCGAAAATGCTCCTTACCAATGCTGCCAGCAGATCCATTCAACTCCGCAAGGCGTCACCATTTGGTGTCACCCTGAAGTCTTCATTGTTGATACCTCTGGCATTTCCGCATTGCCCAGTTTCAACCGAACATCTCACTTTTCGTTTGAAAGCTTCTTTCGACCGTACTTTCAGTTTTCTCAGTTTCCTTCTCCAAAGGCATCCCTGATTCAAAGCTCCCACCCGCCCACACCGGGGCTGCCTTCGGAGTTCAGGCCTTCAACGGAGTTACTCCATTACTCCGTTGAAGCCTTTTTCTCTCCTTCTCTTAGGTTCAATCCTATTTAGGCCTTTCCTTTCTCTGTGTTTTGCTAGTGTTTTCCTACACACACCAATTCGCCAGTAAAGAGGTTCCTCCAACCACCAACCCAACAACAACACAGACGCACGATCCTCCGACGCAGGAGACGCGCAACAAGGAAATCTGTAGATTTCTATCGTGTCTGCTTTCTCGTTTTTTTTAATTTTGGGAAAATTACTTAAGTACCGTTAAGCTTACCGTTCACGCAAACTGCCATATTCTTACCTTCGTCAGTATTATTTACGGTTGTGTTAACGGTCCAAATCCAACCTCCCGCAATAATGACACAAAGCGATGACACGATGGTTAGTTTAGGTAGTGCTTGGTTAGTTCTATAATTATTTTTACGTGGGTGCGTCAGACGTTCAATACGAACGTGTGACAGTCCAACACCAATTATTGAAGTACGAATGAATCCGTGGGAAAATCCGAAGAAGGTGCTGTCAAACAGTTGTCAAACTCTTCCAACTCTGCACTTTCTCATAAAATATACTTTTTATTTCTAACCATGGTGAGCATCGCAAACCCAGTTAATCATCTTGTGAAATCCAAAATAATCCTTCGTCGCACTGGTTGTTCCGGTTCGTGCCAACGGAGACATCTTCTACATCAAATCTATTCTAACACATTCAATCTCTTTCTACAAACAGTTCTCCAAGACTCTTGCACTCATCTCCCTCGTTGCTTCTGCTTCTGCTTTCGCACCCACCCAGTTCGGAGCTCGCACCAGCACCGCTGTACACATCGACTTTGGAAAGTACGACGATCAATTGTGGTCTAACGATGCTAAGAAGGATGTCTACTCCACCTGGGACCCTGCTACCCCTCGTTCCACCATGAACTTCAACCCCTTCGAGACCTTTCTAGGAAACTCCCCAGATGCTTCTGGAATCTTCCCTGGTGAGCCCTTCTACAAGGATCCCCAGAGACCTGATGTCAGTTTCGGAATCATGATGGCTGAACGTGCTGAGGCTGAGGAGCGTAATGCTAACCTCAAGGCTGGTGATGTTCCCGGAGCTCCTGGTTGCAAGAACTAAGTTTTTTATATTTGGTGTATATTTTACCAAGGCAACGTTGTCCGAAGTTGTGTTGATTTCATGATCATTTGATCGGTATGTTGTAACATAATCTAAGATGCGATTTCTTTTACTGCTTCCGAAAGAACTAGATTGAGTAGATATAAAGAGGGAAAGAAACACGGAAACCTGCCCATCCTTCTCTACACGTCATGATGTTAGGTTTGTTCATTCGTACTTTAGCTTCGATCTTCTCTCGACGACACGTACTTTCTCATTATGCGTTTGACCACTCAAATCTTGCGACGTTTAGAAGAATCCTCCTCCTCTGAAGATTTTTTCTGCGCAGTCTCACAAATCGTATTTAAAATTTTATTGACAATGGTAAGCAATTATCAAATGCAGATGCAACCGAATACTGGACGCACCAAGGATAGCGTCTATCTGTGTGTGTTGAAGATGTAATCGTAAATTCCGAAAGAGGCAAGAAAAGTGCAATTCTAGAATAATGAGTTCAGAAAATACGATCTTTTCGAATTGCATTTGGAATACTGTAATTTGCCCCTTTGACCAAGCACCATGTAAAGGATGCTCTAGTTGAGAGAGAAAGAATGCAAATTGCACATGCTTCCTCGTACTGAATCATCCTTTGAGATCCAACAACTTATCATGTTTCACTGATGCTCCCGGAGCTCCTGGATACAAGAACTAAGTTCTTTATAGTTGGTGTATATTTTACCAAGGCAACATTGCCTGAAGTCATGAACATTTTATCGGTATGTTGTGTAACATAATCTAAGATGCGAAATTCTTTTACCAATGATTTTGCTTTGAACTTTTTACATGGCACATTTAATACCTTGGCTGAGGACGAATAGATAGACATTCTATTCTCACTGCAGTTTTCAGTTCGTAGGGTGTTTGCAGGATCTGGTTACTAAGTACTAAATATCGGTGCTATCTCAACAAAGCCTTGGTGCTAATAGGGTCTGAGTTTTTTATTCAAGGCGATTTTTTGAACCTTTGATTTGAAATTTATCAGTAGCTACAGGTTACCTAGTTTGACTGCAGGTTTACGTAAGAAAAGTTATGAACTGAGATTTGGTACCTATACATGGCCAGTACAGTAGTACCACAGCTCCGGTCAATCGATTTCTATCGGGTATAACGCTATTATTTGGTGACGACATAGATTTTGTTGATTATTTCCCCTTGTATGTTTGCGCATATGCAGTGAAAATTCCAAGGCAGAGGTTCATGATTGTTGCCTCAATAACAATGGAATATCTGGGACCAAAAGCATACTTAATATTTCCCATCATTCCAGTCCACACCTTCAAAGTAATCCACACAAACATACTCAAGAAAATTGCTGTCCGCTGATGAGGCGAACTCCTCTTTCCTGCGTAAGGATTGAAGTCACCTTCGATATTGTCGCTCATTCCACGCCTTCCAATTTGTCCAGCTGCAAATAGCCAGTTGATCATAATAATTTTCTCGGTCATCGGAGGTAGGATCCAGCAGATGAGGGTCATGATACCAAACACTTTGATTTGCTTGTTGCGCCACTTTTCATCAGGTTTTTTGATAAGACCATCAAGGAATGATGGCATCCTAAGTGTAGGAGACGACTTCTCCTCGGGGTAAAGGTCATCATCATCTCTGTGAAAATCAGACGGTGAATGATTACAATTAGAGACATTTGCAAAGAATTCAAAGCTGAATAAAGGACGAAATTGAACTCACTCTGCTTCCTCAAGACGGGATTGTGCCTTAGCATCCTCAGTCAGTACGGTCAAGCCAGCCAATCTTTCATTCAATTTGATTTGCATGATACGATCTTTTGCAACTTCTACTTTGATCTTTTTCTTGATTTCTCCATCTGATTCCGCCTTTAGAATTAAAGAATTAGTAACAGCCTGGATTTCCTCAAAAGTAGCATCTTCTGCAATTCCAAGTTCACGATGAAGCTGAGCTGATTCTGTTTTTAGTCTGCGAGCTTCGCGGTCTTGCTCCTTTTTCACGTTCCAAGGAAGAGACTTAAGTGGGTTTGGAATAGTCGGTGCACTAGATTTCTTTTTTGCCATGAAGAGAGCCGATGTGTGTGATCTACTGGTAGGGACAACACTGACAGGGGAGAATGCCGCAGCAACTGCGAGCATTGACATTAAGGAAATAACTTTCATGATTGGTTGAAATATCGGGATACTCTGACTTCGCTGGGCAACCGCACTACACGTAACTACTAGAAAATGTGTGGTGATTTCTGTTCAAGTTGATGTTTGCGGGCCGGCAGAAAAGTTGTTGAAAAAAAGATTGATGGTAGTAGCCCCACCATCCAGTTGGAAGGATATGGATTGGATGGAGGTGACGCACTTTCTAACTTCAACCCCAAAGGGAAAGTATCTTAACATCCTCATAACCTATATATGAGAACTCGTTTGCAGATTGAAGATTGAACGCAAAACGCAGAACCCACCACCACCAAGCAATCACCACACCGACCACACCACCGACCACACCCACACAGATTGAGGATATCACAGATACGAGCAGATATCACAGACATCACAGATTATCACACTCGAAACATGACTTTTTCTTATTCTGTTCCTCGAGTCGCTTTAATTTTGCTACTCATATCAGCACGACTCCAAAAGGTGGTACCTTTTGCTGCTCAAAATTTTGGATCTTCACCTAAGAAAAAGAAAGCTGCCGAAAAGAAGAAGCAGGGATATCTTTATCGGTCGACTGGTATCAAAACAAAACGCAGGAAGCCACCAAAATGGGAAAAAGAAGGGGTAAGATCAAAGTCATGGATGCCCTTTTCAATTATATTTAACACCAAAATCTCAATTTAATAATCGATCCTGCCTAATGCCAACAAGGATGCATTATTCTTGTTACAAAGTGACGCCAAATATGCCGATATGGCAAAAGCTTTCCCTACGCCTCTTCATTTCCTTGAAAACAAATTCAGTACAGAATCGGAAGTGAAAAAGAATGATACCAGGAACCGGAAACACGTTGAGCTAGAAAAAGAGGACTCGAAGCCCATCTCTCCTTTTATGTGGGGTAGTGTCAGTGCTGGTCCTATCCTTGCTCCAAAACTTAATTCTCTTTTCAGTGATGGTCCAACGCCTATTCAGGCTCAAGCATTTTCTGTTCTCTCAAAATCTAATAATGGGAATGTGGTCATCGCAAGTCCGACGGGTTCGGGGAAAACGCTAGCTTTCATTCTTCCCGTGATTAGCACTGCTAAAAGGGATGCATGTGGTCGAATTATGATTGTGACACCGACCCTAGAACTGGCAAATCAGATTCAAAGGGTTGTAGATCAAATGTGGGGCACGAAGAACAACCACTCGGGAATGTACATCGTCAAACCTCCAGATACAGAACAGCTTTATGAATTGATTACTGCAGAGATTCAATTAACGAAGTCTCCCATTATAGCAGGCACCCCTAAAACGTTGATGCAGTTTGTGTCTCATTGCAAACAGAAGAAAAATGGACTATTTGATAATGTGTCTACTATAGTCCTAGATGAGTGTGATCGTTTACTGCAGACTGAATCAGTGGCACGCGGCACTGACCAAAAAGAATCGCCAACAAGTGAGCTCCTCTATCAACTGAAAAGAATGGGTTTATCTTTCAATGCAAGGGATAAACATCGGACTCGATTAGTATGCGCGAGTGCAACCATAGGCCGCACTTTGAGAAAACAAATTATGGAAATCACTGATTCAAGTTCAATTGACAAGGCTGCGGAACTAGTAACCGCAGATGATAGAACCGGAAAGAATGAAAGCGCTCGACGAGATAGCCTCTTGCCCTCAGCGATAGTGCATTCTTATAAAGTCTACGATGGCGAGTCCAATTTGGTTGAGGCTTTGCGAAGCACAATGCGATCGCTTCCTCCAGGCCGATCAATTATATTTCCCGGTAAAATGGGAGTGATTACAATGGCTGAAGAATTGCAGAAAACTTTGAAACTTCAAAATGTCAATACATTACGAGACGAAGTGCATTGGGACGACAGTGCCGAAGAAAATGCAGCCACCACTACGTCATGGGAAGATGCTGCAATCTTTGTGGTTGGCGAAAAATTTGCGAGGGGCCTAGATATATCGAAAATTGAATACGTGTTCTTGGCATCGTCACCAACTAGCGCTGCTGCCTACGCACATTTGGCAGGTAGAACAGGAAGGGGAAACGAAGAAGGCAACGCAATTACTTTCGTACAAGGTATGAAAGAAGCCATACAACTAGCTTCCTTGTCTGATGCTCTAGGTATTTCTTTCGTATCAACAGAATTTGGGAAAGTTGAACCTTCTACCTCTTTGGAAGATGTGCCATTCAACAATTACAACAACAGTAGCGACGAGATCGACATGGAAAGTCTCAGTAACCTTAGCGTGATTAAACTGAAAGATATGCTGCGGAAACGAGGGCTTAAGCTTGCAGGACGAAAAGCTGAATTGATTGAGCGTCTTCTGGATCATGCGTGAATCATATAGAGCTGTTATATAATTATTATTATGCACACTTTTGACAAAGATTTAATGATTTCTTTCGTTGCTCATTTGCCTCATACATGCAATTAGAACATGACACTGAGAACCTTCCTAATAACAACTGAACGTCCAATGATTCCGGACGCGAGGGCTCCTCCTGCAGCGCCAGCTCCAACCTTCTTCACATCATCACAGGAAAGATCAAACATACATTCTCCACCGTCCCCATCGTTTGAAGTGTTAGTAGCAACAGTTGCCGCCGCAGTGCCTCTCTTTCCTCTGGTAGACGCGACATTTGTCAACCCACTTTCAGCTGATTCGGCTAACATAGCAAGTGATCCTGCGAGCATACCAAGACCTCCTATCAAAGCACTGGCCAATATTTGAGAATTTCCAGTAGTCTTCCTAATATGAGTTAAAGATGCAGAAAAAGCTTTGGGATTGGATGATTGTGTAAGAAGTACAGGGTCAATGGCTTTGATACTAATCGCAGTCTGTGGCGTTGGTTCAGCAACTTCAGAATCGTCTGAAAAAAATTCTTTCACTATCGTGATCACTACCAGGGCAGCAATTGCAACAAAAATATATTTCAAGACGGGGTAAGCAACCAAAGCGTCAAGGAAAGCTGTCTTCAGTCCAGCTACTGTGGTAGCGATCATTGCCATAGTACCATCACTTGGATTCACAATAGTTTCCGGGACTGCTTCGTCGTCGAGAAGGCTTTCAACAATTTCAGGAGAAGCAGGTTGTCTATAAGATTTCATTCTACTGGAAAGTCTTTGCATGGTAGGTTCACTAGCTGGCGGTTCAACTACCATTTCTTCGATTTTGGTTTCTCCAAAAACGGCCTCTTCTCCAATAATGCCAGTAAGTGTAGGTGCATCTACCGGTACATCTCCCATTTCTGGTACAGCTGCTGCTACATCCTCAACAATGTCTCCTCCACGAAGATGAAGTGCTTTGAGTGAAGGAGAAACTAAGCTCACGCGATGAAACGGAGATGCAGACGTTTCAGAGATAGATACGAGTAAACATAGGGTAAGTACTAAGTTGCGGTGCATGATACCTTTCTTCGTAGTTTGTTCTCTGTTGGTTGTGGTGGGGTATGACTTGGTTGTGGGTTCTTCGGGAGAAAAGATAGAATCTATTCATCTATTCATTCTCACAAAAATGGCACAGATCTTCAAAATAACACACGTCTCTTTTATTCAATTTTAGCGATGGGGGTGTCATGCTTTTCAAAAAGATTTCTTCAATTGGAAATTCGCAAACTAGATGACGCCCGCCTGCTTAAATCCAATTAACCGTTCAAATAACGGTGTAAATTCGGATTAATTTTGAAACTCTCTTTCTCTCTTTCCAGATCATCCAGTGTATCAATAACTAAAAGAAATGATGCATACAAGACCTATGATCGGAGAGCCTGTTAATTTTAACAATGCAATCTTTCCATTTTCTTAAAATTCCTGACAGGCTATCCAATTGTTCGGCAATGCTGTAGTTGCCATACATACCAATTCAAGATAGACAGCACGACACTCTTTGCGGGGTACTGTAAAAAAACCTTCACCAGTATTTAGTTGTTCAATAAGAGAACGATAAATCAAAGTGAAGCCGCTCTGCTCTAAGACTATACCACAGTAATTGTTCCTTCCTTCAATTGCGCGTCTTCTAATTTTAAAAATCGATTTGAACCGCTGCCTTGTATATCTGTGGCTGCAGAATACAATAGCATCCCCCCAATGACAATGACCAACGACATGAATTTAACTGTCGAGAAACACATTTCATCTCCTCCTATCGAACCGCAGTAAATCAGCGAGCTAAATATAAATACCAGCACCGCCTGCACCCCTTTCATTATACCTGCGCTTGTAGCACCGCCTGGAAAATGTTTCAGGGTGTAGAAGAATGAGTATGCATGTACAAGGTTTGACACACTTAACGAGATCAGAATCATAAAGGCTTTCTCAATTGATGTACCAGCTTCTTTCATAGGTGAGAAAATTTTGTCTTCAAAGTGTGATCGCGTGTAAACTATCTGCCACAGTAGGAATACGGTAGAAGCAATGACACCCTGTATCGCACAATTCATCTCGACACTTATTTTCTCGGATGACGAGGTTGAATGCGATCCCATGATTGCTTCACTGAGAACATAAGTCATGGCGTGGAGAGAAGATCCTAGAATCACAAGGACTGCTCCATTAAAAACATCTGGACCAACAGATACAGAATTTGTTGCAGTGATTGCCAATCCTCCGAAGACAATGAAGATACCAATCCACTGAGGCATCCGTAATTTTCTGCCAAATATAATTCGAGAGTAGATAGCCGTCCACACAGTGACAGAAGAGTAAATAATTGCAAAAATTGTAGGTCCAGCTAATGTCGCTCCTGTATAGTTTGTTGCCTGAGCTATGATATCAATCAGAGCAATTCCAGATGCTTTCAGAATCATGATCATAGGGACTTGTACATGGTTTGATCCAGCACATACGCGAAGGGAAAGCATCGATGGTCCCAAGTAGTAAGCAAGCATGTAAACTTGGCATGTGCTATCCGCTAAACCAGCATTTTTCACAATGGTCATGAGAAGTGGTTGAGTTGCGCCGGAGAATATATAGATAATGGCACCAATATACTTTTTGACGAGTAGCTGGTGATGTGCCTCTTTCGGAGGACCACCAATACGAAGGGGGGTTAATTCGTGCAACGAGGAAAACTTGTTCGACATATTTCTTGTATGATTTACGTTCCTCTTCAGCAAAGAAGCGGAGGCACGCATTGGAGGAAGGTATGTTACACTGGGTGCTGATTGCTGATCATCAGGTAGCACGTATCATATCACCTGGATTTATTTTCCGCTTTGCGGCGCTTTGCGCTCTGTCTGTTTCGCCGCATTTTAAAAATATATTTACTAATTTAGTAGCGAAACTCACCTTTCATGCCAAAATGATACGAATTTAGTAGCGAAACTCACCTTTGCCAAAAATGAAGAGAAGCTCATCATCACCATGAAGGGGGAAGGGGAAGTTCAAAGTAAAGAAGGGTTCTTCGACAATCGACGACCGCACTAGGAACTCATTAAGACAAAGAAGAGTTCACGACCTCAAGCAGTCACTAAGCTTTAGAAATCACCTCTGAAAAGATACGATAATTGCAAAAATGTATAAACTTGCTCTCAGTTTTCTGTTGTGTGCTTGTCAACCGGCACCCTCTCTTGCTAACTTTGGCTTTCAGAGTGGAGGGTTCCGCTCCAACATTGTCCCGGATTCTAGCAACTCTTACGCTAGCGCTCTTCACTATGATCACGCTGACAAAGCTGTCTACGTAGTAGGCAGCACCTACTGGGGCTACTGGGATCGTATTTCACATTCAGACGCCCAAGTCGAAAGTCTCACCAAGCTCGACGCACCTGATTGTTTTTTGGCAATGTTGACTATGCCTGGACAGGGCACTACGATGAATCTTGCATATTCGCGTAGGTTTGGACAGGCTTCTGTGGAGGAGTCTTGTTCTGCGTTGGCCTTCATTCCATCTCCCAGCGATGGGAAAACCAAGATTGTTACAGCCGGCCATACTGAGCACAAAGGCTTCATGACCTCACTTCGTAGTCTCGGTTCTCCCATCTCAACTGTTTATGGTTTCCTTCTAAACTTGGAACTCACTGTTCGCCCCAAAATTTTGGGAGTGGTTGATGTCACTGGGAAGTTGGACGGAGGAAGTTTAATGAATGACCACACCGTCCAATATCCTGTTGCTGTTACAGTGAATCCATTGCCGGAAAGTGAAGAAGATGATGCTGTTTATGTCGTCTCTCTATCCAGCCCATTCAAGGGAAAAAATTTGCTCGGAGCCAATCTGCAGCAGAGTCCGGATAAGGCTGCTGCTGGTGGACTAGACCAGCCTGAGTATGGAAACCATTACAGCGTGTTCATCAAAAAAATGGTGTCCAAGACTCCAGAAGAAATGAATTTTGAAGACGAGGAAGCAGATCTTTTTAATTCTGACAACAGTGAAGGAGGTCTTAAGGAAACAAAGCGGTCTGCTTGGACTGAACTTCTTAGCCCTTCAATCTCATTGGACAATATGGCGACAGAACACTACTTACAGATTTCCGATCTTAAGTATGTCCCCATCGTGGCAGACTCTATCCGCTCTGATCGCCTTGTCTTGGTCGGAACCACCTCAGGCTACGGAGATGCCTTTGGAGGTGCTGATCCTAAAGAGGACGACGCAGATGAATCCTTCCTCTACAAGACTGGTTTCGTTACTACTTTTGATGTAGACGGCGGTCTAAAACAATCGACTCGTATCGAAATAGAGGAAGAGGATGTTATCATCAAGGGGGTCTGTTACGAAGAAGGAAAGGATCATGTTGAATTCATATACCTTGTTGGAGAGACAAGAGGCCTTATTGCAGATAATATTCAAAAGCAGGATCTTTCAAGGGACGCAAGCGGCAGGCACAGCAAACACTCCCTTTTGATTAAAATGAACGTCCAAACCCTTGAAAGAGTATGGGCGAGGCAAGTTGGTGGGACACTTGGAAAGGATGTGATTTCTTACGGATGCGCTGTTACGCCGAACGATGATACCGTTTATATTGCTGGAACTGTAGCTGATGGTGATAGGATCAGACTTCAAACGATGCCTACCATGTCGGCTGGTGGTGATGATATTTTTGTTGCAAATTATGACAGCCTTACTGGAGATCTTAATTTTCTGAAGCAAATTGGAACTTCACAAAATGACTGGCTTGCCAAAGGCAATGGTATTGTAACAGACGCGACAGGCAATGCAATAATCCTTGGAAATACGAGGGGAGGCATGATGAGGTATAGAGGTGAAAAAGAATTGCTCCCATCGAGCGATATTTTTGTATTGTCGGTAGAAAAGGGCACTGGCGCTATGAAAACAATATCCGAAATCAACGGTGAAAAAGAAGTTAATGACATCCCTACTAATGACCAGCTCGGTGGAATGGATGTAATGGCTGTTATTTTCGGTGCTATGATTGCCTCTGTAACTTCAATGTATGTCGGATATAGGGTGATTCAATCCAGGAACAGCGATCAGCGTGCAAATACCCAAACAATGAGTTACCTACATGGCTTCAAAGATCCTGAGTACGAATTGCATATTAGAAATAGTGCAACAGGTGGAGTTCATGCAGTGTACGGCAAGAAGAAAAAGATGTGGGCGAATGAAACATTAATGGCACAATCCCCAATGACAAAAGACAGCGTCGACTCTGATATTGCTGAGGTTATGAACGAAACGAGGTACATGAGCACAACAAAGCAGTCTGCGCCACGTGTCCCACCAAAAAAAGCATTCTCCGGAGGTCCTAAAAAGAGGACGCTAGATATGGGCAATATGGATTCAAGCCTCAGTATTGGTGAAAGTAGCATCGCCGACGATGGCAATGACAGTGACAGCGAAATCAGCTTTGGAGGCAATGAAATTCTTTAAGATTTACTTGCTTATTTATAAAATAAAAAAATTATCTGTTTTGATTTTTAGCTGATTGGGGTTATTATTCAATAGCAGAATCTAAAACAAACAAACTCAAAGATTTACTATGGATTAGCCAAAGGACCCCATCTTTAATCTGTGTACAGGCAAGCAGGCGATCTAACTCCGTACGTGTACCAGGTACCAATCGTAAAAAAAGGATTCGAACCCACGAGAATACACTGCAACTCTAAAAACGGGTATATTATCGTTTATTTTTTTACGCAAACACAACAACTAAACTAAAAACATTTCACACACATACAAACTTGCAATTACAGTGACCGATACGTAGTGTACAGGGGTAGCTCGCAAGTTTTGATTCAAATTAGATAACGAAAACTGCATGATCAACAAAAAATGTCATCTACTTTCCATCACAACCTCCATGTCCAGTACATTCAAAGCCTTGCATCCAAAATAGATAACCCCTCTTCCTACGAAGGGGCAGTTACTGAGCACCTTAGGATGAGCGGTATATATTGGAGTCTCACAGCGCTTTCGCTCATCGTATCCCCTGAAGACGTTAATAAACGCATGAATCTAACTTCCAATGGCGAAAATACAGAAGATAAAGAACAACCATCTATTATCGATTTTGTCTTTGAATGTTTTGATAAGAAATCAGGTGGATTCGGCGGAAACAAGATGCAAGATGGTCATATCCTTTATACCCTCTCTGCCATCCAAATTTTGGCTCTGGCGGATGCACTTGAAGATATTCGTTTCCTAGAAATGAAACCTAAGGTCGTCTCGTTTATTCAATCGCTGCAGCAGAAAGATGGAAGCTTTTGTGGAGATCAATGGGGTGAGATTGATACGAGGTTCAGTTACTGTGCACTCTCCGCGATCTCCATCTGCGGGGAATTGGACAGCGGTATTATTGATGTCAATAAAGCCGCAGAATACATAGCATCGTGTCAAAATTTTGATGGAGGCTTTGGATGCCATCCCGGTGCAGAATCCCACGCAGGGCAAATATTTACCTGTGTTGGCGCCCTTTCAATCGCCTGTCGATTGGATGTATTGAAAGATGAAGATTTACTGTGCTGGTGGCTAGCAGAAAGGCAATGCGACTCGGGTGGACTGAACGGAAGACCAGAAAAGCAAGCAGATGTATGCTACAGTTGGTGGATTCTATCCAGTCTCTGTATCCTCGGAAGAGTTGATTGGATTCGAGGAGATAAACTTGCATCCTTCATAATGAAATGTCAGGATGGTGACGATGGTGGTATTGCTGACCGCCCGGGTGATATGGTAGATGTATTTCATACATTCTTCGGGATTGCCGGTTTGAGTCTAATTGGAGTATTACATCAGAACGATAGTATTGTGAATTTAAACGAATCCGACGGCGGACAGAAAAGAAAAGAAGAGTACCGCATGATTGACCCAGTGTACGCATTACCAACTGACGTTGTACATAAGCTTGGATTGAAAGGTCAAATTGCAATTCCGAGGAATGCCAGTATGACTGATGATCGCCTGAAATACTACGGTGTCTACAATGCGGATGAAAGCAAGTGATCTAAGAATTATCATCACATCGTAATGAAATGAAATTTCGAACTTCAACTATTCCAAATGTTAAAAACTGTTTGTTGGTGCCGAACCAATCTTTCAGGTTACTACAGTAGTTTCAATCATTAATTTCTCTCTGACTCTCATTTCACCTCCAAAAGTTTCGTTTCACTTTACACTGTTCACTGTTCACTTTCGTTTCTGAGAAGAAATATATAATACATTATTGCCCCTAATAAAACAATCCCCATATTTAGCTTTCAATTGACCATCTACATATTCTTCTGTTTGTTCCATTGCGATATTCATGTATCCGTCAAGGCATGCAAGGACTCCTTTGTAATCTGTCCCAGAATTGAGCTTGACACTCACTGGTCTACCTAGGACCGTCTTAAGGAAATCGGAGGGTGATCTCTTTTTTGATGCTTCCTAAATGTGGATGTAGCGAAAACAATGGTGAATAGAAAGGACGGTAATACAGGTGTATTGTGTCAAAGTATACAATTGGAGTGATGGAAGATAATCTCCATCAAAAGGCCTCCAGCTCATCCTTTTGCCGACAGCAAAGCAGAGCTATACAATTGTGCCTCACCGCATCTTGTGTCTGGATTTCTTGCGCTTCTGGCATGATTCGTTTTATGATATTCCAATCAAACTAGCAGTTGAATAGATTGCGTTTTGCATTGACTGCATTATTATCTATTATCTTACTTACAACCTGGAAGAACGAAAAAGAAGGATAGAGAAGAGGAATACCGGTAGGGCAGGCAGGCAGAAGAATGAAGAATCTTGGAAGAAGAACTTCACCAGCGAGCCAGTTTTTTTTTAAATAGACAAAGAAGTTTTATGAAAACAGACTGGAACGGGAACGCCTGCCGGATTATTGCAATGCAGTTCAGGTCCCAAGTTCATGTTCAATGTTCATTTTCTCTTCCGACCAGAACTTCAGTGCTACTAAGACAAAAGAATACTCCACTTCATATCAGCTCCTTCTCCAAATAAAAGCACTAACGATCAAATGGAAAGAAATGGGAAAGATCATGGATCCATCGAGCAGAATCAATCCTTAAACCTTGCAAACGTACTATCAACAGTAATTCCTTGTCTCGTTGTTATCCTGATCATCGGCTTCTTTTACATGATGTACCACTTTAGACACCAGTATGCTCTATTTCACCAAACTCGAATAGTTGCCGTTCTTCGAAAACAAGAGTCTCTTCAATTGAAAAAGCGATTGAAATATGTTAGCAAGGTGTTGCCGAAAAGGGTAAGTTGCAAATTGTGTTTTCGATTTGATATTGAGAACGATTCTCGTTTCTTCACTTCTTTATGGTTGTGTTTCATAGTCTGTACTTATCACATTAGGCTGACACGATTTTTTCCACACCTGCGAACCACCTCTATAACATGATTTTTAATAGACGCTCAAGCTATCAAAAGGAGACGAAGAAGAAGCTTTCGACTTCGATAGTAGCGCAGGAGATCAGGATGAAATGCTCACCGATAGTAATAAACCTCGCTCCACTTCAATATCTGTACAAAATCTTATTGGGACTGATTGCGTCATTTGTTTTCTCCCCTATAAGGAAGGGGATGTAGTCAGCGTATCCAATAACAAGAATTGCTCGCATGTCTATCACGTCGACTGTATACTAAATTGGTTATCAGCAGACCATGATACCTGCCCTTCATGTCGAGAGAACTATCTCGATGACAAGGAAACAAAAGGAACGGGCGTGAGAGTTGACGGCAATCACCGAAACTAACACAAAATTGCAGTAGGAATATTGATACTACCCAAATAGGATGAGACTAGCAGAAGTTTGACTTTCTCGCATGCAGAGAGGAAAGGAACATTCTGTGGATAGGAACGTGGGATACAAATCGATGATCGTTGTTAATGAAAATACTACAATGTAAATAGATAAATCGCATGCTAACCAAATTGTCATCGAGGAGGGTTTGTTGGGTTTTCCATCGTCAAATTTCGAGTTATTACATTTTTAAAATAAACCTGTGGCCTGTGATCTGTGGTGTCATTCTCAGCAATTATAAATTAATTCCAGATGTGGCCTGATGTTTGACTGACAGCTAGTAGAATGTTGAGGCGAACCTCAAGAAACCATCCAAGTGCCAAAATGAAGCGGTGCACGCCGTAAACTGCAACGCGATTCTTCTCTCCTTATAGCGTGTTGCAGAAACCAGCGGAAAGACAACAACTATGCGTCAAACAAACAAAGGGGAGAAAAGAAGGAGGATTGGAGTTGGCACACCCACACAACCATGAGTTGAAGATACGTAGGCGTAGTTCTCAATTTGATGGTGGTTGGCTTCTTGCATTGTGCACATGTTTAAACTCAGAAGATGCTAGATTTCAGAAGCATTTTGCATCGAGTCTGGGACTGAGGACTGGGAAAGAAAAGATGAGTTTGAGATATTGCAATCAATCATCATAATTACTATAATCACTTCTTATTTACAGTTGGGCAATGAATTCGAGCAAACTTTCACGGTAATGCTCTCCATCGGGGCCTCAACAATCGGCTAAGTGTACTACGTGTAGTTCAATGCAATCTCATTCTGACTATGTATACCAGGATACATCAGCGGATGGCGAGAGATTCAAAATTCATATTCGAGTGAAGCAATGCGCTATGTCATAGAATTTCCTTCTCTTAGTGATTCATGTCGTAGTCTCGGCAATTAGACTCTACATGGGTCTGTCCATCATAAATGAGTTGCATGTGCGTGGGTTGACAATCAGCAATACCAGCTTCCAACATATCGTTTGGACCACCGTGTAGATTTCCATCAAATTCAGTACTCGCTTCCCAAAGTTTCTCAAGAGAATCTAATTCCTCGTCGCCCAAAGCCTCGTTATTTTGCTGCTGAACAGCATTACGAAACTCCATCGCCTTGTCAAACAATTCGGCATTGTTTTCCTTTTCCTCCTTGCACATGCCATTCAAGGTCTCCAGCCGCTCCGCAAAAGATGCGAAATCTTGCAGGAGATCCACCCATTGCGATGTTTCATTATCGTTGTTGCTGCCCTGAGGCTGACAATTCACATTAGTTACCTTTCGCTCCAAAAATTGTTTCAAGACTTGGCAAGTATCGACATTCAACAATGCTTCCAGCCCGGATTCCTCCCACCTCCTCAACGCATCACCCATCTCGTCGTTGAGACTCTCCATCTCCTTTACGAACTGATATTTGCTTTGAGTTTGAAATTGTTGCAGTTTCTCCACTCCGAGGCACAATTCTTTCAATGCAGTCTGATCCTCTTTCAAATTCGATTCCATTCTCCCCGCCTCATTTCTGTAGACCTCCCTCTTTTTCTCCTCGACTCCGATATTGGACGATGCAACTCTCGTGCGCTCCATGAGATTTTGATGGGAAGCACGAATGCTGTTGATTTTTTGTGTTTCGGTTAGACGTTCTGCATTGGCTTGCCGGATCTGGTTTTCGAGATGAGTCTTGTGTGATGCCAGGGCTTGGAACTGCGATTGTACAGAGTTTGGATTGATAACTTGACTTGATGAGGACATGGCGATCAGGGATGTTTGTGCGTTGCAGAAAATGGCGTGATGGGAATTGCAATGATGTCAGCGGAACGTAGAAGTGAGAATTGAAGATGCTTCGAAGAGGTTGCAGGTTGCTTGTTGCTAGCTTGCTTGCGACTTGCGAATTGCGTCCTTGAGAAAGAGTCTCGCGTCTCTCATCGAACGATGACCGACCGATCGATGAACGAAGATTGAAGATTGTTCTTTTTGATTCTTCTTCAAAAACCTTTTCCCGCCAAAAGATTTTCCTAGGTTTCTCTTCTTGTCTATTTCTCCACTCTCCACCATCCACCACCTACCACCTCTTCTGTCTGCAGACGTGTGGTAACAACACATCATGCTTGCGCTTGCATGTGAGTTTGAAGTTACCAGTTACCAGTTTGAAGTAATGCCTCGTCCAAACGTGTGGTGGCTTTTGGTCCTTTCTTGCATGTTGCTCTTTCGACTATCCCACCAGTTCACCCCACTACACGTACACGTACGACCAAATTAATCACATCTCTTCACCGA